>MAAB01007577.1_pt1 | contig 14948 bp, 15 predicted proteins | sample 1115991 | NCBI WGS metagenome assembly MAAB01 (sample SAMN04961124, study PRJNA320927) | seawater metagenome | isolation source: sample BD02T18 sea water enriched with oil for 18 days | place: USA:Gulf of Mexico | collected 2013-07-27
TTTTTTATGACTCCCGTCACATAGTGGTTGGCTAGCTGTTTGCTTGCAACCACAGAAGAAAAGCTTTTTTGACTCTGAAGCTTTATATATTATTGGAGTAAAGTCAGTTCCATTATGTGAGCCATCACACAGTGGCTGTTTCTTACTTTTGCCGCAAGCACACCAAAAATAGTTTTTTCCTGATTCTACATCTATTGCATAGGGTGTATCAGATGCCCGTATAGCTTTACTCATATTAGCTTCTCCATACTTTATTAACTAAACATACGCCCACAATAATGGGCAAATAATTATGGCTAAAATAAGCAGCAATGGAGCAAAACCAACTTTGATTTGTCTTCATTTACTTGCTTATATTACAAATGCAACGATAATTGCCGTTATCGCTAAGATACTGTACTCCGGCGTTCCAGTTGGTACTTTGGAAATAAGTAAAAAACAAACAAAAGCCAATGCAAATAATATAGCACTGCCAACGAATACCCCGATTAATGAATGCCCCATAATTAAACCAACAATGGCTAAAGGAATACTAAATAATAAGGCTGAAAAGTAAGGCTCCTTCTTCACCAAATATAATTTATATGACAGAGCTAACATCAAAAGTTTGATAATGAAAAAGAGCATGAACATACCTTGTAATATAACGCTCACAATAATGAGCAAATAATTATTGGCTAATATAAGCGACGAAGGAGCAAAAGCCAACAGCATTTTGACCTTGTTTAACAGCTTATATATTTTTACACTGACTTACTTTATGACCACCACTTAATTGTAACCTTATATCCTTCACTTCAGGTTTACTATTTGCAATTGCAACATACGCATTAACAATAATTTCGGGTCCTGCACAATAATCAATATTTAATGTCACATTTGAAAATTTGAATGATTTAAGTCTAGCCTCTAACTCGTCAATTGTTAGCTCGCCCTCTGTGTTAGATGTTGAATAGCTAGTTTCTTTTACGAAAATAGTGATGGCTTCACTAGCCGTTACATTGCCAATTGATAAAATAATAATTAGTAAAGTGAATAGATATCGCATCAATTCCCCATTATGTTTAACGCCAAGTTACGGTGTCCTTTTTGAACTTTTATTATGCAGCTCGAACTTATAAATTAACTTAAAACATTGTATTGTTGTTTTTAGATTTTTCTGGAACAGGCTGCCCTACCCCCCAGTGCTCCACAACCATGCCATCTTTCATTCGAAAAATATGTATTAGAGCTGCACCAAGAGAGTCTGGTGTGCGTTTTACATGAAGGTGTAACCAAACGAGATCACCTTCGGAAGCGCTTCGCTTAATAGACATCGAAAGCTTTGGATATTCCTTATATCGACTTAAGAATAAGCTGAATAGTCCTTCTCGGCCACCGCTTATATGAGGTGAATGTTCAACAAAGTTATCGGAGTAACACTCATTTCTTAAAATATTAATCCTTTTCGATGGTTCAATATCGTTTCTACTTTCTAATATTTCCATACAGTATATGGCTTTATTTAGGTTTGACTGCTCTAAAGAGCTGTATGAATTTTCATTTGCCCGACAAACCAAAGTAAAGGATAAAACTAAAAATCCCGTAAAAATTAAATTAAGCATTTTTTGAGCATTCATTTACAATTCCTTTATAAAGACATATTTTTTTAAACGGCTGTAATAATACAACCAACTCATTTGATAATGAATAATCTCTTCACAATCAGTAGGCTATCAGGTTACTCACTTCAATACTGCAAACGCCCCAGTAAGGAGCTGATAATCGTTTGGTAAATGTGTCGCGAAGCGGAGCCGAGCAAACTGTTAGCAGTTCTGTCTTAATGGCTTTTATGGCATATATACGCCTAGCCGATTATTATTAAATTCTTACACCATTTGCAAAACTGCAATTAGGAAAGAAGGGGTAACTATCTACGGGCTTAAGCTCAAGAATATTTACTTTACTTACTTTATCCGATTCAACTTTTTGTTCAATCTCAAAGTAAAACCACCAACGTTCGTTAAATGATGTTAATTCTATATAAGGATAACTTCTTATTTTCCAACTTCCTTTGAGATGATCTGTTCGCTCTTTAGTTTTGTTGATAAAAGTCAGTTGATAAGTATTATCTTTGTTTAAACGAAGGCTCACTAGAGTATCGCAATTTCGACTTTCGTAATCATTAGCCAGATCTTGATTAGCAATCTTATCTTTTTGTTTTACTCCTTCAGGAAATAAAAACAAACCAACACTATCTTTGCTATACCAATGATTCCCTGATACCAGCGCTTCTACTTTAGGGATAGCCCAACCTAAGTCAGAAAGTGAATTTATCAGTATATCTAGAGTTTTTTCACCCTTAATAAATGGCGAATAAAGCAGAGTTGATTGGTTAATTGTTTCAGGAAAAGAGTGTGTATTAGTAATAACTTTAAAGTTAGACTCATCCAGTTTTGAGCTGATTTTTTCAATTTCAGTATCTGATAAATAACGCGTGTATAAATGAACTTCTGTAGAAGAACAAGCAACAAGAAAAATACTAAGTATTACAAGACTCAAAAACTTCATTAAATCGCATCCCTACGAATATGTCTAACGCCCATTTAAAGGGCTGATAATTGTTGGCTCAAATTGTGACGCTGGAGCAAAATCCCACTATTTTTTGTTCCTGTTTAATTGCTTGTTTTGCGCCATTACGCTAACATGTACAAATTAATGTACATGAACACTTTGGAGAATAACATGGACGCAATAAGTTATACCTCAGCTAGAGCTAACTTAGCAAGTACTATGGCAAATGTTTGTAATGACCACGCCCCAATTATTATTACCCGTAAAAGTGAAGATCCTGTTGTTATGATGTCTTTGGAAGATTACAACGCAATGCAGGAAACTACATATTTACTCAGATCACCAGCAAATGCTAGAGATCTTTTAGAATCTATTGCCGAGCTGGAAGCTGGTAATGGAACGGAAAGAGAGCTTATTGAATGAAGCTAACCTTCTCAACTAAAGCTTGGGAACAATACCTTTATTGGCAAACTACTGACAAAAAAATACTGAAACGTATTAACTTGCTCATTAAAGATATTCAAAGAACTCACAATGAGGGTATTGGAAAGCCAGAGCCTTTAAAACATGGATTGTCAGGTTATTGGTCTCGACGTATAAACGATGAACATAGAATAGTTTATAAACAACAAGGTGATGCAATTCTAGTTGCACAACTCCGCTACCATTACGGCACATAACGCCCGCGTTAAGGGTCTTTTTATTAGTTTGCTAAAACTATGAAGCGAAGCCGAGCAAGCGGTAAAAGCCCTGATTAAACAGCTTGTTATGTGCTGCCTTCACCATTAATGAAGAATAAAATAATAAATTCTGCTGTGCTAATTGATACTAGTTGAATGATAAGGCCAAGTACTAACCCTATTGCAGCTTGCGCATCAGATTCTATTCCAAACAATAAAAAAAGCACTAAAACAAAGGTAATTGTCGCAGGAATAACTCTAATAGTAGCTAATTTAGTATTTCGATAATTATTCTCATTAGACAAAAAATATAAAACTGCATAAGGCGACAACAACAAGTAAAAAATCATCTCACTTGGGAACCAATATTTAATAGCAATAGACACAAAAGATAATACAGCTAAAGCTTTAATCGGATTATACACTTTTAGGAAACTCATGGCTCTCCTTCGCGCATAACGCCTCGTTCAGAAGTAAAATTGGCGATTCTGGCATTAAATTGAAAAGGTATTACTCAAGGTATTCGACATCGGTATTTCCTCCAACAATACCTATATCGAATACATTTAATCTAAACGTTTAAACACCTAGCAATATCTTGTCACTCTACATCGAAATATGCTGTGTAAAAATAGGCAAATGCTCATCTTTTCGATGACTAACTAGTATCAAGGTACTATGTTTTTGTTGTGCTACTATTTCTAAAAAGTTAAGTATTCTATGGCGGTTAATTTCATCTAAGCCTTGAGTTGGCTCATCCAATATTAATAAATAGGGTGATTTCACTAATGCTCTAGCGATTAGCGCTAACCTTTGCTCTCCATAGCTTAATTCATTAAATAAAGTATGTTGATGGCTCGACAAGCCAACTAACGCTAACCATTGTTTAGCAATATCAATTTGGTATGATTCTGGCTTTTGGTATAGACCTATAGAGTCAAACAACCCCGACAACACTACTGTTAATAATTCTCCATTGACTCTATATTGGCGATGAAGCTCAGAGCTAACAATGCCCATATGTTCTTTGAGCTGCCAAATACTCTCACCTGAGCCCCGCTTATAGCCTAACACTTCCAGATCGTTGCTATAACACTGGGTACAATCACCGGTAACTAACTGCATTAAAGTTGACTTACCACTACCATTTCCGCCCGTGATTAAGGTATGTTGCAGTGGTTTAATAGTTACGTCTAAACCTTCAAAAACATTTACGCCACTGTATTGTACTTTCCCATTTGAAAGCTTAACCAGGTAATCATGTTGATAATCAGCAAGCGTATTAAGTGTTTGAGGCCACTCAATGTTTTCTGGCTTTGGGGTAAGTAAAACATCTAATTGACGTTTAGTTTCTTCATTATCGAGCTCACCAATAACATCAAGCTGTCCTCGCTCAATAAAGGCGACCTTCTTACACCAAGTTGGAATGTCTTGGCGGTTGTTCAATACAAGTAAAACGGTAATATTTTGCTTGCTTAATAACGCTAAGGCTTTTGACAAGGCGCCACATGAAGCTTCATCTAAGCTATCAAACGGATTGTCACAAACCAACAATTCAACACCAGAGAGTATCGCTTGCAATATCAGCAACTTCCTGCCCTCACCTGTGCTAAGTTGTCGATAGCCACTTGCTAACTTGTCGGCTAGGCCAAACTCAGCGATTAAGGGAGAACTTAATTTATCTTGAGGCAAGAACTCTTTTGCTAATGTCCCTGTATCATGGGAGTCGGTAAAGTCTGTAGCATCAATTTTTAGTTCATGCTCGTAAATGGCTTGTTGTGTTTCAAAAGACACCATAGCAACTTTATTTGGCTTAGGCAGTGTCAGTTGCTCTGCCGTAAAAGAGCACAATTCCCCAGAGAATAACTGATCCAAATACTGCTTACCCGAGCCATTTCTTCCCAAAACACACCAAGTTTCATCTTTAAGTACTTGCCACTTATTAATGTTGAGTTTTGGGTGTTTGAAGTTTTCTAGAACAATCATAGTGCTACTATCGCCTAATTAATAAGTAAAAAGTGAATAACATGAAAATATTGAACATTAACTAGAAATAATGACTCAAGTCACTATACCCCTGTTTAATATGCCCAATTAATAGCTTAACCTTATTAGGTAAGTGTTTGGTAAAAGGATAAACCGCATCAATAACCTCAGCGGTTAATTGACTGACCATTTTGGCACATTGAACAAGCGCAATACCCGCTTCTGTTAGGGTTAATCTGCGTGTGGTTCTATACAACAATTGCACGCTGAGCTCTTTTTCTAATTTTGCAATATGTTTGCTTATCACCGAATTAGTTAAATTATCTCTATTTATTACAAAAACATAAAGAGTAAAATAACCTTAGTTTTAGAAAATCGCATCTGCTTTATAAATAGGAACAGTACCATGATTATCTCAGCACCAACAGATTACCGAAAGGCAGCAAAAGCTAAGCTTCCCCCCTTTTTATTTCATTATATTGATGGCGGCTCTTATGGTGAACATACCCTTAGAAAAAATGTCGATGATTTGGCTGCATTAGCGTTAAAGCAGCGTGTTCTGAACAATATGTCTGATCTTAATTTAAGTACAGAAATATTCGGTGAACAAATGGCATTGCCCATTGCTCTTGCGCCAGTTGGTCTTACAGGAATGTATGCTCGCCGTGGCGAAGTACAAGCAGCAAAAGCCGCTGAAAACAAAGGTTTGCCCTTTATCATGTCAACCGTTTCTGTTTGTCCAATTGAAGAAGTGGCTCCCGCAATTGAACGCCCAATGTGGTTTCAACTCTATGTCCTTAAAGACCGTGGTTTTATGAAAAACGTACTCGAACGTGCAAAAGCGGCTGGCGTTACCACCTTAGTTTTTACTGTAGATATGCCAGTTCCGGGCGCCCGTTATAGAGATATGCACTCTGGCATGAGTGGCCCCAATGCTGCCGCACGTCGTGTATTTCAAGCGATGCGTCACCCACACTGGGCATTTGACGTGGGTGTTTTTGGTAAACCCCATGACTTAGGCAATATTTCAACCTACCGAGGTGAGCCCACTAAATTAGCAGACTACATTGGCTGGTTAGGCGACAACTTTGATCCCTCTATTTCTTGGAAAGACCTTGAATGGGTGAGAGAATTTTGGGATGGCCCAATGGTAATTAAAGGCATTTTGGATCAACAAGATGCTAAAGATGCGGTAAGTTTTGGCGCTGATGGTATTGTGGTATCTAATCACGGAGGCCGTCAATTAGACGGTGTTGTGTCATCTGCAAAAGCATTGCCCGGTATTGCTGATGCGGTAAAGGGCAATATAAAAATATTTGCTGACTCTGGTATTCGTTCAGGGTTAGACGTAGTAAGAATGCTGGCCTTAGGTGCTGATTGCACTTTACTTGGTCGTTCATATATTTATGCACTTGCAGCTCAAGGACAAAAAGGCGTAGAGAATTTACTTGAGTTATATGAAAAAGAAATGTGGGTCGCCATGACTTTAACCGGCGCTAAGTGTATTAATGATTTAAGTAGTGATTCTTTGGCTAATATTTAAGTGATTAACGATTTGTAAAAATGAAGCGGTCGCTACTTTAACGACCGCTGCCTTTATTTAAGCATAACTTTTAGCTTCAACCGAAGCGGCTTGCTTTTTAGTGATTAAATATAAAACAAAAAAGCAGCCCACCAATATGACGGGGAATATTGCAATATTTGCTAATGCTGACTGGCCTGCAGCTAATTCAGCCACTTCTCCAGTTAAACCTGACGCTACAGCCGTTTCGCGGCCTTTGTCTATCCAACCACCAATAATAGGACTCCACCAACCAACACCTAACATGCCAAATCCGCCAATGATAGACATGCCTAACGCACCTGTTTTTTCATGGTATTCGCCAATATAACCGATCATCGTTGGCCAGAAATACATCACTCCAACCGCAAACAAAATAGCAGAAACATATACCATATTACCCGTTGCCGTACTCATTAAATATAGTGCTATAGCAGAGACAATGGATGAAGCTAGCAATACACCGACAGGATTAAGTGCATGTATTACTGGGCCTGCGAAGTAGCGACCAACGGCCATTAAGCCAGTGACCATGGCTAGAATAAGCATAGGATCAGCTCCAGCATTACCTAATATGCGGTCAACCCAGCCAGAAGTACCCAATTCAGTTGTCGCTGTTAATGTCATACAGAACAGCATAAAAATGTACACTGGGTTTAATAACGCTTTAAAATTAGTCGCAGTAGAAGTTTCGGTGTTTGCTGTTTCTGGAAATTTCTGACCAAAAATCATATAGCCGTAAATTGCCGTAGGCACTAACATCGCGGCAATTTGCATTTGCCAGCTCATATTCAGGTCGGTCATATATTTTGATAATAATGCGCCAATAACTATGCCACCAGGAAACCATACATGGAACTTATTCAACATGGTGGTTTTATTTTTATGATAAATATCAGCAATTAATGGGTTACAAGCCGCTTCTACACAACCGTTGGCAAAACCAATACAAAAGCTAGAAATAAGTAAGGTGACATAACCATTAGCGGTAATCGTTAGTACTAAACCTAATAAGTGACCAAAAAATGCAATGTATAACATTTTCTTAGCGCCCATCACGTTATATAAAAATCCCCCCAAAATAGTAGCAACAGGAAAACCGAATAAAGCTAACGCATTTACCCAACCCAATTGGGTATCTGTTAACTGAAATTCAGCACTCAATTGTGACAAAATTCCTGCGCGAATTGCAAATGTCATTGCTGTTACAATTAATGCTATACATGAAGCACTAAATAAGCGCGATGCAGAAATAGTAGATGTACTCATAGCTTTTCTCTTTATAATAATTGAACTTACTTTTGTTTTATATTTTTTGCTTAAGTTAGATTATTTCAAACCTAAAATACGTTTATTAAACGCTTCATCAACGCCAACGGCAGCAAAGTCATCGAATGCTTTGTCAGTCACTTCAATAATGTGTTTTGCAATAAATGGTGCACCTTCAGTTGCGCCAGCAACTGGGTGTTTTACACAACACTCCCATTCAAGCACAGCCCAACCGTCAAAATTATATTTAGCCATACGCGTAAAAATACCACCAAAATCAACCTGTCCATCACCTAACGAGCGGAAACGACCAGGACGGTCAATCCAGCTTTGATAACCGCCATAGACACCGCTGCGACCATTAGGGATAAACTCAGCGTCTTTAACATGAAAGGCTTTAATGCGTTCGTGGTAGATATCGATGAACTCAAGGTAATCAAGTTGCTGTAATACGAAGTGACTCGGATCGTATAAAATATTTGCGCGAGGATGATGATTCACTGCTGTTAAGAAACGCTCGAAAGTCACACCATCATGTAAGTCTTCACCTGGGTGCAACTCGTAACAAATATCACAATCTGCTTCATCAAAAGCATCTAAAATGGGTAACCAACGTTTAGCTAACTCAGCAAAGCCCTGTTCAACTAGCCCTGCTGGGCGTTGTGGCCAAGGGTATACAGTGTGCCAAAGCAAGGCACCAGAAAATGATGCATGAGATTTCAACCCTAAATTTTTACTGGCTTTAGCAGCAAGCATCATTTGTTCAATAGCCCATTGCGTACGTTCTTCTGGTGCATCTTTGAATTGTTCGGGTGCAAAAGCATCAAATAGCGTGTCGTATGCTGGATGCGAGGCAACTAACTGACCTTGTAAGTGCGTGGAAAGCTCCGTAATTTCTAAACCGTGTTCAGCAACAATCGCCTCAATCTCTTTACAGTAATTTAAGTTGTGTGCCGCTTTTTCTAAATCGAATAAACGCCCATCCCAAGACGGAATTTGCACGCCTTTATAACCTAAACTAGCGACCCATTTACATATATTAGGCAAGGTATTAAATGGTGCCTCGTCTGAAGCAAATTGTGCTAGAAATATTGCTGGGCCCTTTAATGTTTTCATCGAGTCTCTCTTCGTCATTTTTATTGGTTATATTTTCTGGTTGTGAAAAAAAGCCATTAATCGGCTAACAGTTGTGCGAGGTTGTACCATTTAGTGTCTTGATTGGAGCTATTTACGAATGATTCAACTAATGCCATACCACGTACGCCTTCATTTACATCAGGAAAATCGTAATCTTTAGTCGCGTTGTACTCTCCGTTTTCAACATCACGAACGGCATGGGCAAAACTCCCGTAAATATTGGCAAAAGCTTCTAAATAACCTTCCGGATGCCCCATAGGTGTTCTGGTATTAGCCGCAGTGCGTTCGCTATGCATACCGCCAGTGCGTAATACTTGCATGGATTTATCTAGGTATTTAAGTGTTAAGGTATTTGGCTCTTGCTGTCTCCATTCCAAGCCGCCTTTTTCACCATAAACACGAATAGTCAGGTTATTTTCTTCACCGGCGGCAATTTGACTGGCTTGCAATGTACCTTTGATACCATCTTGCATTTTTAGCAAAACAATACCGTCGTCATCTAAACATCTACCTTCAACAAATGCGGTTAATTCGGCACAAACGTGAGTAATTTCTTTACCCGTAACATATTCAACTAAATTTGCTGCGTGACTACCAATATCGCCCATGCAGCCAGAAATGCCTGAACGAGAAGGATCTGTACGCCATTCTGCTTGTTTGTTATCCGTATTTTGAGCTTCAGATAACCAACCTTGAACATACTCAACAATGACCTTACGTACTTTTCCTATTTCGCCATTGGCTACCAAAGTTTGTGCCTCTTTAACCATAGGGTAACCGGTATAGGTATGTGTTAACCCGTATAACAAACCAGTGTCATCAACAATTTTTTTCAGTGCTTTAACTTCGTTTAAGTTCAAGGTTGCTGGTTTATCAGATAGCACATGAAAGCCATGCTCTAGTGCTGCTTTTGCCGCAGGAAAATGCATATGATTGGGAGTAACAATGACGACAAATTGCATACGATGCTCAGCTGGTAACTTGGCTTCTGCTGTAAACATAGTGTCAAAATCAGCGTAGCATCGCTCTTCGTTAAGCATCAGCATTTTGCCCGACGCGATAGATTTTTCAGCGGTACTTGAAAAGGCGCCACAAACTAATTCAATCTCATTATCTAACTGCGCTGCAATGCGATGTACCGCACCAATAAAGGCACCTTGGCCACCGCCAACCATGCCCATACGAATTTTTTGCATCAAAAACCTTATTAATAGTGATCGAAATATACTCCCTACTATAGTGTTTTCTCGCAAAATTCAGTATAAAGAAATCGGTTATTAATGTTACAAATTCGGCGTCATACCTATATTCATAAGAGCGGTTATAGCAAACGGATTAATTTGTTAGTTCGACTGGTATTAAATAAATTAAATCACTTTGATTTGGCTATTGCTGAGTAACTTTATGCACAGCAGGAAGGGTCCATTCACTATTAAGGAATGCTTGCTCAACCATATACAGTCTTAACAGTAAGTTAAATTTTCCTGCTGGAGCGGGAAGCCAATTGCTGGTACCTCGCTCAGGTGGCTGATGTTGAATATATAGATCTAACGAACCATCTTGATTGAATTGTAAATTTGAACGATCGCCTATAGCATAACGGTTAATTACATTTTCGACGAAATAGCCTGCAGAGTCATACATGGATAACGACCAGAATGCGTGTACTGGTGGAGTTTCACCTGCGTCAAAATGCAATACATAGTTGTTGCTGCCATCATAAGGTTGTCCCGTTGAATCAATGCTAGTACTAGGATAACTCGCCTCCATTGCAGGCAATGCCCCCAAACCAAAGCGCGCTATTACGGTACGAAGGCGATAATTGGTGCCATAAATACCTAAATCGTGCCTAACATTCCAACCTTGCTTATTGGCTTCCTTGGCACTTACGGCTTGCAGAATTTTTTCTATCGTTAATGGTATCGACTTTTCTACTGCCCAACGCTGAATTAGCCCTAAGTTAGCTAATTGAAAATCTTTGCCGGGACTAATATTTAAATGAGAAAATTTAGCCAACTCTGGCGTATCAGCAGCCAAGGGTGGTTGTTTGTCCATCAGTTTATTCAATCGACTAAAGAAGGTTTGCGCATCCAAATTATCAACAATGCTCATAGGATCAGCTGTTTTGTTCTGCTTTAAATTACGCTTTACACCATAAGAGCGCTCTCCCGCTTGCCAAGATTTCATTGGCGTTAATGCCATTTTAGCTTGAATTTCGGCGACGTTAACCACATCTTCAACACTGTTTGTTTGAATGCGGCCAATCAGCCAAACCATATTAGTTGGAGATTTCACTACAGAGTCAATACCAAGAGGAAGTTCGCCGTCAAAGTCTGGACCTACAATGGCAATTTCTTGCGCACCATTTCCCGTTACACTGGTGCCTCGACTTTCAAAGACATTAGTCCAAGCGTCCATAAAAGGTAATACGTAATAACGCTCGCCCGTTGCTGGCATAGACAGTATCTGTGGGCCTCGAGCAAGATCGAGCCATGCTGTGCTATAAAGTGTGTCGACATTAGGACGAACAACAAGACGAAAGTTATGATTTGGAAAGTTTACGCTATGAATCAAACGATTAGCAGGGCTAGTTTCAACCGTACCTTTACGAGTTTCTTCCATAATAACGAGGGGATAACCATATAAATAAGCAGAGGCTGCAAGTTTTAATTCGTCAATTACCATTTTAGCAGCGCCCGCTAAACCTATAATGACCATTATCACTGTAATTGAATATTTTACTCTTGGTTTCATTTTCATTCCCCACTTAATGTCATGAACTAAGTTCATTGAAATTACCAAGTGCTAATTTAGCGCCAAACTCAGCGAATGATTGCCTGAGTAATTTTCCAAAACTTGAGCTGCTTCACTGCTCAAAGCAACTTTATTGATAAATGAGTAAACACTACTTTGATGCAGTGATTTCAGTCACTATCCCATACACCTGCGTAGCTAACTATTACGAATATAAACTACCTTTCTTGTTAGTGTCAATTATTTTGACACAAGCAGTGCCACTACAAAAACCCAAAATAACCTGTCTTTGCAAATCATTCTTTTAATGTGCCTACTCATTTAGAGATTACCATACAAAAACCCCGTAATAATAAAGCCACTCACCGGTACCAAACTTACCATATAAACTTTTATCAACAACAAAATTTAATTGACATGATAAATGCCAACTCATCAAAATCAACTATTGACATAGTAGATGTCAATATGTATTAATGTTTAGATAAAAATATAAAAACATTACGAACGATGGGGAAATAAAGAATGAAATTTAAAAATAAATTAGCAACAAATAAACGATATTTATCAGTACTTATACCTGTACTACTGTCAAGTTATAGCTTGTCAGCGCAAGCTGCCCAAGAGAAAGATACAAAAGACAGTAGCTCACTCGAAGTCATTACAGTTACTTCTCAAAAAAGGGTGCAAAATTTACAAGAAGTCCCCGTTGCTGTTACTGCTGTCAACGGTGAGACTCTGGCTTCAGAAGCAATAAAAGATGTTTTCGATCTGCAAGCTAATGTACCTGGATTAAGTGTTTATCAAAGCCAAAATGCGACCCAAGCAAGCTTTTCTATTCGCGGAGTAGGAACGGCCGCACAAAACTTTGGCCTTGAGTCTTCTGTTGGTTTATATGTTGATGGTGTATACCGCTCTCGTCAAAATGCCATGATTAATAACTATGTTGACGTTGAAGCGGTAGAAGTTTTAAGAGGCCCTCAAGGTACTTTATTTGGTAAAAACACACCAATGGGCGCCATTAATGTACGCACGATTGCTCCAAGTCATAATGATGCCAATGCATTCATTGAGTTAGGCGTTGGAAATTATGGTCTGACAAATTTTGCAGGTGCTTCTTCATTTTCAGCAATTGAGGATGTACTAGCATTTCGAATAACAGGTTTTGGCACTCAACGAGACGGTACAGTAAGTGATATAGCCCATGGTAAAGACAAACTTAATGATCGAAATCGCTATGGCGCTAGAGTACAAGCATTATATACACCTGCTGATGACTTAAGGTTACTGTTTATTGCTGATTATTCTGAAATAGATGAAGCTTGCTGTGCTTCAGGGCCGACAGCGAATAATTTTCAGGCAAGTGGCATACCAGGAAAATTTGGCAGTGACACATTATTTTCTTCACCATTATTCAATGCCACAATTATCAAAGCAGCAGATTTCCATGAGCGTAAAACAGCGTTAAGCTACCTACCCCAATCTAAAATGGAAGACAGTGGACTTTCAGCAGAAATTACTTGGGATATAAATGATAATCTAACCCTTACTTCTTTATCAGCTTATCGTGATTTTAGCTCTTTTGATAATATAGATGCTGATTTCGCTTCAGTAAATTTAATTGGAAAAATAAATGACGCGACACAAAACTCATTTTCTCAAGAGCTACGTTTAAATTATAGCGATGATAAATTTAACATTATTGGTGGTATTTATTATTTTACCCAAGAGCTTATTAATCACGGCATAACGACAATGGAAGATGATATGAATTCCTATGTGTTAAATGGTATTTATGGAGGCCAAATAAATCCAGTTATTCAAGGGATTAACCAATTGAGTGCTATGACCAATGGTCTTATTGCCCCTGCGGCAGAAGCAATGGGGTTATCTGCTTTTGAAGATTACTCAGTGCAAGACCATAAAAGTTACGCTGCATTTGGCCAAGTAGATTATAAACTTAACCATGAGTTTACTATCACTGCCGGTTTACGATATACCGATGAAAGTAAAAAATTGAGCAATAAATTTACAGAGAATTATAGCAGTGGTGCGACTCATCCAACAACATTAACGACTGTTGGTAACCCAGCATTCCCTGAAACAATTGTACCTAGTAGTGTGCTTTATAGTGCTGGTGCTGCCGGTATTGCTTTACAAATGATCCAATCGGGAATGATACCTATGGGTACACCCGCGTTTTTCCAAGCAATTCAAACGTTCACTCCATTTCAAGCTGAAGGTTGGGCAGCACAGTCACTAGCTGCGGCTACACGAGCGCGTCCTGACATTACAGAAACTTTAGAAGACTCACAAGTTTCAGGAACAATTAAACTGAGTTATCAACCCAACATCGACACCTTAGTTTATGCTTCATATGGTACGGGTTATAAATCTGGCGGAACCAATACTGACAGAATTGATACTTCTTTTGACCCACTATTTAAAGCAGAAACATCATCTTCATTTGAACTTGGTTTTAAAAAAGACTTTCCTGTTCAGGCATTGCGATTAAACGTTGCCGCTCATATCACAGAAGTTGAAAATTTTCAGAAAGCAACCTACGCAGGAACAGGATTTAATTTACAAAATGCTGGTGATTACGACACTTCAGGTGTTGAAATTGAAGGTGTTTGGTTACCCACAGATAATATGACTGTGACTCTTGCCTATGCTTATATAAATGCCGAATATGCAAGTTTTGACAAAGGCGCTTGTTGGATTGCAACACCGTGGAATACAGGGGAGAAACCTTCAGGTCAAGAAAGTGACAACCCTGCAGCCCCTAACCCTTATTGTAACCAAGCAGGTAACCAACCTATCCAACAACCTGAAAATACAGTGCTATTACAATTAGCACAAGACTTTGAGCTCACTGATAATATCTATGGTAGTGCGAGTATTGACTATAACTATATTGATAGTTTTTATAGCGAAGCCAGTAATGACCCATTATCCAAGATTGATGCTAATGGTTTAGTTAATGCGCGTGTAATGCTCACCTTTGA
>MAAB01007578.1_pt1 | contig 14946 bp, 13 predicted proteins | sample 1115991 | NCBI WGS metagenome assembly MAAB01 (sample SAMN04961124, study PRJNA320927) | seawater metagenome | isolation source: sample BD02T18 sea water enriched with oil for 18 days | place: USA:Gulf of Mexico | collected 2013-07-27
TTGAATGCCGCTATTGAAGCTGCCAGAGCGGGTGAGCAGGGTCGGGGGTTTGCTGTTGTTGCTGATGAAGTAAGAACACTTGCTAAAAGAACACAAGATTCAACATCTGAAATTCAAACAATGATTGAAAAACTTCAATCAGGCGCTAAAGATGCTGTATCAAAAATGACAGAGAGTAAAAATCGTGCAATAGCGTGCGTAGAAAATAGCCAAGATTCAGGCTCCTCGTTGAAATTAATCACAGAGTCGGTCACTTCAATTAGTGAAATAAACTATCAAATAGCATCTGCAACGGAAGAACAGAATGCAGCCATTGAAGAGATACGTCGAACGGTTGAGACAATAAATCTGCATGTAGAAAAAACGGCTGAAGGCTCTAAAGAAACGGCGAGTAGTAGTGAATACACCACAGAGCTCAGTCACAAAATTCAATCTTTAGTTGGTAGGTTTAAAACTGAATAAATGAAAATATCATTTATAAAACCAGTAATTTAACGTAAACGTCTCTAGAACCACACAGCTCCATACTAATGTTGAGATAAGGTACCTGAGACAAAAATTTAACGCTAGGTGTGTTTCTAGAGACGCATACGTTGAAGCAGGAAAAGAAAGCCTTGAGCAACTTTATGACATCAATAACAGCTCAGAAAATATTCTTATTTCCTCCAAACAATTAGAAAAAAACATTTCACAATTTTGAGTCCATTAAAAGGTGTACCCATGTTATGTATAAAATCAAAAATTCTAATCTCTTCTGCCCTAATATTATCACAGGAATCTTTTGCTACAGAAGCTCTAGTAGTTAGTTCAATTGACTGGTGCCCACAACTTTGCAGTACTGGTGACAAAAAAGGGTATGTAATGGACACTGTTCAGGCTATTTTTAAAGACAGTCCTTATCAATTAGAAGTCAAAACATACCCTTGGTCTAGGGCCATTAAAACAGTCGAAAATGGCCAAGCACACGCATTATTATCACCAGCGAAAGAGGAAGCACCCAACTTGATTTTTCCAGAGCAAGAAATTGGTATACAAAGAATGTGTTTCTTTACTAAATCTCAATCTGATTGGAAATATACTGGACCAAAATCGTTAGTTGGTATCAAAGTTGGTTTAGCTTTAGATACTTCCATAGAAGAATTAAACTCATTTATATCTAATAATCCAAAACAGTTCGAATTCATACCTTATAGTGATAGTTTTTTAGATATAAGTTTAAAAAAAACTCAATACGATCGGATAGATACTTTTTTATTTACATATAACTCAACTAAATATGAGTTAAATAAAAAAAAATTATCTTCAGAGTTTAGAGAGGCTGGCTGTGTAACAAAATCAAAAATATATATGGCTTTTTCACCAATTTCAAATGATGGTACAGATATAAATGAAATTATGAATTATTTTAATACAAAAATGAAATCGTTTAAAAAATCTGGAAAAATAAATAATATCATGTCGAATTATGGTTTGAGGGATTGGCAGGAGTTTTTGTAATATATATTATTTAAAATAATTAATATTTCGTTAACCTATTTAATTTTTGGTATCAATGTATTATTCGTTAGTTCTCGTTGCTATAAATTTATCAATATATATATTGATGAATTTTATGGATAAAAGGGTTCATGATTTTTATCTTGAAAAAAATTGGGTTTATGTTGATGGTTTTAAATTTGTCATTTCGAATATAAAAAACTAGAATTTGACAATATCCCAGCCTCAAAAAATAATACTTTTACCGTATATGATGATCTTCTAATAGTCACCTCATATTATATTAAAGCATATTTGGAATTTGATTTTGGTAAAAACAAACTTGTTGAACTTGCTTTAAGAAACGTAAACGTTTCTAGAGACGCATACCATAAACACATCTTGTATAGCTACGCAGATTCTAATCTTAATAAGTGTCTAGTAAGATATGGGAAGTCAATTTATACTTTCATTCACTTTAAACTCAATCAATTTTTAGGTACTTATGAACTTACTCAACAATCAATCATTTAAGATGAAGTTAATTTTATTAGTCGTCTTACCTCTTGTTGCTAGTTTGTACTTTAGTCTTGCTAAATTAACTGACCTGACAGCAAGGCAAAATAAACTGTCTCATATTCAAGAACTCATTACCCTTACGGTGGCAAATAATGCCTTGATACATGAACTTCAAAAAGAAAGGGGAGCAACTGCTGTTTATCTTGGTAGTCAGGGTGAAAAATTCAAATCCGAACTAATTAGTCAACGTAAAAGCACCAATAAAACAAAGGCTAAACTTACATCCTTATTTGTCAAATTTGAATCTGACTACCCAAACGTTAATAACACCATCAGTAAAATTAGTCGCAGCCTCTCCCAATTAGACTCAATCCGTAACCGTTCTGACTCATTGTCAATTCCATTGAGTGACGCTATAGGGTTTTACACCAAACAAAATAATCTCATGCTCAGTTTGACAGGATACTTCTCAACCATTAGCCCAATAGAAACAGTCGCTAATGCTATCGCTTATTATAATTTTTTAGAAGCCAAAGAACGAGCGGGGATAGAGCGTGCTGTCGCCAGCGGCGCTTTTGCAAAAGACAGTTTTACACAAGATGCTTTTCAGCAATTTATTAGCCTAGTAGCATTGCAATCAAGTTTTTTAAATCAGTTCAGCATTAAGGCATCACCTATGGTGGTAGGCGCATACGAAAAAACCTTGTCTAATCAAGCGGTATTAGATGTTATAAAAATGCGAAGAATAGCTAATAACATTGGTCAACAAGGTCCATTTAATGTCAATGCAAGTACATGGTTTAAAAATTCGACCCAACGAATTAACCTTTTAAAGGATATCGAAAATATACTGGCTGAAGAGTTTCTTCAAAAAGTGAGTGTTTTACTTAAAGATGCCAATAACGCATTGATCTTTAACATTATTATTTTATTAATAGTACTTACTCTAACCACTGCCATTGTTTTTACCATATTATCTAACTTACTTAAACAACTCAAAGAACTGTCTTTAACAATAGATAAAGTCAGTGGCAGTTTGGACCTCACAGCAAAAACGGATGTGTTAAGTACTGATGAATTAGGCGTTGTTGCTGCAGGCCTCAATAACGTGCTTAACACCTTCTCATTGGCCATTTCAGAGATTAAAGCGAGCAGTTTTTCCTTATCTTCATCAGCAGAGCAATCCTCAACCATTATTAATACCAATGTAGATAGCTTACAAGCACAGCGTGATGAGACCTCATTGGTTGCCAGTGCTGTTGAAGAAATGTCTGCGACTACTCAAGAAGTGGCTCAAAACGCAAATGAAGTGATGAAATCAACCCACGAAGTGAATAATAAAACCATCAAAAGCCAGAAAATAGTTCGTAACGCACTGACCTCTATTGGTCACCTGGTCTCTGAAGTTACTCATGTTAAAAGCATCATTACAGAGTTACACACAACCGCATCGAATATTACACAGGTAATTGATGTCATAAAGGGAATCGCAGAGCAGACTAACCTCCTCGCCCTTAATGCTGCCATTGAAGCAGCACGAGCGGGTGAACAAGGGCGTGGTTTTGCTGTGGTTGCCGATGAAGTCAGAACTCTTGCTAAGCGTACTCAAGACTCTACGATTGAGATAGAAGAAATTATTAACAAACTTCAAAGCGAAGCAGATACTGCCAACAATAAAGTAGCAGATACACAAATACGAGCTAACGAAAGTATGGATGGCGCTCAGCAAATTGAATTAGCTCTCGCCAGTATTGTCACCTCAGTATCCAGTGTTAATGTCATGATCGAACAAATCGCAGAAACGGCACAAGATCAAGTAAAAGTAACGGAAGATATAAACCACAATATCAGTGACATAGACATAAAGTCAGAACACGTAACAGAAGGCGCGAAAGAAGTCTCTACTGTTGCCCGGGAGCAGGCCAAGATTGCTAATAATCTGAAGCAATTAACCGATAGATTTATTGTATGAGTGATCGTTCATCAAATCTTAGATTCATATAATAAGTCCAGAAAGGGCTTTAGAGGCACACCAACAGCGTTTATAAAAATACACTCTTGTGATTGGCAGAAAGAATTGGCTGTTTTCGAATACGGTTAAGGGAGCCAATGCAAGCGCGGTACTGTACAGCTTAATTGAGAAGGCAAAAGCAAATGGCCTCATGCCTTTTGATTATCTAACAATGATCTTTAAAGAATTACCCAAGCTTGAAGCCGATGCTGAGTTAGGGCATTTACTGCCATGGAATGTGGTAACTAAATAGGTTAGTTGGCTAGCGTGTATTGCTATAACCTATATCGGTGTATTTCTACAGACGACACTTACAGTTAAATAAATCTTATACACTAAAACGGAATTTATATGCTGGCCATTCCACTACCTTTTGTAATGTCATTATTACTTATAATGATTGTCTTTTTACTCAAAGAAAAACAGCCGATAGAGGGCAGACTGCCATCCTTGTTCATCATTCTATGCGCTGTTAGTACTGCAGTGGTGGGCCTTCGTTGGACTTTTGATATTAGTGTCATTAGATTTATACAGCCCATTATTGCTTCTTTATTACCTGTCGGTGCATGGTATTGTTTTGCTAAGGCCCATCGATCTGAGACTGTATCTAAGAATAGTTATCTATTACATTCGATTGGTCCAATAGCGATAGGGTTAAGCTCATTTTGGTATCAAATGTGGCTGGATACAACGGACGTTCTGCTCGTCCTGCTTAATGTTGCTTATGGTGTTATATTGATTCGTTCCTCATTTAACATGCCAGAAGATGTTCGACTTACTCAAGTGCCAAGACTAATTAGGGCTGAACGGGTTGCCGGTATTGTATTGCTCATTTCTGCCAGTATTGATGCGGCCATATCCTTCGACTTTATTTTAAATGGTGGGGTTCATGTCTCTTTCATGCTGTCTCTTAGCTACCTTGTACTTATTCCTGTTGTGGTCGCTGCCGTACTAACGGTTGGTCTAAGTACCTTTCATGTGAAACAAGAAAAACACGAAAGGGAAGCGGAAGTCGAGATATGCTCTGGTAGCTCACAGCCTCTTGATTCGAATATAACAGAGTCAAGAAGTGCACGACTGACAGACCTAGAGGCAAACGACATTTTAAGTAAAATCAATAAACTGATGATAGATAAAGAATCGTTTCGTGACCCTGATCTCACCTTGAACCGTTTGTCACGAAAATTAGGTATTCCTACTCGGCAAGTCTCTATAGCAGTCAATCAAGCTTGCCAGCAGAACATTTCAAAAGTATTAAATGAGTACCGTATTAACTTTGCTAAAATTCAACTAGTGAGCAGCCAAGATACGATTACAGATATCTATTTAGCATCTGGATTTCAGACTAAATCTAACTTTAATCGTGAGTTTTTACGTATTACAGGTCAATCACCTAGTGAATTTCGTCGAACTCACGTTGGTACTAATGCATAGGCTCTCTATGTGGTAATGAAGTAACTTATACCGCCTATTTATTGTATTTCAAGAAAGTCATATATATCATCAAACATCTGCTTGTGAAGTGCTTCTCGAAGAGTGCCAATACCGTCTTTACAGATAATACCGTCTCCTGGCTCTTCCTCTTCTAAAATGGCGATAGCACCTAGCTTACACAATTGCATAAAACTAAAATGAGTGGCTTGTTCATACACTTTATAATGACGATTAAGTAGAGGTAAGTGCTCTGCCAAATAACCGGATTCCATTGACTGAGATAAATTTCCGATATCAATACCTGCTCCTAAAATGAGCACTGGTGTTTTTGCTTTGCTTAAACTTGATATAGAAAAACTACGGGCTAAACCTAAATCTAAAATGACGGCCTTTTTGATACGATGATCAACGAATTGAGATTTCTTAGGCTCTTCTGATTGTTTTATTGCCAGTCCTAATTCATCTGCGATAGTGCATGACCTAGAAGCTGGATGTCGCTCACATTGCAGTAAATAGTCAGCACGATTAAACTCAGCACCTACTAATTGCATCACACTCCATCCGCCTAAAGAGTGACCTATTGCTGTAATGTTGTTCTTATTAATCGAAGTATGCCATAGAGGGTTCTGCAGTAGGTGATCGAGTACTCGTTTCAAATCATGAGGCCGTAACCACCATTTTGACGCTTGAAGTAAAGACTGATCAAATGTTGTTGTACCTGGATGGTCCGGAGCAACAACCATAAAGCCATTTTGTACTAACTGAGTAGCCAACCAATTGAGGTTACGCCAGCTACCTCGATAACCATGAGAGAGTATAACAAGAGGGTATTCTTGCTTGACGAGTTTAGCATTCTTTATCACTTTAGTGCCTTTGAACGCGATATTATCAGCCACTAAATCGTCAACGCCTAATGTTTGAGTGTTTAATTTATAAGCTGGATACCAGAGAGTGACACTTAAGGGCCGCTCTTCGACATCATTTAATTTGAACTGTTGAAAGCCAACGGTGATCGCTAAAAGGCTTTTTGAGAAACATAAACATAAAACCCATATAACAACTGAGGACAAAACAGATATTTTCATTTAAAGCATTCCTAATTAGATAAAATCTAAGTCCAATATGCCTAGATGTTAGAACTCATGCGCCCTAGAACACGATCGAGGTCGAGCTTGAACTGCATTAAGAACCCTTTATGCTGATAATTTCAAGTTGATGTGGCGTATTTTCCAAAAGTCACGGTACAAATGAAATGACGCTCATATTTTGTGAGAATATCTAGAAGCACACGCCTACCCAATATTATTGTTGTGATAAGTAAAATTGAGACAAAGATTTAACGGTAGGTGTGCTACTGGAGACGCTCACGCTAAAATTTAGGGTGATGGAGCTCAAGTAACTTGTTTTTTTTGATTACCTTTTGATCGGGTAAAAGGATGTATATTTAAAAAACATTCTTTGTTAAATTAATGGTAATTGTATTTATGTGGACGCTCCTTAGTATTAACTGATATTCGAACATACAGTTTGGTACATTGTGACGCTGATGCTACTTTGAAGCGTCCATCCCAGCAGCCATTAGCCATCATAAATTCAACAATTATTGATGACTGTCCCTGCGAACTTATAAAGTAATTCTCTTAAATCCCTAAACTGTATATACAATATAGTGATTTAAGTATGAATTTAATCTTTATCCCCCCTTCAGAACTTACAAAAAATCAGACTATCGAATCCCTTTTCTTGGTGAATCGGTATCCGCTGGTTTTCCTTCCTCCGTACAAGGCTTTGTAGAAAAGCGCATCGATGTGAGCTGCCTGTGTACAATGTACCAACAAAACTGCTTCTTAGTGACTGTAGAAGGGGGAGCCAAAGGTGAATTCTAGGGATGTTTTAGTGGTTAACCAAGCCCTCAAAGCACGTCATGGTGATTTTGTCGTAGCCACCTTGTTCGGGGAGAAAGCCGTAAAAGAACTCGCCACCAAACCAGTGGCGATTCATAACATTTTTCAATAAAATAATTACTTAGGGTTCTTTCTAATAATACAAATAAAAAGGTCTCTTCGACTTTTCAGTTAAAGAGATCCTCCCATATTCTATGATTCCTATTATCAACTTCAGTTGTTTATCTCTATCTTGTAGAGCGCTGACATCTACAAAATACAAAAGCACTCTCGGAGTGGTAATCGAATAGGTAGTTAAGTAGTCAACGGGAGGCGAGGTATATAGAGTGGTTAAACTCGCAATCAAAACGATCTCGCTCTTACTAGTAGTTGAGGATGTATCCAACTATTTAAATTTTGAACCTAATAATTATATATTTTCAATAATTTAATTTTTTTTTGTAAAGAATAGGTGATCTATTTACTGCGGGAATAGAATGATTTTGGAAAAATGGTGAGCGTCTCCAGAATGAATCGCCCCTAGTTTTCTAGACACTACTTTGTTTCAAAAAAATAGTTCTTCTCATACTCAATTGAGTTTTACATAGTTAAAGGGGGGGCCAAAATTGCTGGTGGTGATTCAGTTCAGATGTTACAGGTTTAGATGACTGATGCCGCATATACGGCATCAGTGTACTTTTTAGTGAAAAACTCTAAATAAAAGTGAATGGGGTTCGTGAATTAAATATTTAATATAATAAAAGAGCTAAAATGTTTTTAATAAAATAGTCACAGTAGTATCAAACTATACTATTTTTTAACATTCCAAACAGAATGATCTATATCTAAATCATCAAAGTTTTTTGCATCAAATATAGGTAATTCAATTCCATTTTTTATCTGACGGTTATAATCTTTTAAAACTCGCATGGCCACAGGGAATAACATAGCTAACACAAGTAGATTAACTAAAGCTAAAACTCCCATTACGGGGTCTCCAAAAAAGAATACTGATGTAGCTCCTGGCGCTGTGGCTCCTATAAAAATGACTACAATCACTAGCGCTTTTAATAAATGCTTAGATAGCGGGCTATTTGTGAAAATGGTCAGTGCAGTTTCACTTATATAGTAGCCAAAAATAACCGAACTAAAAGAAAAAAGTAAAATAGTAATACTTAAGTAATATTTTGACCATTCTCCTACATGAGAAACTAAAGTTTGCTGAGTAAGAAGCACACCGTCAATACCTTCTGCTCCTGGAATATACACATCACCCAGTAAAATTACTAAAGCAGTACAAGTACAAATAATAATAGTATCAATGAACACTGAAAGTGATTGAGTTATACCTTGACTAACTGGATGCCTTACATAGCAGGATGCAGCAACATTCGGAGCTGTTCCAAGACCCGCTTCATTAGAAAATAAACCACGTTGAATACCTTGAGTAATAGCAATACCAATGCCTCCACCAACAGCTTCTTCAATGCCCAATGCATTTTTTACTATAGACATTAACACTGTTGGTACTTCATTTACATTAGTGATGATTATGAAAAGAGCAAGTAATAGGTAACTGATGGCCATTATCGGTACTATAAAATCGGCGGCCTTAGCAATGCGCTTTATCCCACCATATATCACAAGCCCGGTTACAACGGCAAGAAATATTCCAGTTACAATACGATCTACTCCTACACTATCAAGCAATGATCCAGCAACAGTGTTACCTTGAAACGCAATTGCCGCAAAAACAAAAGCGATTAAACAAACTGAATAAATAAAAGCCAGAAACTTAAAGTTTTGATCTAAACCATGAATGATGTAATGAGCTGGACCCCCTCTATAAGAACCATCGCTTTCGCTCCGTTTATAAACCTGAGCTAATGTACATTCAAAAAGACTCGTTGCCATACCAACCAAGGCCATCACCCACATCCAAAAAACAGCACCAGGACCACCAAGTGTAATGGCAACAGCTACACCTGCAATATTACCAGCCCCAACACGGCCGCCTATACTTACTAATAAAGCTTGCAGAGGGCTTATACGTCCTTTTATTTCTGTTGGTTTACTACTGAATAAAACGTGAAACATTCGTGTGAAATATTTAATTTGAACGAAGTTCGATACTAATGTAAAAAGTACTCCTAGTACGACTAGAAGTGGGATTACTGCCCACCCCCAAGTTAACATTGTAATTGCTCCGAAAAATGACTCTATATAGTTCATGTAACGTACCTTAAAATTATTATTGTAAGTGTTTGGTTTTTAGTTTTTAGTTTTATTGGTATAACTGAAAAAAATCACTTTAGAATTTCAAAAAAATTAATTAATATGTTGAAATTAGTAAAATTGAAACAAAAATAATAAGATATTAATTTCTATGACTTTGATGTTAATGGGTTTAGTTTTTTTAAAATTTAAACAAGTGGATATAAATAAAATCATAAATTTAATATTTGCATTCATTATTTTTTTTGACAAGCAGAAACAAAGTTGTTAAATAAGCGTAGATATTTTGGGCTATGTTCTAACATCATTTCAGGGTGCCATTGAACAGCGCATACCCACCTCCCACTATCCAGCTCAATCCCTTCAATTAAACCATCGGGTGCAGTCATGGATATAATGAAATTTGATGCTAACTCTTTTATCCCTTGGTGATTAAAGCTATTAATAGGCAAACTCGATATTTTAAAAGCGTTACTGAGGTGAGTTTTGGATCTAACATTAGCTTTAAATACAGGGTGATGTTTTGGGAAATTCCAGTTTGTATGATGTAGATCCGATGGTCTTTGTTCAGACAAATCCTGGTATAGAGAGCCTTTGGCTGCGACATTTAACAGTTGCAACCCGCGGCAAATACCTAAAATCGGAATATCCATATGCTCTAAAGCATGCTTAACCAGTGCAATTTCATGAGAATCTCGAAGAGGATTTACCTGACCTAAGCCTTTAATAGGTAACTCATTAAAGTACTGCGGATCAATATCTTGCCCTCCTGAAAGTAATAAGCCATCAAAATTCTGTAACAACGCTGGTATATCATCCTGATTTTGTAGAATAGGAATGATGACAGGTATCCCGCCACCAAGTTCTACCGCCATTACATAATCATTAGCTAAAAGCTGCCAATGTTGTCCACGAAAACCCAATTTCGTGGACATTCCAATACGATCATCATCGCTAAAATCTGATAATATTCCAATTAATGGTTTCATTGTTACCTCTCCTTAATAGTTTTAATTCAAATAGAAAAGTACTATCAATTAAGGTATCTTTAAAATACTTATATACTATCTTGATATACTAATAAGGTATCCCTATGCAATTAATACATCGTCGTCTATTGCAGTTTTTAACAGTATTAGAAGTCGGGAATATACATGGTGCAGCGAAGAAATTACATATTGCTCAACCAGCACTTAGTCGAGCTATGAAAGAGTTAGAAAGTGATGTGGGGCTTATGTTACTTATCAGAGAGCCTCGTGGTGTTCAACCAACTCATGCAGGGCTTGTGTTGGCTGAACACACAGAACGTTCTTTAGAAATTATGAAACAGGGTTTAGTTTTAGCTCGTAATGTAAACGAACTCGAACGAGGGAGTTTAAATATTGGTTATGGAATTTTCGCATCTATGGGAAATATGCCAGATATTGTTGTCAGTTTTAGGGAAAAATATCCAAACATAGATGTTAATTTACGTCTACTAGCTACAAATGAACAAATCATCGCTTTAAATAAAGGGAGCATTGATATAGGTTTTGCTTTTTCTATTGCCTGCAAACCGCCACTATTTTTTCAAAAAATATCGAGTGAGCAACCTGTCATTTTAGTAAATAGAAAGCATAGGTGGGCGAAGCGCAAAAACATAAATATTATAGAATTGGCTAATGAGCCTATGGTAATGGGTAATCTTAAACGATGGGGTTATTATCGTGAAATTGTAAATGCTATCTGTTTACAGGCTGGGTTTTCACCAAACGTTTTTGTTGAAGCAGATGAACTACCAGATATGATTGCTCACTTACGCATGAGTGATTGCGTGGCAATCATGGGGCAATCAATGGTAAGCCAATTACCTGAAAAACTTACTGCTATTAAATTGAAAAATAACACTTTGCCTTTTAATTTGAGTATTGTTTACACTCCTTCGAACATCAATCCAGCACTTAAAATATTTACAGAGCACATAGAGAAAATGGTTTAGCTGTAAAATGACAGAGTATTATCAGGGCAAACTTGGACAGCGCGCATGCTGTCCAAGTCAATAGTTCTCCACCCCCCATTTTTTATCAACCGTTTTTGTTTGTTTTCTGGCTTTGATGATATTCGTGATTCCCAAGAACATAAATTACAGGCTTGTTTCTGATGTTTTTAATTGCCCACTTAACACCTTTCTCTTTTACATGAATATCACCTGCTAATACGACGATATCGCTATTTATTTCTTCATAATTAAAGTCTTCGAATTCGATGTGTAAATCGCTAAGTAGGTGGATCTTCATTTTTAAAAAGTGCTCGGCTAAAAAGAGGGTATTAACAAGGAAAGTGTAACGTCAGAGTAAGGTATTGCAAGGCAATCATAACGTGAAGATGTTTGCTGAAATATGGCTCTCTAAATATTGTTTACTACTATAGTTAACAAGAGACGAGGCGCATTGTAGAGGTTGATTTAGGGACTATTTATACGGAATTATTGGGATTTTAATTGTCTTCGTTCTAATTTCATTTCTCTGGCTAAAAAACCAACCAGAATACGTGGCTTCTAGGCATGTTTTGTCTTCGGTAGAATTTAATGAAATCAGTGATGCCTTCACTGAATTAGAAAGCTGAATTAGAAAGCTGAAATTAAAACGAAGACCTTCTCTTTGAAGTATGGCTGCGAAGATATTGGGAAAAAAAGATGAAATTAGAGCGAAGGCAATCTAACTGATTCTACTCACTTTACTGCGTTATATTTTCTCGTACAAAAGAATTTTTTAAAGCCGAAACACATACGAACTTCAAGTCCGTCATTCCGGAAGGTGAGGTACGATCCTATCCGGAATCCAGATAGCGTTTCAGCGTCAACAAAATTTACTGAACTCTCAAATCGAGTCTCTCTTATAATACCCAAGACCAGAACTAAGATGCTCAAAAAAGAGCATCTTGGCCCTCGCCAATAAACGTTCTAAACATAATGCCTATGTCGAAAATCATAAAATAAACGATGAAGTAAAAAGTTACCTAGGTGTTAGCAAGTTAGGCGATGCCACCTCCGCACAATTGGAGAAAGGTCAAGTATTCATCTAGACTGCCATTGAAGGAGAATACCTAGGCCTCAGCGAAGCCCTAACCAATGAATATATCGCATCCATGGAACGTCGCATTTGCTACTACGAAAAACAAATGAAGCTGATCCACTGCCACTCAACCTTGACGACAGCAGAATTTATCGAAACCGTCTTCCCTGCACTTCGGGTGTTAAATTCAAATCTATACGGAAACACCAGAGAACACCTGCACGTCGTCCACATGTACAACAAAGTTTATTAAAAACAGAACCAAAAACAATATTTACATAGACAGGCATGCAAATTTTGACTGGAAGGTAACTAACGACAATGGGCAAGAGTATACCTTAGATCAATTATCAAAACTGGGCGTGTCTAACCCGAATCACCGCTTTGCTGAACTGGCCGTAAGAAGCCGAGGTATAGAAGAAGTAGTCGTAGAGAAGGGGCATCCGTGACGGTTTGGCGTGAGCTAAGACGATTAGGAAAAGACGCCGCTCCCAAAGCTTTTGCTGATATTTACCATGCTGCCAATCGTGCTGACTTTAGTGGTTTCGTTAAATTAATGGGTGGTATCTGCGCAGGTAAAAAACAAACACTGAGAACCTATTACAGCGAACCAGAAGAAAACCAATACGGTGAACTCGTCAAATCAGTGAAGGGCGTGGCCAATGGGATAGAGGTTGTTATTACCCGACTTTACGAGTGGACGCTACAGCGCAAAGTGGCTGGCACTGGTTCTGGCTCTGGTTTTGAAGTCTCTGGATCTATAGCGGAAGGCGAAGCCGCCCCGCCTTGGACTCGTGTCAATAACTGTACGCCAGCCCATTTATTGGAAGAAATACCCATAGAAAGTTATCAGGAAAGAGGGGAGCCCAATGTCTTTTAAAGTGTAATGCCCAAACTGCCATGGTAAAGCCATCATAGTGAACAGCGCAACGTTGGCGAAGGCATAGCGAACGTCTTCATGAAAAACCTGTATTGCCAATGCAAGAAGGTTAAAGACTGCGGCTGCACCTTTGTTGTGTCTGCCTCATTCTCCCATTACCTCAACCCACCCCAACGGGACGTGGTCGAAATGGCGCGGGAAATACTCAAACAGCAAGAGCAGCTAAAGCTGGGTGTATAAGGAATGTAAAGTATGAATGTGAATGTTGGTTCACTTTTTGATCACTGATAGGATGCGGGATTAATTATATAGATCAATAGGTTAAGGCTTAGGTATGAGTTTTAACCTATTAGTTTTAGCTGAGGAAGGGAGTATTTATGAAAGTAAGCAATCCATTAACAATAATTGCAATTTTTGCTAGTTTAGCAGAATCATTGGCTACTGGTGCTTTGATTTATCTTCCTTCAGATATACAAAATATTTTTGTTTATTTTGTAATGATATTTCCTCTGACAATTGTACTATTGTTTTTTTATATATTGTATTTTAAAAATACTGTTTTATATGCTCCTAGCGACTACGAGAATGAATCAAATTATTTAGAGGCGAATATCCCTAAGGAAAATATAAATAAAACAGTTAATGAGGTTTTTCAAAAATTAAATACACATAGTTCTTCGTTAACACCAGAAGAAATTGATAAGGCCAAAGAAACTATTACCAACTCTGTTGAAAGTGAGACAAAAACTCTTAGGGAGCGTATTGTCGAGTTTTTAACTGACAATCCCTCTAAAACAAGAGAGGTTGGTGAGGAATTTGGGTTAGCTAGGGAGGACGTACGCAGTATTTTATACTCCATGAGAAGAAAGGGGATAGTTATTAATAATAATATTGGGAAATCAAAAGTATATACTTGGTCAATTTGTCAATAAAAAATTGATCAAAAGAGTTTGTATGTACTCTCATTATAAAATTTTATTAATTAGTGGTGGCGGTCTATTTTAATTCCTAAGCAACATTTACATAGACACCCATCTTCATTTACATAGACACCCATCTTAAAATTGACCAACTACCAATCGTGATCTAAATCTTATTAAGATCACTTTTTGGAGTTGATTATCATGCCGAAAGCTCGCAAGACTCTCATCAGTTTGCAAGACACACCTTATTATCATTGTATTTCTCGATGCGTTCGAAAAGCGTATTTATGTGGTGAAGACAAATTGACAGGACAAAGCTTTGAGCACAGGCGAGGCTGGGTTGAAGACAAAATGTTGTCTTTGACTAAAGCCTACGCAATCGATATTTGTGCTTACGCAGTCATGAGCAATCATACTCATCTTGTGTTACATGTAAATCTTGATAAAGCGAACAATTGGTCAATAAAACAAGTGCTTGAGAGGTGGCATAGCTTACATAAAGGGACTCAGTTTACAGAGAAGTATCTGAGAG
>MAAB01004789.1_pt1 | contig 14922 bp, 5 predicted proteins | sample 1115991 | NCBI WGS metagenome assembly MAAB01 (sample SAMN04961124, study PRJNA320927) | seawater metagenome | isolation source: sample BD02T18 sea water enriched with oil for 18 days | place: USA:Gulf of Mexico | collected 2013-07-27
TTTTTTAGCTTGGGTATTGCTGGGTGTGAGCGTAAAACTGTTTTTTTGAATTTCACTGTTGGGAACAGGCGTTAGTAATAATGCCGCTTGAATCTGGCCTGAGGTGTTGTCCTCTGGGTTGGTGTTGGAGCCGTTGTTTGAATCTGAGTTAGAGTCGCTGTCTGTTCCCGTATCTGTATCAGCCCCTGTGTTGGAATCGCCGCCTGTTTCAGTGCCTGTGTTTGAATCAGCGTCTGAATTATTGCCGCTATCCTGGTTATCGGATACGTTGTCACTGATCTCAATAGACCAGCGATCATCTTCTTGACCACATGCCGTTAATAATAAGCTAGAGCTCACCAATAGCGACAGTACGAGTGATTGGTTTTTCATTGAACAGTGGCCTTACGAATTAATTAAATATTTGCAGGGCGCTAAGATAACCAGTGGGTCATTTATAAAATATTCACTAGAGGTCACAAAGAAGTACAACTAAAGGCACATTATTCAAGAAATGATAATGGCTGCTCATGGCTTGTTTGTTATTGGAGGGATGTTACTTAGGTTGGTAAATGATCAATCTGAAGGTGGGGTGGGTTGTTTGTCAGTGATTTAATCTAAAAAGGCACCAAAATAAAGTTATTGTTATCACTCTTAACTTAATTTCACAGCGATGTTTTGGAACTGTTTGCGTCTCTATTATTCGAATAATAGCTCGCTATTTGGCTAGCGTAATGCAAAGGGGTATTGTTCAGCCAAGGTTGACCATAACTAACACTAAACTAGGTTAAAAGTTGTAGACTGGGTCAAGTTATCTATATAAAATTCCAGGAATCAATAACTAAATAGAATAATAAATGCTGGCCTGGTTTTTAGATTAGGCAAAACCATCCTATTTACGGTCGGATTTAATACTCAACTGTAAAATTATTCCTCGAAATGTAAAACATCGGCATTTGATTTACACAATCTGCTTAGTATTGCGCGCAAGACTCATTCATTCGTTATTTGTACAAACGCTGTTCAACAGTTTATAGGTATTGAGAGATTATCATGCGATTACGCCTGCCTTGGATGGCAACTAAGAATCTGACTTTCGCCCTAGCCGTTTTCATTGCTGCTGGAAACAGTGCCTTTGCAGGTGATATCACTATTAACCTTGCTGGGCCTTCTTCTGCTTGGACGCCCATTATGCAGGGGGCAAATTTTGATGTGGTGGGTGACCCTCAGGCTAACGCAGGTATAACCGACCTTGTGGGAGATGCAGATCATGCGGTTCTTTATACATTATACGATGATCAAGGTACGAGTGATGAAAGTGATGATGAACTAGCATATCGCTTTCGTCTTGGGGCCAATAGTGAATCGGCTTATAGCACTATTGGTATCGATGCTAATGCAGATGGGAAATTAGATGTCTTTGTGGTGGCCGATGGAAAAAACAACAATGGTATTCGTTTCTTCAGTCCTGGTAGTGATGACAATATTTCGCCTAATACCACCAGTATGGAACCTGTTACAACGGTAGTATCTGACGTTAATCATGGCTACAGCGAGTATCCTTATACTACAGCGAATCATCACTTTGCTGCTGTATCGAGTGTAGATACCCAAAATGATAATAGCGGGGCCTTGATCTCTGATATTGGTACCAATAATGGCGAGGACTATTTTGTCTCGTTTAAACTCCCCTTTATAGCCTTGCAAAAAAACCTGGAAAAATTAGGCATTACACTTACTAAGAGTACTGCCATGCAATATCTGGTGTTTACGGCTACTCAAGATAACTCCATTAACGGTGACTTGAGTGGCCTTGGTAAAAAGAGCGCGGGTAGTTGGGATTTAACCTTTTCTGAATCAGGTGTCATTACCTCTCCATTATCGGCTGATGGCCAGCTTAATTTTAGTTTTGGTGGGTTGTTGAGTGTGTATACCATTTTAGATGGTGGTTCCTTCAATGGGGTTTTAACCATAGAAGGTACGCCAAGTGGGAGCCTAGATTGGTCCTTAACTGGCGTTGATGCCGGTGAGTTTACACTGGTAGGAGATAATGTCAGTGCATCTTTAAACCTAAGTGCAAGAGATGTTAGCCATCCTGCCGATACCGATGTAAACAATAGCTACTTGGTGACAATAACTGCAACCGATGACAATGGTTATGTCATCAATAAAGATATCACCGTTTATGTGTCAAGTTTAAGTATTACTGGAGTGGCGAATCGTTACACCGTTTATGAAGGGGTTGGTTTTACTGGGGATACTCCCACCTTAAATGGCGCTAGTGGAAGTAAAACCTGGGGAATTAGTGGGTATGACTCGGCTAAGTTTTCTGTAAGCAATGATGGCACATTGGCTATGATTGCCAAAGACTATGAAAGTCCAGACGACTCAGATGGTAACAACACGTACCTAGTAATGTTAAGTGGTTCAAATTCAGGCAATACCGTGAACCAGCTTGTTACATTAGTAGTAAGTGATGTCAGCGATAAAGCAACCATAAGCCCTATAGATACGCTAGTAGTGGGGGCAGATCTAACTGCAAATTACAGCCCCAATGCAAACAGTGAAAGCGTTGCGTATCAGTGGCAGTCACTTAACAATGGCGTTTGGCAAAATATAAATACAGCCACAACAACAATCTATACCACAACGAACACGGAGTTAGGGAAATTTACCCGGTTAAGGGTAACCGACACAATCAAAGTAAAAGGGGTTACTTCGGTAGATATAGAAACTTCAAATGAAGTGGAGGTTGTGAATGCACCGCAACCTCCTGCGCTACCCAGCGACGCAGCGATTACCAAAGATGAAAATATCGCCACCTCGGTTGTTCTTGTAAACATCAATGACACTAACTCAGGTAATGACACTGATGGCGACGGGGACTCTATTGCATATGGATTAAGCGGAACGGACAAAGACGACTTCAGTATAAATTCAGCAGGCGAGTTAACCTTCTCCAGTACGCCAAATTACGAAAATAAAACCAGCTACACAGTAACCGTCACAGGTACCTCCAGTGATGGCAGTGACAGTGTTGTTTACACGGTGAGTCTTAATAATCTAAATGACCATTCACCCAGTGGCAATGTCAGCATTAGCCCGCTGGGCAGTAGCGATACAGGTACAAAGTTAACGGCCACAAATAATTTAACTGATGGCGACGGGCCCTCTCCCTTGGTGGTCAGCTATCAATGGCAAGTCAATGATGGCAGTGGCTGGAGCGATATTGCCAGTGCCACCGAATTTGAATACACCACCACAAATAGTGATGCGGGAAATGTGGTGCGAGTGGTAGCCGAATATGTTGATGACGCCAATGCTAATGAACGGGTTGAATCGGTTGGGGTGACTGTCTATACAGATGCCGTTAGTGGTGAATCTGAAATTGGCACACTGGATACTAAGCACTACATCCCCCCAATTTATGCTCGTTCCGGATTAAGCAATGCTAATGATGTAAGAGACCATTATCTGTACCTGTCGACCCTAGAGGCTAATGCGTTCGACGTAACTATCTCTAATTCCGACAACACCATCAATCAAACGGTCAGCGTTTCTAAATCATCACCGACACTGGTGACTCTCAGCGACTCCCCCTACGGAACAGTCGATTACGGGGCTTTAAATATAGTGACAAACGCGGGTGCTAATACTGTTAACACTAATGACGGGTTAGTGTTAACGGCAGAAAAAAGGTTTTATGCCAACATACGTCATGCCAGTGGTGCACAAGGCGGGTCTTTAGTATCAAAAGGGCAAACTGCCATTGGTACCCGTTTTCGCTCTGGGCACGTTTATACCAACACTGAACAACTGGCAGTTAAATCACATTTTATCTCTGTGATGGCCATGGAAGATAATACCCAGGTGACCTTTGGTGATATATCGTCAGGAATCACTTTTGTGGGTGAAACACCAAGTTCGGTGACGCTTAATAAATATGAATCCTTTGTGGTGGCCATGGAGTTAAATGCTGGATCCAATAGCAGTGTTGCCAACGAATTAAATGGCACCCTGGTAACTTCTGATAAGGCCATTGTGATGAACTCCGGTTCGTTCTTGGCTGGGCACTCATCGGCCTCAGGTAGTGGCCGTGATATAGGTATAGATCAAGTGGTGCCAACGGATTACCTGGGGACCAAGTTTATTCCGGTAGAGGGCGATGGCGGCAGTAATGTAGCGAATATGGAAGTGCCTATCGTGGTCGCCGATACAGACAATACGCAGGTATTTGTGAATGGCAGTACCACTGCTATTGCCACCATAAATGCAGGTGACTATTACGCAATAAGTGGAACAAATTACCAAAACGGCTCCATGTTTATTCGGACCAGTGAACCTGCCTACCTCTACCAAAGCACCAGCTCCAACAATAACAATGGCCAGGCCATGAACTTTGTAGCGGCTATTTTTGATAATTTGGTAAGTCAGGATCTTTTAGTGCCTGCTGTTCATCAGCTGGGTACGCCCACCATTTCTATTGTCGCTCCAACAAGTGCCTCTGTAACTGTAGATGGTGAAAACTTATCCGGTGGTGCAGGGGTTCCAGGTATAGGTAATTTTTTACTCTATAAAATTCAAGGAAAAACCGGTGATGTGGAGGTGAGTTCCACTAAGCCTTATTCATTTACCATGACCAGTGAAGAAGGAGCGCGAGGGGCTTCAGCTTTTTATGTGGGCTTTCCTAACTCTTTTGCCGTTAATGATAACGTCACTACTCAGGCGCTAACGGCTGTCTCTATTGATGTTTTAGCAAACGATGTTAAGGGCAACAATAATTTCACCGTATCGCCAACACTTTCAGTTACCCCGGCTAATGGTAGTGCCGTCATAAACGGCGACAACACGATTACCTACACCCCAAATGCGGGGTTCAGCTCTGATACCTTTAGTTATCAAATCACTAACAGTGGCGGCTTAAAGGACATTGCTGTCGTGACGGTAAAATTGGATACCGATGGCGATAAGGTGGCAGATAGCGAGGAAGCGGATAGCGATAACGACGGTATTCCCGATTCAGTTGAGGGTGCCAATGACACCGATGGCGACGGTGTTGACGATAACTTTGACCTAGATAGTGATAACGATGGCATCTACGACCTAGTGGAAGCTGGGCACGGTGCCAGCGATACCAATAATGATGGCCGCATAGATGACAGTGTATACACAGGTGATAACGGCTTTGCTGATATTCTAGAAACTGTAGCTGAATCCGGTGTGAGTGGCTATACGTTAGCTGCCACTGATGCCGACGGCTTGGCAAACTATCTCGACCTGGACAGTGACGGCGACGGCCTACCCGATAACGTGGAAGCACAAGTAGCCGCCTCTTATGTCATTCCCAATGCCGTGTATGACAGCCTAGTGGGTACTGATAGTGCCTACCCCTCAGGTTTAACCCCGGTTAATAGTGATGACGATAGTGCGGCCGACTACATAGACAGTGACAGTGATGGTGATCGAGCCAGTGATACCGTTGAAGCCGGTTTAATCTTGGCGGGTGCGCCGGGTAATAATGGATTGGACAGCAATAGTGAAAGCACAGATTCATACGCTGATGCCAATGGCTCCGTAGATGACCCTACTGCGTTGCCCGATGGCGATGCTGATAACCTACCTGACTTTCGCGACAATGGCTCCAGCCCAGTTATTAGTGGTGGTGATACAGCTCGCATAACCATCAATGAAAATACCCAAGCCGTTGCCACAATATCTGCTACCGATGCCGATACTAACGATGCTTCACTTACCTTTACCTTGAATGGCGGTGCAGATGAAGCGAAATTCAGCATAACAGCAGGGGGGGTTTTAACGTTAAAAGTGGCGGCTGATTATGAAGATGCCAGTAATGCAGATCACGCTTATACGCTCATCGTAAAAGTAACCGACGGTGCCAATGTTGATACTCAAACTCTTACAGTTAATGTAAAAAACGTTAATGAATATTTAGTTGATGGTGTGGCAAGTATCAGTCCGCAGGGCGCTAAACCTAAAGGTACCCAACTGAGTGCTAGCTTAATCAATGCCACCAACAGCGATGGCATCGATTCTAGCCTTAGCTACCAGTGGCAATCACAAGCCAATGGCGGCAGCTGGAGTGATATTGTCAGTGCAACAGGGCAAACCTATACCACCAGCGCCGGTGATGCCGATAAATCAATTCAGGTATTGATCAGTTATGGTGACCTTTCAACTGTAAATGGTGACGGGGGCAATGCAGGTGTTGGAGGAACAGCCATAGGCGGCGGCGCGTCCGTTGTTGACCGCCCTCCAGAATTGGGTGCGGCCACGGCTACTCTTAGCCCGAATGAAAATGTTAATACATCCACTGTGTTGGTTAACCTAAGCGACACCAATAGCGGTAGCGATACGGACGCAGATGGCGATGTAATTAGCTATACGGTATCGGATAACACTAACTTTTCCATAAATGGAGCCGGTGAATTAACCTTTAAGATTAGCCCTGATTTTGAAAATAGAACCAGCTACTCAATTATCGTCACAGGTAACTCGCTAGGCGGCAGCGATACCGTTGCATACACTGTGAATATTCAAAACGTTAATGAATACTTGGCAGATGGCGTCGCCAGTATTAGTCCAAGTGCCAGTAGCCAGAAAGGCACAGAACTAACAGCGGCTCTTACTAACGCCACCAACAGCGACGGTATAGACACCAACCTAACCTATCAGTGGCAGTCAAAAGCCAGTGGCGGAAGTTGGAATAATATCGCAAACGCTACTGCAAAAACCTATACCACCACAGACAATGAAGCGGGTAAATCGATCCAGGTATTGATCTTTCAACTGTAAATGGTGACGGTGGCAATGCCGGAGTGGGTGGTGAAGCCACCTCAAATACAGTAACGGTAAATGCCGATCGCGCACCGGTTTTGGCCAAGACAGCTGAAGTCAGCAGCCTCAATGAAAACAGTGCTATCTCTACGGTACTCGTCAATGTAAACGACGGTGTCGATGACTTTGATGCCGACGGTGATGACATTCAATATTCATTAACCAATGGTGATAGTTCGTACTTCAATGTTGATAATGATACCGGTGCCTTAACCTTTAAAGCACTGCCCGATTTTGAAACAAAAAGCAGTTACAGCGTTACGATTACAGGTACTGCTACCGGTGGCAGTGATTCAATCTAGATGATAACCCTCTGGGGGCTGTTTCAGATGCCAATACCTCTACCAATGAAATATCTGAAAGTGCCGAAATTGGGGATGTGACAAACGTTACTGCGCAGGCGCTAGATAAAGATAATCTTAATTCAGTGCAATATACTCTTACACCAATTGGTGGCCCATTCCAGATAGACATCAAGACGGGTGTGGTATCACTTAAATCCTTGGGCCTACTGGACCATGACAAGGCCACCAGCCATCAGGTGACGGTATCAGCATTTACCAGTATCGCTAGTGGTACAACCCAGCAAACCTTTACCATTCAAATAATCAAAGACATCACAGATACCGACAACGATGGTACTCGTGATCATATCGATGAAGATAAAAATGATCCTTGTAAACCATCCGACACGGTGGCCGCCTGTGATACCGATAACGATGGTACGCCAGATGGCACAGAAGGTAATACCGATACTGATGGCGATGGCACACCAGATAAAGAAGAGTCATCCACAAAAGATACCGACGGTGACGGCGTGGTGGATCAGCTAGATGATGACAATACTAACCCCAATAACGACTCCGACAACGACGGGCTTACTAATAGTGAAGAGAAGACCCTGGGTCTTAACCCTCTTGATGACGATACCGATGGCGATGGTTTAACTGACAAAGTAGAAGTGGGAACGGATACCAGCTCACCACGGGATACGGATGGTGACGGGAATATTAATGCCAACGATGCAGACGATGATAACGATGGCACCAACACCAGCGAGGAGCTGGATCAGCTCAATGCAGATGGCGACGCCAACCCGTTAACCAAGCCAAAAGATGAAGATAACGACGGCATTGCCGATCACCTGGATGCAGACTCATCTACCAGCGATGGCAGTGGCGGAGACTCGGATAACGATGGCATCAGCGATAAAGATGAATGTCGTGCGGTTAGCCCTTGCAGCGACGATGATGAAGACGGCATTCCTAATCACTTGGATACCGACAGCGACAACAACGGTATAGAGGATAAAAATGAAGTTCGTCCCACAGTCGATACCGATGCCGATGGCATTCCAGATTACGCCGATAGTGATGACGACAACGATGGCCGCAGTGATGCAAGTGAAATATCAGATCTCACTAAACCTGCTCAGGATGATCAAGATTTAGATGGTATTCCAGATTATAAAGATGCAGATGACCGCACCAATGACGCAGGCACAGTCGATGGTTCTGGTGATTCAGATAATGATGGCTTAAGTGATAAAACCGAGCTAGGTGATGATGCCAATAACCCTCGTGATACCGACGGTGATGGTACCCCCGACTATATGGATACCGACTCCGATAACGATGGTCTAAGCGATGAAAAAGAAGCCGACGGTCAAGCGGGCAATGGTGGTACCGAGACGCAAACTCCCGCCGACAGCGACGATGACAATACCCCGGATTATCTAGATGTCGATTCCGATAACGACGGAGTATGTGACAGCGCAACGGCGGTGACGAATGTGTGTTCTTCCGGGCCGGATACTGAGCCCACAGACCCCACCAATGATTCCGACGGTGATGGTGTTCCTAATAACCAGGATACCAACCCGGGTGATGAAAATTCAGACAGCGACGGTGACGGCGTTAGCGACAAAGATGAAAGCACAGAAGGCAAATTAAATGCCTGTATCCCTAACAACCGCCACGATGAATGTGATTTTGATGACGATGGTAAGAAGAATAAAGATGATTTGGATGATGATGCCGACGGCGTAAATGATACGGATGAGTTAACTGAAGCGAATAAATCCGATCCAAATTCAGATACTGATGGTGATGGTGTAAGTGACAAAGTAGAAAAGGCCGATGCGACCAATCCACTCGATCCAGATTCAGATAACGATGGTGTTAAAGATGGCGTTGAAAAAACCGACGGCACCAATCCACTGGATCCAGATTCGGATGATGATGGCGTTAAAGATGGCGTTGAAAAAACCGACGGCACCAACCCACTAGATCCAGACTCGGATAACGATGGTGTTAAAGATGGCGTTGAGAAAACCGACGGCACCAACCCACTGGATCCAGACTCGGATGGTGATGGTGTTAAAGATGGCGTTGAGAAAACCGACGGCACCAATCCACTAGATCCAGACTCGGATGATGATGGTGTTAAAGATGGCGTTGAGAAAACCGACGGCACTAATCCACTAGATCCAGACTCGGATGGTGATGGTGTTAAAGATGGTGTTGAAAAAACCGACGGCACTAATCCACTCGATCCAGATTCTGATAATGATGGCGTTAAAGATGGCGTTGAAAAAACCGACGGCACTAATCCACTGGATCCAGACTCGGATAACGATGGTGTTAAAGATGGCGTTGAGAAAACCGACGGCACCAATCCACTAGATCCTGATTCAGACAACGATGGCGTGAAGGACGGTGTTGAAAAAACCGATGGCACTGATCCGTTAGATGCCGACACGGATAACGATGGCGTGAACGACGGCACTGAGAAAACCGATGGCACTAACCCTAAAATCCCCAATGATGACGTGGACAATGACGGGGTACCGGATGTTGACGACGAATCGCCAAATGATCCAAGCAACGACTCCGACGGCGACGGTCTAACCAATCAACAGGAAAAAACCCTGGGTCTGGATCCATTGAAGAAAGACACAGACGGGGATGGCATAGATGACAACATCGAGGTGGTAAACGTTAATCAGCCAAGAGACACCGACGGTGATGGCGATATTGATGCGCTGGATACCGACGATGATAACGATGGCACGGCCACTCGCGAAGAGTTAACACAAGAGCTGGGTGTTAAAGACGAAGACAACGATGGCATCAGTGACCACCTGGATGCTGATCATAGTACCCAGGGCAGTGACGGCGATTCCGACGGTGACGGCATTAGCGATAAAATCGAGTGCAAAAATACTCAGCCTTGTCGTGATGATGACCAAGACGGCATCCCTAATCACATGGATGAGGACAGTGACAATAACGGCATTAAGGATGAAGATGAAATTCGTCCTACTTCGGATGTGGACGATGACGGCATTCCCGATTACGCCGATAACGACGATGACAACGATGGCCTAAGCGATCAGCAGGAAATCAGCGATATCAATAATCCACACCTGAATGACCAGGATCTTGATGGCATCCCAGATTATAAGGATAAAGATGATCGCTCCAATGATGCAGGCACAGTGGATGGTTCAGGTGATTCAGATAACGACGGTTTAAGCGATAAAACCGAGTTAGGTGATGCCAATAACCCCCGTGACTCAGACGATGATGGCACGCCGGATTATATGGATACCGATTCAGATAACGACGGCAGCAGCGATGAAACAGAGGCCGATGGCATCACTGGCAATGGGCACATAGAGGTCACCGACCCTAAAGATGACGATAACGACGACATCCCGGATTACCGTGATGACGATTCCGACAGCGATGGGGTGCCTAGTCACCTGGATTTGGATGACGATAACGACGGTATCCCCGATAGCCTAGAAGGTGCCGGTGATTCCGATGGTGACGGCGTGGTAGATCAATTGGATCGTGACAGTGACAACGATGGTATTCCCGATCGCCTGGAAGCCAATCGCCCACAAAATACCGAACAGGATGGAGATCAAGACGGCATCGATGATGCGTTTGATGGTGACATCAGTGGCCGTTCGGATAACAACAACGATGGCATCGATGATGAAATTCAAGGCATTGCTGATCAGGATAACGATGGCACCCCGGATTATCTGGATACCGATACCGACGGTGATGGCATTTCAGATAACCAGGAACAAATGGCTCGCACGCCGCTGGGTACAGACGCTGACCACGATGGCATCGACGATGCTTATGATGTGGATGTAACCGGTGGTAGTGATAACAACCTGGATGGTATCGATGATGCCATGCTGGATCTTTCCGACATGGATGGTGATGGCTTGCTGAATTTCCGGGATGAAGTAGAAGATTACAACGGTGATGGCATCCCTGATTATCGTCAGCTTGATCCAGGCCTGGAAACCGGCATCAGTAAGGCAGGTAGTCTAAATATCTGGATGATTATTGGCTTCCTGGCTCTATTGGTGAGACGTCGCCCTAAGTTGGCTAAAAAAAAATACCTGGCCGTTTTGGCGGCATCCATGTTCAGCATGAATGTGTCGGCGGCCGGAGCTTGTGATCCCAGCGACTCATGGTTATTTGATTTTCCTAATTGCTGGTATGGCGGCGGCGGTTTGGGTTTTTCCTACTTGCAGCCAGATGATGCAAACTCCGCCTGGAAATTAAGCGATAAAACAGATGGTGGTTTTAAGTTTCAAGGGGGCTACCATTTTTTTCCCCGCTGGTTTGCCGAATTTAGCTACGTGGATCAAGGTCAGGCTCAGGTACACAATCGTAACCCCACCATTACTGGCAGCGAAGAGATATCCTATCGGGTGCCGGAATTGGCATTGGGGTATTTTTTCCTGAACCCGGATGAACAAAGATGGAATGTGTTTGCCACCGTAGGCTACGCCAATATCATGTCCAACGGCAGTAGCTCGCGGCTGGCATTTCAAGAAGTAAATAATCGCCAGTTATCTTTTAGTCTGGGAGGCCAATATCAATTCAGCGAGCACTGGTTTGCCCGTGCACAACTGCACAGTTATGCCGAAGATGCCCGTTTTCTGGGCTTTACCGTATCACGATATTTTGGCGGTCGACCCGAGCCTGAGTTCATCGTGCAGGTAGAGTCCATAGTGGAGCCTGAAGAGTTAGTGGCGGCAGATTACGATCAGGACGGGGTGTTGGATAACGTGGATGCTTGTCTGCCCACGGCATTTAACGTTGAAGTGGATGAGTATGGTTGTGCCTTGTTTAACGGCGTACTTGAAGGGGTTCGCTTTGAGCTGGCTTCCTTTGTAATAAATAAAGACAACCAGCAACAATTGGATCAAATGGCCACCACTATGGTGAATTATAAATTAAAGCTCCAAGTGCAAGGGCATACCGACAGTTACGGGGCCGAAACCTATAATCTTACTCTGTCACAACGTCGTGCTCAGGCGGTGGTGGAATATCTGGTTAGCCAGGGAGTGAATATTAGTCACCTTAGCCAGCAGCACTTTGGTGAAAGCCAGCCGTCTGAACCCAATCAAACCCTGCAAGGGCGTGCAGTTAATCGCCGGGTAGAGTTTATGGTTGTCGATAATATTGCCGAATCGGATTTTTAAAGCGTGACGAATTTAAAATGGAGTTTTAAGTGTTAATTGGTTTTCTAGAAGACGACTTGTCGCAAGCCGCCCAGGTATTACAATGGCTGCAGGAATTTGATCTGCAGGTGGTTCACAGCACCTGCGTGGCGGATTTTAATCAATCTTTAAAGGTCCATAAATTTGATTTGCTCATTCTCGATTGGGAATTGCCAGACGGCACTGGCCTTGAGGTATTGAGGCGGGTACGCGCTAAGCTGGAGCAAAACCTGCCTGTGTTATTTTGTACTCAGCGCGACTGTGAAAGCGACGTGGCCAAAGCGCTGGATGCAGGAGCGGACGACTATATGCGCAAGCCCATCGCCCGGGTGGAATTAAAGGCGCGCATTCAGGCGTTATTGCGCCGCGCAGGCGCTCTGGAAAAAAGTCAGCAGGTATTTGATTTCTCCCCCTATCGGTTTGATGTGAACCAGGCCACGGCCTTCTATGAAAATCAGGCAATCAACCTTACCGAAAAAGATTTTGAACTGGCCCTGTGCTTATTTAAAAACAATGGCCGGGTGTTATCCCGGGCATATCTGTTGGAATCCGTGTGGGGGGTCGATGCCCAGTTGAATACCCGCACTGTGGACGTCCATGTGAGCCGCATTAGAAAATCAATGAACATAGCGGCAGACAACGGCTATCGCATAAGAACGGTTTATCAGCACGGCTATCGTCTGGAGCGGGTTGAGGTTAAGGAAAGCATCCATGAAGTTTAAAACCCAATTATTCGCCAGCGTCTTGTTGGTGCTTTTGACTATGGTCGCTCAGGCCGAGCTGGAAAACGAAGACTGGCTTTACACCGTGCAAGAGGGAGACAGTGTTTGGTCCTTGTGTAAAACCTATGTGAGCGACCCTTTATGCTGGATGAAACTGGTTGAATATAATCAGGTAAAAAAACCCAAATATCTGCCGCCGGGCAGCATCATAAAGTTACCCCGTGCCTGGTTAAAACCGCAAGCCACCACCGCCAAAGTCGTATCGGTGAATGGCGAGGTGCTACTGCATAAACAAAATCAGAGTGATCAGCCTCTCACCCTTGATAATGAACTATCACAGGGAGACGAGGTGGAGACGCGCATCGGCTCAGCCACCCTTAAATTTGAAGATGGCTCACAATTACAGCTAAGCCACCATACTCGTGTACATATGGAATCCTTGTTATTCGCCAGCTATGACCAGCGTATCGAGACCCGCATTAATCTGGCCCGCGGCCGGGTGCGGGCCATGGTTGAAAAAATAAAGGCCCAAGGTTCCCATTATGAAATCATTACTCCGGCTGCTATCGCCGCCGTACGCGGCACCGATTTTCGTGTGGCAAGTAGCGACAACAATCAAGTCATGATTACCGAGGTGGTCGAAGGGCAGGTAAACGTGGCCAATGATCAAGGGGCGCGACAACTGCCCGCCGGTTTCGCGTTACGGGCAGTGGTAGGTGAAGCCCTACCACAACCGGTGAGCCTGCTGCCCAGAGTACAAATTATCGAAACCAAAAAGAAAATGAAGGCAGCGGCCTTTCCCATGGTATTTAATTGGCAGCCTATGAAGGGGGCGGTTAAATATAGCTCGCAAGTGTTTAATGCCCTGTCCCAACAATTAGTACTGGAAAGCCAGGTATCTCAACCCAGCTTCTCCATTGCTGAGTTACCCGCGGGTAATTATTTTTTAAAAATCAGAGCGGTAGATCAGTTTGGGGTGGAAGGGTTTGATCGGCGCATCAAGCTTGGCATTCAAAAAAATCCGGCGTTTAGCGCTGTAGAATAATGGTACTGCAACCCATCAAAATTGGATCTGGCCTTCGTGAATACCCGTAAATCCCTCATATTATTAGCCTTCCTGGTGTTTGTGGTGGCGGTGTTTAGTGTGCAGCGTCAATGGACGCGAGCCTTGGACCTGTTGGTTTACGATCACCATGTTCGATCCTCGGCCCAGGCCCCTGCGAAAGATGTGGTGATGGTGGCCATAGATGATGCCAGCCTGCAGGCTATAGGTGAGTGGCCTTGGAGTCGCGCCTTTCATGCTGAGGCCATCGACTTATTATATGATGCTGGGGCAAAGGCGGTTGCCTACAACCTGGTATTCACCCACGCCAGAGAAGAGGATGTAGCCGGAGACCTTGCATTAAAAGATACCTTGTATCGCCACCCTGTGGTGCTGCCTGTGTATATGGAAGAGGCGGAGGTTAGTGGTCAGGATGCAAGTCACAGTGAAGTATTTCCTCATCCTATGTTTGCTGCCAGTGCTTTATTAGGGCATGTAAACATGTCTTTGGACAGTGATGGTGTGGCCCGTACCGTTTATTTAAAGCAGGGTTTGGACGCCATTCAATGGCCGCATTTCTCACAACAACTATTAAATATCTCTCAAAAAAATATTGCGCTACAAAATAATACTGTTCAGGTACCGCCTTCTCAACTGACTCATAATAAGCCGTATTATATTCCTTATGCCGCGGGTAGTGAGGGATTTTCACAGGTGTCATTTTTACAGTTATTGACCAATCGTTTTCCGACTAATTTCTTTCAGGATAAAATCGTGCTGGTGGGGGT
>MAAB01034830.1_pt1 | contig 14915 bp, 13 predicted proteins | sample 1115991 | NCBI WGS metagenome assembly MAAB01 (sample SAMN04961124, study PRJNA320927) | seawater metagenome | isolation source: sample BD02T18 sea water enriched with oil for 18 days | place: USA:Gulf of Mexico | collected 2013-07-27
GATGTAACCCGTGACCCTGAAGTTCACGTTCACCGTATCGGCCGTACAGGTCGTGCTGGTAAAGAAGGTTTAGCACTTTCATTGATGGCGGCTTCTGAAATTAAGAAGATGTTCGCAATTAATGAATATATGAATACAAAGTACGATACTAGCGACATTACGAAGCTTAAAAGCCCTTACGAGCCAAAGAAGCCGAACATGGTGACGTTGTGCATTGATGGCGGTAAAAAGAGCAAGTTACGCCCAGGTGATATTTTAGGTGCGTTAACGGCTGGCGGTGAAGTTCCAGGCACTGATGTTGGCAAGATTAATATGTTTCCGAATCACGCTTATGTTGCTGTTGCACGCCCTAGTGCGCGCATCGCATTGCGCTTGATTCAAGAGCAGAACATGAAGGGTCGTCGCTTCCGCGTTCGTCGCCTTTAAAACATAAAAGCGTTTGAAGGCATCCAGAGCGTTGGCTTCGAATCGCCTTCGCTTGATATCGATATTGGGTGTGTCGTTAGGCGGCACGCCGTGAATATATCCCTATAGGCTCGAAGATCCCCGGTCGTTGCAGGTATTCACGCCGCTTCGCTCCCTGGGATCTAACGACCTTAAACAACACACCCAATACCGATACGCGAAGGCTTTAAGCATCTAATATTTTGTAACTATTCAGGTAGCTCAAATTAAGACAGAATAAGATCTATTATTGGGTGTTTGTGGAGCAAATATGCGAGGCAGGAGCCGAACTAAGGCTACAGGGAAGTATTTACGCCGTTTTGTGGAATAAATACCCAATCATGGATCGTTTAAAAAAAAACGCTGAATAGTTACCAATTTTTTTGTATAAATAAAACCTAATTTAAATATCGACGCTGATTAATTTAACGTCGATTGATATCACGAGAATAAAAATGGCAAAGACATTACAAGAGCAGCTGCTGTCCATGGGGCTAACGGATAAAAAGAAAGCAAAGCAGGCTGAGAAGCAAAAAAAGAAAAACGTTAAAGAAGCCCGTAACGGCGCTGAAGTTATTGACGAAGCGAAAGTGCTCGCTGATAAAGCCAAGCAAGATAAACTCTCTCGCGATAAAGTCCTGAACGCTGAGAAGAAAGCTGCTGCCGAAGAAAAAGCCATTAGTGCGCAGATTAAACAACTGATCCAGATGAATACCATCAAAGTGAATGGCGATGTTGCCTATAACTTCACTGCCGGTACAAAGATCAAAAAGATTTACGTGAATGACGATATCCAAGATCGCCTAAGCCGTGGCAAGTTGGCTATTACTAGCCCAGAGCAAGATAACAAATCTTTTGCAGTCATCCCTCTTGGTGTTGCTGAGAAGATTCGCCAACGCGATCAAGAGTGCTTTATCTATATTGCCGAAAGCCAATCAGATGAAGTTGAAGAAGATGATCCGTATGCGGCTTACCAGATTCCTGATGATCTAATGTGGTAAAGGCATACCCCCTATCATAGCACCAATAAAATGCACATCGACAAAGTAGATGTGCATTTTCTTTTTAAATTCCCTATATTAGTGCCTTTCACCTTAGGCAATAATAAATAATGATTACTCTACACCACCTAAACAACTCTCGCTCACAACGTATTATCTGGTTATTAGAAACTTTAGGCATCGAATACCAAATCAAAAGCTATCAGCGTGATGCCGTAACTAGCCTTGCTCCGAAAGAACTTAAAAAAATTCACCCACTTGGAAAATCCCCTGTCATCACCGACGGTAAAAAAGTCATTGCTGAGTCTGGACTCATCATTGAATATCTAGCAGAGAAATATGGAAACAAAAGTGATACCGCGCTAAACCTACTCGGTGACGAGGATAACCGTTTCGATATTAAATATTGGTTACACTATAGCGAAGGGTCACTGATGCCCTTTATGGTCATGAAGCTAGTATTCGACAAAATCAAAACAGCACCCATGCCTTTCCTCGTAAAACCTATCGCTAACATTATCGCCAATAAAGCCTTAGAAGCTTACCCCGAGCCAAACATTGCTAATAACTTGAAATACATCGAACAGCATTTAACGGATGCGTCGAAGCAAGGTCAGGATTATTTCTGTGGAGAACAACTTACCGCGGCCGATTTTCAAATGATTTTTCCGCTTGAAGCTATGGTAGCTCAACAAAAAAACATGGCCAAAAGCTTCCCTAACATAGTCGCCTATGTAAAGCGCATTCATGCCTTGCCTGCTTATCAAAAAGCCTTAGCCGTTGGCGGACAATACGATTACGCCTAAAACTACCGAAAAGAGATTACTCGGCTAGACTGTAGGGATACATACTTATCCCTACAAGGATCTAGCTTGTGCAACATTCTAATAAGCAAGTTTTGATCCAAACTCTAAATAAAATCATCAACAACAAGTATAACCATGAACAGGGTGATGATTGCCAGCAAGATCCTGATTTCCAAAGCCAACTCATCAACGCCATCAATAAAGCCAATAACGAAGATCCTTTATTACAGTCTAAACGCGTCACCATTTTACTCTCTGATTTACGTGGCTTTACTGCCATGGCAGAAAAACATTCAGCTCTTGAAGTCATCGAACTGCTAAACCAGTATTTTCTAAAAATGAGCGAGGTTATTCAGCGTTACAACGGCACAATCGATAAGTTTATGGGCGATGCCATTATGGTTTTATTTGGCGCACCGAAAAGCCACGAGACAGATTTAGAAAGAGGGATTGCCTGTGCAATTGAAATGCAAATTGCCATGGCTACATTCAATAGTGAAACTCACTTAAATGACTACCCTCCACTATTTATGGGTATTGGAATTAATACTGGAGAAGTCGTTGCAGGTCAATTGGGGTCCTATATTCATAGTGAATATACCGTCATTGGTGACGAAGTTAATCTAGCATCCCGCGTAGAAGCTCATAGCCTACGCGGTCAAATCCTGATCAGTGAAAATTGTTATCAACAAGCAAAAAGCTATATTGAAATTGGCAGTAAAAATTCGGTACGGGTTAAAGGGAAATCCGATATGGTTAATTTATATGAACTCGTTGCTACTAATAAACCAATACGGCTAGTTCCTCCACGAAGCGAAGTCCGCAATAGCCCCCGAGTCTTAGTCGATTCGCCGTTAGCGTTTCAGTGCTTAGAAGGCAAACAAGTTTTAGAAGAAGAGTACATCGGCAGAATTGTAGATTTAAGCTACGGTGGAATATTTGCCACATCCCCGGTTAAATTAGAAATCCAACAAGAGATAAAAATTACACTATCACTTTCCCTCATGAGTCACCAAAGCAGCGCGATATATGCTCGGGTAATTAGAGTGAATCAGTTTGAGCATCAATGGGAAGTAAACTTAGAGTTCACCGCTATACACCAAGAGGCGCAAGCGGCTATTAAAGATTTTGTGGATCAACAAATTGAGAGAATTTAGCGGCTAAGATTAATCAGGCTGATCAAGAGCGATACAAAACCTGAATCAAATGAAAACCAAACTGAGTTTTCACCGGGCCGTGAAGCTTAATCAACTCGCCTTTAAAAACGATCTTATCGAACTGACGTACCATTTGGCCGGGTTTAACTTCCCCTAAATCACCACCGGCTTTTTGGCCTGAAGGACATTGTGAGAATTGTTTCGCCAACTTGGCAAAATCTGCACCTTTGACGATTCGATCGCGCAAACGGTTAGCTTCTAAACTGGTTTTTACAAGAATGTGGCGTACACCCGCTACTGGCATGGTCGTTCCTAAAATGATCTATTTCAGCCATTTTACCAGCTATGCCAGTAAATGGCTGCTTTCACGCTAAAATCATTAAAGCTTAGCTAATGATATTTCCTGACCATTTAGACAAAAAGATGACTAATCCCCCTCACTTTTACTTCAATTTATGTGAGAATAAGAAAATTTTAACGGAATCACAAAACATGTCAGTATTTGAAATTAAACACCCTCTTGTTCAACACAAAATCAGCCTAATGCGCGCTAAAGACATGAGCACTCGTAGCTTTCGTCAGCTAGCGGCAGAAGTAGGTTGTTTATTAACCTACGAAGCGACGAAAGACCTTGAACTTGAAAACTTCCAAATGGAAGGTTGGGACGGTGAATTAACAGGCCAGAGACTGGTTGGTAAGAAAGCGACGGTTGTGCCTATTCTACGTGCTGGTATTGGTATGTTAGACGGTGTTTTAGAGCTAATGCCTAGTGCAAAAATCAGTGTTGTCGGTCTTTACCGCGATGAAGAAACTCTAGAGCCCGTTACCTATTTCGAAAAGCTTACCAGTGATATCGACCAGCGTATGGCACTGATCATTGATCCAATGCTAGCCACAGGCGGCTCATTAAACGCAACCATCGATTTGTTGAAAAAAGCGGGCTGCACCGATATTCGTGCCCTTATATTAGTCGCGGCACCCGAAGGTATTGCGAAGGTAGAAGCAGCACACCCTGATGTTGATATTTATACAGCTTCAATTGATGACCATTTAAACGAGAATGGCTACATCATCCCAGGCTTGGGTGATGCTGGCGATAAGATTTTCGGCACTAAGTAATTTTTAAATAATAAAAGCACACTAACTATTTACGTTTAAGGAATTAATATGCCGGACAACTCTTTACCACAAGCAGGTATTGACCAAAGCAGCTTCAACCAACCGACTTGGCGCAATGCGCTTGCGGGCTTGCAGATGCTGTTCGTAGCGTTTGGCGCACTGGTATTAATGCCATTGATTACCGGACTAGATCCTAGCGTTGCGTTATTCACCGCTGGTATTGGGACGCTGATCTTTCAGTTTATTACCAAGCAACAAGTGCCTATCTTTTTAGCCTCTTCTTTTGTCTTTATCGCACCGATTGCGTATTCCGTTCAGACTTGGGGTGTTGCTGCGGCAATGGGTTCGTTGTTTGTATCGGGCCTAGTGTATGTTGCGATTGCGACACTGGTTGCTGTTCGTGGCGCAGGATTCTTGCATCGTTTGATGCCTCCGGTTGTGACGGGCCCAATCATCATGGTGATTGGTCTAGGTTTAGCCCCGATTGCTGTGAATATGGCGATGGGCAAAACCGGTGATGGCGCAGCTGAACTATTTCCTTATGTCGATTCTTTACTCGTCTCTATGTCGGCTCTATTCACCACCTTGCTGGTTGCTACTATGGGCAAAGGCATCTTTCGCTTACTCCCAATTATGGCGGGTGTTCTTGTCGGTTATATCATGGCATCGGTGATGGGTATGGTCAGCACAGAAGCCGTTGCGAGCAGCGAATGGTTTGCGATACCCAACTTCATCACGCCAGAGTTTAACCTTGCCGCGATATTGTTCATGCTACCGGTGGCGATTGCTCCCGCGATTGAGCACGTAGGCGATATTTTAGCGATCGGCAGTGTAACGGGTAAAGATTATACGAAAAGCCCTGGACTGCATCGCACGCTCTTGGGTGATGGTATTGCAACGTCAACCGCCGCTTTATTAGGGGGTCCGCCAAACACGACTTATTCTGAAGTGACGGGTGCCGTTATGCTGACTAAGATGTTCAACCCTCGCATAATGATCTGGGCCGCTTGCTTTGCTATCACCTTAGCCTTTGTCGCTAAGTTTGGGATCGCATTGCAGACTATTCCTGCTCCTGTAATGGGTGGTATTTTGATTCTATTGTTCGGCTCTATTGCGGGTGTCGGCATGAATATTCTAGTGAAAGCCCAAGTCGATTTAGCCGATCAACGTAACCTAGTCATCGTATCAACTACCCTGGTATTCGGTATTGGTGGTATGGCGATTGGTAATGCTGATTTCAGCCTTCAAGGCATTAGCCTGTGTGGCTTGGTCGCGATTGCGATGAACTTGTTATTGCCGCAGACTAAGAAAGACAATGAGTCTCTTGAGCAAGAGCAAGTGATTACTGAAGACATTGTTGATCACAAACGCTCCTAAGGCAGTGTGTTAATAGCGTTCATAATTGAACGCTATTAACCAAAAAAGGGCCGCTAACTAATTCAGTTAGCGGCCCTTTTTTATGAAGCGAATGATAAACAGTTAAGATTATTAACTAAGCACTCTCTTTCAATTCTTTTTCTAAATTCATGCTGGCTTGGCGACGTTTTTCTGCACTAACCCAACGTGAACGCTGCTCATCGGTATTCAATACTAACGGTGGTACTTTTGTCGGCTTACCATCATCATCCACGGCAATCATGGTGAAGAAGCAGGTATTGGTATGACGTACTGACTTACCTTTAAGATCTTCGGCAATTACCTTGATTCCAATTTCCATTGAAGTACGACCGGTATAATTCACAGTGGCTAGTAGTGTTACTAGTTCACCGATGAAAATCGGCTCACGAAATACCACTTTATCAACAGATAAGGTCACGCAATAAAAACTGCTATAACGCATGCCACAAGTGAGTGCTGCTTTATCCAGTAGTTTTAATAATTCACCACCGTGCATCTTGCCAGAAAAGTTGGCCATTCCTGGAGACACTAGCTCGGTCATTTCTGTGGTAACAATTTGTGGCATAACCGTCTCTTTCTATTTCTTTAGGGAGTTGACCTGTTTAAAGCACATACCAAGCCAATCGCACTAACTTGACTCAACTTATCGGTTAATTGCGCTACGATGTACGCTTAGCAATTAACAAAGTTGACATTACATGGGGCCCGCATGATAACAGGTCTTATTAGTCTGGGCCATCGTATAAATTTTGCACTAGGTCTGTGCGTGCGCAGTCAAGTTAGGCACCTTAAATGAGCACACGCAGCACTGTTAATGAATCAATAGCCGTCTATTTTTTACCATTGGCAGGCTTACCACCGGAACGTAGGTTGATCACCTTGCCAATACTTGAGAACCAAAAATCCGCTCCCATCGACGCTGCAAATGCGCTAATAAACCAACCCAGTATCATGAGTAGCCAGTCATACCACTGAAAAGACTGGCTGATAAAACCAAATCCACTCCAGCCAATTGGCAGCTCCAATGCTTCAAGGTCATTGGTTGTTTTCTGCAGTACCTGATAGCGTTGCTTCAATCGTTCAATATCCGTTATTACAGCGGTATTGGATTGAATTTCCTTACTACTGAAAACCCCTTCCTCTGCAAACAATCCCTTCTGTGGCAGAAGCTTCGGGAGTTGCTTAAGCATTTCAGCTCTTAATTCGCTATCGTTAGGGATATCCCGAGCAATGCGAATAGAATCTATGTTCATTAGCCCCGCTAATATAAACGCTACCAGCAATAAGACTTTTTGAATTTGGCGCTTATACCAGCCACTAACTCGCACCATATTGCCGCCGAACCAGTCTTCGAGCTTATCTTTAAATACCTGTTCGTCATTATTCGAATCCAGCCACATGGCCGTCAATGATTGACGCAATCCTCCTTCTGGAAGTTCATTTAAGCAGTCGATGAATTCTTTATCGTTACGGGGATAGAGCTGCAGACTATCAATCAGTGCAATGCGGAAGTTTTCTGAAGGAATATACGAAGCTTTGCGATACTTGTCTGATAGCTTACTCAGCATGGGATGATTTAATAATCCGTCTGACATGCGCTCGTCTTCTACCAAATAGCGAATACCGCGTTCAAGCTGCTTACCACGTAAAGATAATACCCCTGCGATGAATTCAACCAAGGTGCTGCATAACAAGCTAAAAACGAGGTAAACGGCGGCAAGCCCTAAAGCGACTTCGACTATAATGTGATCAAACATGTAACGTCCTTGTGAATTTCAACTTAATCATCCATCACTGGATAATTATTTCTATGCTTTGCGCGCTTGGCGAACTTTATCGTAAGCGGTTTGAATATCTTGTGTTTTTTCTTTTGCTAGCTTCATCATCTCTGCCGGCAACCCTTTCGCCACCAATTTATCTGGATGATGCTGGCTCATAAGCCTGCGATATTCTTTTTTCAAATCGGTATCACTGATGTCCGCTTTTACCCCGAGTACGGCATACGCCGTTGCTATTTCGGAGGCTGGGCTTCTTCTGGACTTAGAGCCCCTGCTATTAGAACCATTATTAGCATTCCAACCACCTGCAATTGAAGCTTTAACGCGAGAGTGAATCCATTCGAATTGAAACGCTGAGATGCCTAAATCACGGCAGATACGATCTAAAACTCTGCGTTCTTCCAAGCTTAACTTGCCATCGCTATAGGCCACACTGAGCTGTATTTCTAGAAACATTTGCGACAGCGAGGCTTGATGGCTAAGCGCTTCTTTCAATCTTCGTAAGTCAGGTCCTAGGTCAAAATTTTCGTCTTTACCATCTGTAAAAAACTGAATCGCTTGCTGACGCATGTCACCATTGAGTCCCATTTGACTCATAATGTGCTTGGCGGCTGTAATTTCTTCGGTTGAGACATGACCATCTGCTTTAGCAATACGCCCCATTACTCGGAATGTGGTGCGGAAAAATATTTGTTGTATTTGCAACTGTAGAGTTGAATCTTGATTAGCATCGGGCTTCTGGGTATCAACACCCAGTATGTTACGCTCTAGAAACTGATCGAATAGGTGCCCTGCGATCATGCCAATGATGATACCAAACGGACCGCCGCTGAAGAGTCCAAACGTCGCACCCGTGATTTTCCCTAACCAAATTTTCATTATGTACCTGCTACCTGTTTCGCTACCTGCGATGCCACTTCTTTCGTTATCAGCAGGTCTTCTATTTGCTGTAAACGTTCTGGTGTCCCTACATCGACCCAATTACCAGAGTAAAGTTCACCCGTTGCACGACCTTGTGCCATCGCGTCTCTTAATAATGGCGCTAGCGGGAATGCGCCTGCTTTCGAATCTTTAAACAACGCAGGTTTGATCAGGCTGATACCGCTAAAAGTGAACGCTTCATCATCAGAGCTCTGCTTATCTCTATCGAATACGGCATTCAATTCAGTCAATACAAAATCACCTGCTGGATTATGATCAGGGTTGCTTACTAACCACAAATGGCAAAGGCCTTTGATTGTTTGAGGGAGCTGAATGCGCTCCCAATCCAACCAAACATCACCATTCACCAATAGGAAAGGCTGCTCTTCCTCTTCGTTCGCCATCAACAAAGGCAGTGCATTATAAATACCACCGCCCGTTTCTAACGCTTCTTGCTCGGCAGAATACTGAATGCAGCAACCAAACTGACGACCGTCACCTAAGGTTTCTTCAATCATATAACCGAGGTACGCATGATTGATTACGATGTCTAAAATGCCCAATTTAACCAGTTGTTCGATGTGATGAACAATTAATGGTTTGCCTGCGACAGGCAATAACGGCTTAGGGCAATTGTCCGTTAAGGGACGCATCCGAGTTCCTAAACCCGCGGCAAGAATCATCGCTTTCACGTTAGTATTCCTTTCTATTCTTTTTTCAACGCGGGCAGGAACACAGATTCTAGCCATGCATTAAATTCTGCAAATTCTGGGTATAAACGAGCCGTTTGAACGATGTATTCACACGTTCTTGGCACATCGTTTAAATAGTCATGCTTACCATCACGAATGCTCAAACGTGCAAAAATCCCGGCCGCTTTTAAGTGACGCTGCATGCCCATTAAATCAAAGTCACGAATCAGTTGGTTTTCTGCAATATCAGCAGCGGGGGCACCATTTGCCTTAAAGTAAGCCAACCAAGCTAAGACCTGATCACGCGGCCACTGGATATAACAATCTTTTAACAATGAAACTAGGTCGTAGGTTATTGGCCCATAGACCGCATCTTGAAAATCAATGATGCCGATAAATTCTTCGTTATGCTGAGGAGGATTCGCTTTGCAGACCATAAGATTGCGTGAGTGATAATCACGATGAACCATGACCTGAGGCTGAGCTAAAGCTGAGCTAGCCAAGGTTTCAAATACTTGCTTCAACATGGCCTTGTCAGCATCACTAAGCGTTAACTTTAAGTGTTTTTCACACAGCCAATCAGGAAATAAAGCCATTTCGCGATCTAATAATTCACGATTATATTCGGGTATATTTTCAGTGCGGGGAAGCTGCTGCAACTCGATCAAAGAGTCGATCGATGATTTATAAAGTCCATCAGCGGCGTCTGCGGTTAATTCTGGGTGTAATAACACATCACCAAAATCTTCTAGCAGCATGAATCCCTGAGACTCATCAAAGGCTAATACTGTGGGAACTTTCACCCCCGCAGAGGACCAAACATTGGCGATATCAACAAATTGACGGCTATTTTCATGCTCGGGAGGAGCATCTACCGCGATCCAGTGCTTTTCCACGCCATTTTCGCTATAAATGATGCGAAAATATCGTCTAAAACTAGCATCACCCGATACGGTTACCATTTGAGCAGGTATACTGTGCTGATATAGTTGCTCGATCCGATCGGCGGCCCACTGGGCTAAAACGTCCTGACGCTGATCCATACTGGCCTCTTAATTATTCATCATTTACGCACCATAGCATAAGGATCGATCGGATTCTCCGATTTAACATGAACAAAGTATTTTCCCTGTTAATTACGGTTTTTAGTACATTTTCTACCCAGTTTGCCAGTGCAGACGATGGTATTGAAGATTACTCTTTTCAGCCTTTATCTTGGTATCCGTTAGAAGCGCTAACGCCAGCCGAAGCCGAAGCTTTGCCTGAATTTTGCTCCGGCAAATATCGTCCTGTTGCGATTACGCCGCGTAGCGAAAAAAGCATCCTCATCGAAGCCGACGAGTCTACTGCCAATAAAACAGGCGATGCTGTTTTTAAGGGCAATGTCGAATTTAGCCAACAAGATAAAAAGATACTCAGTAATCAGGCTACGTGGTCGCAAAATAATCGTACGGCTCACTTCACGGGTAACGTGAACATAATCACTCCTGACTTAGTCATGCATGGCGAACGTGCTGTAATAGATGATAACGAACAAGTCGAAAAGAAAACCGCAACGATTGAACAAAGTGAATACTCTATTCCAAGTGCCCACATGCGCGGTACTGCTGCCAGTATCGATAGCCAAGGTGAGACCTTCATACAGTTAACTGACTCGACTTATACTTTTTGTGAACCGGGTCGGAATGATTGGGATATTAAAGCCAGTGAAATTAATCTCGACCGTGAAAACGGCATAGGCAGCGCTTGGCATGCACAATTAAGAATTAAAGAAGTTCCAATCATGTACCTGCCTTATTATCGGTTCCCTATCGATGATAGACGTATGACGGGGTTCTTAAACCCAACATTCAGTCTCAATAGCGACGTTCAAGCTACTGAGATGTCGGTGCCTTTTTACATCAATTTGCATCCTCAAGCTGATGCCACTATTACGCCCAAAGAAATTTTAGACCATGGTTTATTATGGCAAGGGCAAGTTCGTCACTTAACCAGTATTTTTGGTTATGGTGAATTCAACTATGGCGAGCTTAAAAACGACCGCGAATATTTACAAGATCAAACTGAAATTGATTCTATTACTGGCGATATAGTAAGAACCGATACTCCGAGACAAGATCGCTGGTTAATTAACTACCAGCAATACGGCGACATCAATGCTAACTGGCATCACCGTTGGGTCTATAACGAAGTGAGCGACAATGAATATCTAAACGATACTAAATCTAACATTGGTGTTAATCGTGAAACTCACATGCCGACTCGAGGTGAAATTTACTTTGATCAAAGCGCATGGCATTTTGATCTTTTAGGTGAAAGTTTCCAGACCGTTGACGATACGATCGCATTCTCTTCTCGCCCTTATAAGCGTCTACCGCAACTGAACTTAAATTACTCACCTGATTCTTTTTCTGGTATCACTGGCACAGTAAAAAGTCAGGCCACCAAGTTCAAGCGTGATAATCGCAAACTCACAGGTACCAGTGCCATTAACGGCACACGTTTAGTTTTAGATTCTTCGGTAAGTTATACCTTTGAATGGCCGTTTGCTTATATTACGCCTAAAGCTGAATATAAAGTGCGTCAATATCAACTCGAAGATGTCGAACAAAGCTTACTCGATAGTGGCTATGAAGAAAATCCAGACATCGCGATTCCTAAATACAGCCTTGATGCTGGGTTATTTTTTGAACGTGAATTTGCCGCCTTTGACACGGCATATATCCAAACTCTAGAACCCAGAATAATGCATCTTCAAGTGCCATATCACGATCAAAGTGAGATACCTGATTTTGATAGCAGCGTTCTAACGTTCAACTCCAGTCAGTTATTCCGTGATTATCGCTTTAACGGCAACGACAGAGTCGGTGATGCCAATCAGACAACCCTAGGCTTAACGACTCGTTTTTTACAAGATAGTAATGGCAACGAAACTTTCAATGCCAGCATTGGTCGTATTTATTACCACGAAGACAGACGCGTTCAATTATCAGGAACCACTGTAAGCGAAGCGGATAGCCGCAAGAAATCTTCAACCATCGCTGAAAGTACATGGAACCCTTACGACGAATGGCGCCTGTATAGCATGGTTGAATACGGCGAGCTGCCAGCCGTTAGCGGTGAAGATTCTAAGCAAGATATTTTGCAAAAACAATTTAGTATCGAATATAACGATAAATTAAATCACATGGCCAACATTAGCTTACGTGAAAATAAAAGCACTAGCATTCGTCAATTGGACCTTGGGGTTTTCTGGGCCATCAACGATTCTTGGGCCTTAATCGGTAGCCGTAAAAAAGATTTATGGGATTACGAAACTGACGAAGTTAAGCCTGTCGATCCTGTTATTGAAGCATTAGCAGGTTTCGAATATCAAAGCTGCTGCTGGCGCGCGCAAGTTCTTTACCAAGAACAAAGCAAACGAATTACCGATGACGAGACGAATACCGACAAAACATACGGCTGGTTATTGCGCATCGAATTAAAAGGATTTGCCAATTTTGGAGCAAATCCTGACGACATTATGAATCAATCAATTCGCGGATATTCTACCCGCCGCTATTTTGATTTTGAAAGCGAATAAGAAACAGGAATAATCGAACTCTATGAATAAAAAAGCCCTTTTAGGCGTACTTGCCTTTTGTACTGCATTCAGTATTTCTGTGAATGTAAATGCTGTCCCTGTGGACCTAGATCGCATCGCGGCCATTGTCGACGAAGGTGTCATCATGCAAAGCGAACTCGATGCACGCATGGACTCAGTTAAACGTCAGATGGGTGGACAAATACCACCAGACAGTTTGTTGCGCCCACAAGTACTTGAACGTTTAATTTTAGAAAACATTCAATTGCAGATGGCTGATCGCGGCGGTGTACAAGTTTCAGATCAGCAGTTGACCGAAACAGTTAAGCGTATCGCTAAGCAAAATGGCATGACCATCGAACAGTTCAGCGATGCCTTAAAAAAAGACGGTCTTTCATATCGTGAAGCCATTGAACAGATTCGTACTGAGATGATTATTAGTCGCGTACAAAAATTCCAAGTGAATAATCGCGTACAGATCTCGCAGCAAGATATTGATTATTTTCTAGCGTCAAAAGCTGGGCAAATGGCCGCTGAAGCGGAATACCGTTTAAGCCATATATTAATTTCGATTCCTAGCCAAGCCAGTGCAGACGAAATTAAAACAGCCCGAACCAAAGCCAATAAGATCGTCGCCGAAGTTAAAGCGGGTAAAAATTTCAAACAGCAAGCTATTGCACAATCAAACGGCCGCAATGCATTAAAAGGCGGTGATTTAGGCTGGCGTAAGCAAGCACAGCTTCCTTCATTATTTTCGGATGCAGTGAACGACTTAATACTCGGTGAAGTGTCTCAACCAATCAAAAGCGCCAGTGGTTTTCATATTATTCAAATTGCTGACAAACGTGGCGGCTCGACTATGATGGTACTGCAAAATAAAGTACGCCATGTATTAGTAATGCCTAATGAAATTCGTTCAGATGCTGATTCTGAAGCGCGTATTAAGCAAGTTTATAAAAAGTTGGATAATGACGGCGACTTTGCTGAGCTAGCTAAAAAGTATAGTGATGATCCCGGCAGTGCTGCCAATGGTGGCGATCTAGGTTGGGTTAATCCCGGCGATATGGTACCTGCCTTTGATCGTATTATGAGTGAAATTGAACCCGGTAAATTAAGTAAGCCTTTTAAAAGTAAATTCGGCTGGCACATCCTGCAGGTTGAAGAGCGCAAAGAAACTGATTTAGGTGAACAGGTTCAACGTAACCAAATTCATCAAATGCTGCAGTCACGTCAGTTCGAAGAAGAGCTGCCTATTTGGTTACGTAAGATTCGCTCAGAATCTTATGTTGATATTAAAGAGTCGTAATTGATGACGTTTTCTAATGCTGCTATTCATAGCCAGACAATACCTGTCCTAGCAATCACGGCCGGTGAGCCTGCAGGCATCGGTCCTGACTTGTGTGTGCAAGTTGCACAGCAAGCTTGGGACTATCAGATTCTAGTGATCTGCGATAAGCAACTATTGATCGACCGTGCTAAACAGTTAGGTTTACCGTTAGTTGTTGCAGATTTTGATGAAGAGCAAGCGACACAAGCGCATACCGTCGGCCAACTCTGGGTCAAACATGTTCCTTTAAGCCAGAGCAGTATTGCGGGTGAATTAAATACAGCTAATAGTACCTATGTATTGAAGACGTTAGACATTGCTACCCAAGGTTGCCTTGATGGCCATTGGCACGCAATGGTAACCGCACCTCTGCATAAAGGTGTGATCAATGATGCTACTGAAATAGAAACAGGTTCTTTTACCGGCCATACCGAATATTTACGTGATTTTTGCGGTAAAGAAGAAGTCGTAATGATGTTGGCTACGGAAGACTTACGTGTTGCACTGGTAACGACTCATTTACCATTAAGAGAAGTTGCAGATGCTATCACCCCAGATCGAATCAGTCGCGTTGCGCGTATTTTGCATCACGACCTACAGCAGTTCTTTGCCATCGAGCAGCCCAGTATTCTGGTCGCAGGTTTAAACCCTCACGCAGGTGAAGGTGGCCATTTAGGCATGGAAGAGAT
>MAAB01007579.1_pt1 | contig 14876 bp, 14 predicted proteins | sample 1115991 | NCBI WGS metagenome assembly MAAB01 (sample SAMN04961124, study PRJNA320927) | seawater metagenome | isolation source: sample BD02T18 sea water enriched with oil for 18 days | place: USA:Gulf of Mexico | collected 2013-07-27
ATAGTGTATGTCATGGTAAGTGCCACTCACCACCAAAAGATGGAAATTCCCCAAGCTATGCGCCAACAACTTGAAAAAGGCGCGCCTGGAATAAAGGTGGACCATGCGGGGTTAACAAACGAAAATTAACAAATTACGCGACTAATAAAACGGTGGCCTTGTTTGTTCCAAAACATAGCCTCTCGCTAAAGCTCCTTCTGCTGCCACTTGCCCGACCTAAAATAAATCGTCATAAAAATAGCCTTAATGCCAAAGTCTAGGGCGGTTAAACAAAACATCCATTTCACCGCTAACGAAAACTCCACAAACACAAACGGCAAGATGAAGCGAACCAAAATCAAACTAATAATGCTAATTTTTAACGGGTACATGGTTTCACCGGCACCACGAATGGCACCGCCCAAGGCAAAGTCGGTGGCAATGAGTGGCATGGCCAGGGCCACTATGGTTAAAAACAACACCATGTAATGTTGCACCTGCACTTCGTCGGTAACGGCTCGCGCCAGGTGGCCGCCAAATAACTCAAACCCTATGGCCGCCACCACCATGAAGGCCAAACACATGCGCCAGCCGCGCCAGCCAAACGTTTTAGCCAACTGCGGTTCTCCGCGCCCCATGTACTGGCCCACAATCACAGCCGCCGATGAGGCAAAGCCCAGCGACACAAAAATAATTAGGGTTAAAAAGTTAATGCCCAAACCATAGGCGGCCAACACGTCGTTGCCATAAGAGGCGATGGCCACCATGTACACCAAAAAACCCACCTGCATGAGGGATTGCTCAATGGCGCTGGGCAAACCGATGCGAATGAGCTTGTTGGTCTTAACGCGTATATTGCTTAAATCCGGATACGGCACCTTCAACTTGCCAAGACGCCATAGGGTGGCATACACCAGTAAAGACACGATAGAGCCGGCAACGCCCCCCACCGCCAAACCTTCTGTACCCAGATTTGGCAAACCAAACGAGCCATGGCTTAACGCGTAACAGCCCAGGCCATTACCCACGCCGCTGATCACCGCCAATAACAAGGGGTTCATGGCATCGCCGCTGGCTCGCATGGTGGTGGTGAGCACAATGTTCAGGGAGTAAATGGGGTTAAAGATACACACCCAGCGAATAAGGCTAATGGCAAGTTGGCGGGAGTCTCCTTGCAAACCAAACCAGTCCACAATCATGGGGGCAAACACATAACACACTAGGCCCATGAACATGGACACCATAAAACCCAGCAGCATGGCGCTCTGGGTGGTTTGCCCCGCCTTAAGGTGATCGTTGGCCCCAATGCTGCGCGCCACCAACGCCGACACTCCGGTGGCTAGGCCAAACAGGGCCGCCTGCAATACAAAAAATACCCGCTGGCTGACTGCCACCGCCGAGGCGGCCTCCGAGCCAAAATCCGCGGCCAGCACAATTTGCACCATGCCCACAGACGCCAGCAACAGGTTGGCGATGGTGGTGGGCCAGGCCAATGACCAGATACTGGGGGGGACGTTGGCAGTGGCTGTCATAAGGGACTCATTGAGTGGGCGGCTGCATAAAAGCCTGCTGCATTCAGAATAGGTTTAAACGATCAGTTTACTTCATATTATGGCAAACATGGACGGCAATGGCGGGGAAACACTGAAACAGAGTTTTGCAGTTATGTTTTCTCTTTGCAGTGGCCCAGGTTAGCTCTAAAAACTTTAAAGTGCTGTCACTAACGTGACTGAGAATCTGGCGGCCGGTAGGTAATGTATTTTACAGCTAATAAGCACCATAAGGAAAACATGGCTTCTATCTATTTTATTCGTCACGGCCAAGCCGCGTTTGGCGAAGACAACTACGACAAGCTTTCTGCATTGGGAAAGGTTCAGGCTCGTTTAACCGGTGAATACTTGTGCAAAACTGACGTAAAATTTGATGCCGTTTACTCGGGAAGCTTATTACGCCAGCGTGAAACCTGTGAACAGGTGCGCAAAAAATATAAAGGTTCTATTTATCAATTTCCCAAAACCATCATAGATGAACGCTTAAATGAATTGCAGGCGGAAAATTTAGTCACGCACTTGGCTGCTCGGCTAACGGTAACCACTGGCAACATAGAGGGGGATATGGACAATGCCCGTTACGATAACAAGGGCTATCAAAAGTTGTTGCACAGTTGTTTTAAATACTGGTTAGTACAGGATGAAGAGGTGGACAACTGTGTACGTGACATTATGGCACTGCATGGCAGCGGCAAAAATATCGCGGTTTTTACCTCCGGTGGAGTGATCGCCGCGGTGGTAAAAAAGTCGCTGGATTTGCCCGGCAGCGATAACTACCCGGTATTTGAACCGGTCATTAACGCCTCCATTACCCATTGCAATTATAGCCAAGAAAGATACTCGTTAAATTATTACAACGACCATTCGTTTTTACGCTTAATGGGTGGCGAAAAAGTCATTACCTCTTATTAATGGCGGTTAACCCCTGGTGCTTTACCTCCCCATGAAAAAGAGCAAACCTTACAACAAGAGTTGCGTTCGGGCGCGGGCGATGGGTTCTTGATAATTAGTTTGCCAGGCCTTCACCGAGACATTAACCACCTTGCGTCCCTGCCTTTCTACCCGGCAGCTGGCATAGGTATATAGCAGGCGCCCGGGGCGTAAATAATCCAGGGAAAAATTAACGACCCTGGGTAAAGGCTGGCCGTTTTCAAAATCAAAAGCATCGCTTGCCAACACATGCAGGCGCGCCGCATTTTCCATAAAGCCTGCAATGCAACCACCATGAATGGCCGGCAAGCTGGGGTTGCCTATGTTGCTCTTTATGGGGGGCAGTACAAACATCATTTGCTTGCCAATGTGCACCACCTGCATGCCAATGAGGCGGGCGTAGGGAGAATATTGTATCAACTGATTGGCATCTCGCAGGGTACTGGCCTGCAGCGACTGTTCTGCTGGGGTCATATTAACGGCCCCCGTTCATTTGATTCTGGTTTTCATCAATGCGTATGAAGCTGGCGCTGCAATGGGCAATGGGGTTGCCACGGTCCCCCTCATGATAGGCAAGGCCGCGGGCAAAGATCACCTTGTGACTCAGTTGATAGGCCCGTGCTTCGCCAATGATATTCAAGCCTGGCACCGCAGGCTTAATGTAGTCCATACGCAAATCCAGGGTGGGGGTCATAGCCATGTCGCCCTGAGTGGTGGCTGCGGCAAAAGCACAGGCGGTATCCATTAAGGTCGTGAGCGCGCCCCCATCAATAACGTCGCCATCAATAATACCTGAATGGGTGTCGCCTAGGATGTTGCCGCTGTAGGGCAGCATCAGTGTAAGCTTGCCCTCCTGGGCATTTACAATACTAATATTCATTAGCTGGCAATGAATCACAGTGCCGATGGCTTTTTGCAGGGTTTCAAATAATTCAATTTTCATATTTACCACTAGTCCTACACAATCTAATGGAGATTCCACTATGGGTAATGAATGGGCCTCATGAAAACTCAGGATTGACTGCTTAACTTGGTGGCCGCCATTTCTTTGCGCTTGGCCAGAACACCCTTCTCAAAACCCAAAATTTTGCTGTAGCGGGCGGGGAAAATACGCACCAAAAAGTCCAGAATCTTGGCGTCCGCGCCAATTAAAATGCGACGCTTCTTTTTTTCTAAGCCGCTGATGATTACTTGCGCCGCTTGTTCTGCGGTGGTCTTGGCTTGTTTGTCGAAATCTTTGCTCAGTTGCTCTTGCGAGACATCCAGAGCACCGTCACTGACCTTGGCATTCTTGGTAATATCCGTTTTGATACCGCCCGGATGCACACAAGTCACCTGAACCGGCGTGCCTGTCATTTCGGTGCGCAAGGCTTCGGTGTAACCACGTACCGCAAATTTAGAGGCGTTGTAGGCACTTTGTAACGGCAGCGCCAGCAAACCAAATAAACTGGAAACATTCACCAATGCCGCTTCATCTTCCTTTTGCAGGTAAGGTAAAAAAGCCTTGCAGCCGTGTACGACTCCCCAGAAATTAATGTTCATTAACCAGTGAAAGTCTTCCAGGGATTGCTCACTCACCTTATCAATCAGGGATACACCTGCGTTGTTAAACAGCATGTTTACCTTGCCGTATTTATCATTCACTGCTGTGGCCAAATCTGCAAACGCCGCCGCATCCGACACATCCAGTTCGTGCACGCTGGCGGTGCCGCCCAGGGCCGTCACCATTTTGTGAGTCTCGTTAAGGCCTTGCATATTTTTATCGGCCAGCACCACGATGGCACCACGTTTGGTTAAATTTAACGCCAGTGCGCGGCCAATACCGGACGCTGCACCTGTGATCACCGCTACACTATTTTCAAAATTTTTCATAATATACTCACATTTTTTTAATTATTTTTCGCCGTTAACTGGCGGCTTGCAGATTATTTTCGGTGGCCCGGGCCTGCTCTAAAATCAAGCCGCATATTTGTTCATGCAGTGGCTGGGGCAGGTCGTGTCCCATGCCATCAATTAAATGCAGCTTGGCATGGGGAATGGCCTTAGCGGTATCGTGGCCACCTTCCACGGGAATTAAGGGGTCGCAGTTACCGTGAATCACCTGGCAGGGCATCTTCAACTTGGCCAACATGGGCACTCGGTTAGGTGTGGCCAATATGGCCAGCATTTGACGGGCGGTACCCACAGGTGAGATGCCTCGCTCCAGCTGGTCACACACATAGTTGGTGGTTTGTGCCGCTGTGGATGGGTAACCCGGGCTGCCAATAAGTTGCCAGGTTTTCACATGAAACACCTGGCGATCGGCTTCGGAATTGGACGTGGGTTTACTCAACAGGTGATTGGACACGGTCTTAGTAGGGCCGGGTAAATCTTTATTGCCGGTATGAGACATAATAGAGGTAAGGCTCTTCACTCGGCTGGGCACGTTAATGGCCAGCAGCTGCGAGATCATGCCCCCCATGCTCACGCCCACCACATGCACCGAATCTAACTTCAGGGCATCCAGAACCCCTACGGTGTCTTTCATAAGGTCGGTGAGGGGGTAGGGGGCAGACACCTTAAAGCCAATCCTGTGTTTAATAATTTGCCACAACATATTAGGCAGTTTGAGGTGATCAAATTTTTGCGATTGCCCCATGTCACGATTATCAATGCGCAACACCTGAAATCCCCCGGCGACCAAATTTTTCACCATCTCCATGGGCCAAGCGGTCATGGGCATGCCCAAACCGTGGATCAACAGAATGGTAGGGTGCAATTCATTGCCATAGCGCTCATAGGCGATTTGTGTGCCGTTGGCGTTTATCTTGGTGATGCCTGATTCCGTATTCATATGGCCTGCCCTCATGTTGCCTATTATTGGGTTTAGGCCTGGAATACTAGCGGTAAAACGCCTCAAAACACTGTCACCTGGGGGACGTACCTTGACCAATTATCCACCCCCCGCTTAATTGGCCAATTTACCCCCTTTACAACTCAAAAAACGCCCCATAACAGGCCAAAACATGTCCCCCGGGTGACACCCTCCTCCAGTGTTTTAGCGGGTTTTAGGCGATAGCTCATAAAATTAGTAAAAAATTAGGGCCACTGTCGCAGGGGAGACTACGTTAACCCAGATTAATGGCTAAATTGGTCCCATATTCAGGATCTTTGCAATGGAACAGGCATCACCCACAAGGGGTGGGCAAAGAATGTAAGTTAACTTTAGCGAGATAATAATTATGACAACTCAAGCTTCTCACCTTGCAAGTGCCCCGCAGGCCCAAATAAAAGAAACCCTGGATGTGGTGATCATAGGGGCCGGTTTCTCTGGTATTTGTGCTGGCATTAAATTGCTTGAACAGGGCATCAAGCGCTTCAAGATTTACGACAAGGCCCCTAAAGTGGGTGGTACCTGGTACCACAACACGTATCCTGGGGTGGCCTGTGATGTGGCCTCGCACCTGTATTGTTATTCTTTTGAACCTAACCCTAACTGGAGCCGTGTTTTCTCTCCGGGTAATGAGATTCGTGACTACATAGAACACTGCGCCAACAAATACGGCGTCACACCAAAAATAAATCACAGCATGGAAAGCCAGGGTTCACGTTTTAACGACGAGACCAAGCTGTGGGAAACCACCTTTGCCGACGGCACCACAGTGGCCTCTCATCATGTAATCGTGGGCAGCGGTGGTTTACATGTACCCAGCTATCCAAATTTAAAAGGCCGTGAAACCTTTAAGGGTGCCGCCATGCACTCGGCCACCTGGGATCACAGTGTGGATTTATCCGGTAAACGCATTGCCATCATAGGTACCGCCGCCAGCGCCGTGCAAATTATCCCCGAGATCGCCAAGGTGGCCGCCAAAGTTGATGTGTATCAGCGCACCCCTAACTACATCATGCCGCGTCGCAACCGTGAATATACCCCCAAGGAAAAGAGCCGTTTTAAAAACTGGCCACTGCTCAATAAACTGCACCGAGCGCTGTTTTTCTACAAGGGGGATATCCTCACGTATCCCTTGGTAAAAACTAAAGAGCCCACCAAGTACAGTCAGCGTGCTGCCGGTTTAATTAATGGCTTTATGAGAATGGTAGTGAAAGACAAGAGCCATCACGAAGACCTAACCCCAAGTTACGCACCGGGTTGCAAGCGCATCTTGTTATCGGACGACTTTTTCTCAACCCTTAACAACGAAAACGTAGAGCTCATCACCGGCGGCGTAAACGGCGTCACCGAAAATGGTGTGCTGGATAGCCAGGACACAGAGCGAGCGGTGGACATTATTATTTACGCCACCGGCTTCGATATTGAAGGGCACCTGTTGGCCACCCCTTATTACGGCCCGGGCGGTAAAGATTTACGTGACCAATGGCGAGTAATGCCAGAAGCTTTTGAGGGTGCCATGGTGGCCGGTTACCCTAACCTGTATTTCACCACCGGTCCTAACACGGGCGTGGGCACCACTTCGGTGGTGTACATGATTGAAAAACAGGTGGGCTATATTATGAAGGCCATCAAGAAGGCGGGCACCGATAAACTGATTGCCCCCAAGCAAAAAGTAATGGATGACTTTAACGAAGAAATCCAGGGTAAATTGCAAGGCACCGTATGGGCGGGTGACTGTAAGAGTTATTACAAACGTGACGATGGCAAGATCGCCACACTTTATCCTTACAATGCACGCACCTTTCGTAATCGTCACAAGAAGTTAAAGAACAGTGAATTTGAAATGAGTGCCAAGTAAGCCGGTCGTTAAACCCGGTTAGTTTTAAATATTGTGCCGCCAACTTGCAAGAGTCGGCGGTTTTTTTGTTATCTATCGTTATAACAATTTTTCAACACACTTAAACATTGTGCGAGTAACCTCATGTCCTCACTAAATATACAACACCTGTTTAACCTAACCGGAAAAGTCGCGTTAATTACCGGCGGCTCCCGTGGTATTGGTTTCATGATGGCCCAGGGTTTACTAGAGGCTGGGGCCAGGGTGTATATTACCGCTCGTAAAGCCGATGCTTGCCAACAAGCCGCACAAGAATTAAGCCAGTTTGGTGAATGCATCGCCATCGCCTCGGACATATCACTTGAAACCGGCCGCGAGCAATTGATTGCATGCTTGCAGCAAAAAGAAAGCAGCCTGGATATCTTAATTAATAATGCCGGTGCCAGCTGGGGAGCCAGCTTTGAAGACTACCCCACCAGCGCGTTTGATAAACTAATGAACCTAAACGTCACCAGCATGTTTGCCCTCACCCGCGACCTTATCCCCATGCTGCAAAAACGGGCCCAGCTGGATAGTCCCTCCAGAGTGATTAATGTTGGCTCAATAGATGCGTTACATGTCTCCACGGCACACGGCACCAGTACCATCGCCTACAGCGCCAGCAAGGCGGCGGTGCAGCAGTTAACAAAAGTGTTAGCGGTGGATCTGGGTCCTAAACACATCACCGTAAATGCGGTGGCACCAGGACTGTTCCCAAGCCAAATGACCGCCCACGGTATTAAAGAGCACTGTGAAGTATTTGAGAAAAACAGCTTGTTGGGGCGCATTGGTCAACCGCAAGAAATGGCGGGCATTGCGGTGTATTTATCTTCCCGCGCGGGGGCCTACACCCACGGCACTATCGTTAATCCACTGCACGTGTAGAGTCATTAAGTCTTTATGGTTTATTCCCCATTCTTTTGCCTAAATTCCGGCAATACTCTCTTCGCTTTTTGAAATGAGTTTAAAGATTTTAACTTTATTGTAATACACAGCAAGGTAGGCATTGTCCGGTTTATAGTTAACCATACTGTCTTCAATAAACTTCCACTTGCGTCTTACCAGCTTTAAATTGTCTTGGGCAGCACGACTCATTTTCATGGCCTGAATTTTTTCTAATTTTACATTGATGAGTCTGGCCACCTTGGCAGGGTCGATGCCTGCGTTTTCACCCAACATGGAGGCTTCATTAGTGTCCATGGAACTGGCCACATCGAAGAAGCGGCCCGATAACACCTCTATGTTGGTGGTGAGCAATAAAAACTGCTGAGGAAGGTTTGTCTCATGAAACCCAATTTGCTTAACCTTGGGGTAGATAAAATCAAGATACAAACGAAAGCGCCCCTGAATCAGCCCGGGAATATAATAACCATAATCTTTTTCATGGTTATATTTAAGGTGTGGATGAAGTTCGTCCCAGCGGGCTTTTATGTCTTTAGCCAGCAATGGCTCATGTTTAACCATGTTGTTTAAATGGCGATCGGCCTGTTTTAAGGATTGTTGATACTGGTCTTTATATTTAGGATCACCTTCGGTTAAACCAAACATATAAAACGCTGACATGGCTTGGCCCACCGCCAGGGTATGGTGGGTCAGGTAGGAGCTGGCGTAATTGACATGGCTTGTTAATAACAAGCACACAAGCAAACTAAGGCGACTAATAACGGACATCATTGATTCCTCTTTATTGTTTTTATAGGGGGCACAAGGCGACAAAGTAATGATAAAGACACTCATCATGCCCACAATCTGTGATCGACTGTGTCACCCTGGTGACCATAAGGAAAAAAACGTGAGATACTGAAACTATGAGTTACGTTTTCGTGACGCTTTAATGCGTCCTCTTAAGAGCAGCCGAGAAACTTTAGTATGCCTATTTTAATTGCCCGCCACGGTGAGACCAATGACAACGCCCAGCGCATTATACAAATGCCCTCAGCCCCCTTGTCCCAAAATGGCAATGCCCAGGCCAAACTACTGGCCCAGCGCTTAACCACCATGAACATCAGCCACATTTTATCCAGCGATTATGAGCGCGCTAAACAGACGGCGTTGCAGGTAGGTTTAGCCACGGGCGTCAATGTAGAATTTAGTGAACATTTGCGAGAGCAAAACTTTGGCGACATTCGTGGCCGCGCCTATGATGAATTGGACACCAATCCGTTTACCGTGGATTACCAACCAGACAACGGGGAAAGCTGGCCGGTATTCTGTGCGCGGGTGGCCACCGCATGGCAACAAATCACCCAACTGGCCAACTCTACGCAAGGTAACGTGTTGGTGGTCACCCATGGTTTTGTATGCAAGGCGTTACTGGATAATCATTTAACTCTGCCCAGAGAACTTAGCCCCAGTAGCCGATACGGCAATACCGCGCTTACCCAAGTGGAGGCCAAGCCCCCATGGACAATTCAAATGTTAAATTGCACGGCCCATCTGGACGATACTGGCGAAAAATAAATACTCATTTTTTCTTATCCTGCTGGGATGGCGGGACATAGCCTGTATCAAACAGGCTATTATAACTGGGCTCTCAAAGGCATGGATGGAGTCGTTGTGGGTAGGATAATAAGCAGTTTAGTAAACTATCCAAACCAGCTGTTATAGCTTTTATTGTTGTTTCCTTATACCCAGTTCAAATGAAGAAATGCTAAAAGATATGTAACTGCTCAGCGATTCTCCTGGGGTTTTGCCCGCAAAAAAAAATCGCCCAAATAAGCACCTGCTGCACCGGCCCCGCTGCGTCCTGCGACAAAGGCCAGTGCAGCAGATGCTTGTTTGGGCAAGTGATGCTTTGGTGGTCGTCGAAAATAAGCGATTATTAGTGAATCTGTTCGATCTAGAAGGTGGCAGCGAGTATCCCGGTGATACACTGAGTAGTTACAAAGATATTTATCTTTTCCTGTTAATCAAACAGGTCAGGCTGTTCTGCCTTTAGTACATTGAACAATGGCAGAAAACTAAAATGCCCAGTATTTTCTGATCCTATAATTTTATGGGCGCCCGTTGCCGCAGACGCACCAATCAGTTTGGGCATACCGGCCGCTTCTGCCAATAACTGAGCCTGGCAGCTTCGCTCCATAGTGATAAACCACCAAGCAGCTGACTCAACCGTTTGGCCAACGGTTAATAGCCCGTGATTTTGCAATATTGCCGCCTTATTATTCGCAAGTGAGCGTGCAATGGCCACACCTTCACTATCATTTAAGACCACACCGTTAAACTCTTCAAATACCACATGATCATTGTAAAATGCACAAGCGTCTTGAGTGATAGGATCAAGTTTTCGCCCTAAACTTGACCAGCTTTTTCCATAAATTGAGTGGGCATGTGCAGCAGCAATAACATCCGGACGGGCACCATGAATATGGGCGTGTATAGTAAACGCTGCGCCATTAAGGTAGCCGCTACCTTCCACTACTTCACCAAGGTCATTCACCAATAGCAAATCAGACACTTTCATTTGTTTAAACGACACGCCTAACGGATTCACCCAAAAGTGATCAACTCGTTCAGGGTCGCGAACCGTGATGTGGCCCGCTAAACCTTCATCAAAGCCAAACTTGCCAAAAATTCGAAAAGCGCCTACCAGCATTGATTTTCTATGGTGCCTAATATCGGCTACCGTTTCACCTTCGTTAATTTTGGCTAGCTTGCCGTTATCATTCATGACGGCTTTATGTGGTTGACTATTCATGTGACATTCTCATTTACAAATATTGATGGTGCATCTTCATAGGGTTAGGCCGCTGTCTAGGGTTATTAACTGGCCTGTCATATTGTCACTGCCTAACAGCACGGCAATAATGCTGTCTGCGATATCAGCAGGTGTAGAAATACGTTTAATCGCTGAATGGCCTAACGTATAGTCTTTAGCGGCTTGCCAATTTTCTTGCCAACCACTTCGCGCCCATTCACCATCAATCAGTCCTGGGCATATGGCATTCACTCTAATGTTGTTTTCACCCAGGGCATTGGCTAAGGTTTTAGTTAAACTATTTAACCCTGCTTTAGAGGCGCAATAAGCAATAGAGCTGCCATTGGTTGTCAGCCCTGCAATGCTGGAAGTCATCACTATTTCACCACCCCCTTGTTTTTCCAAATAGGGCGCAGCAGCCCGACTCACATAAAAGGGCCCCATTAAATTAGTGGCCAATGTCTTTTGCCAAATAGCATCGGTTAATGCGTTAAGATCTTTATGGTCAACAAACTCGGTTGTGCCTGCATTGTTAATGACAATATCAAGTTGCCCAAAGATCTCGATGGCATTGTTTATTAGGCTGATACACTGCTTTTCATCAGATATATCCGCTTGGAAAATACTCGCTTGGCCACCGTGTTTGATAATTTCATTACAGGTGCGCAATGCCCCTTGCTGGGAGTTGGCATAGTTCACCACGACACTCACACCCTGTTTTGCAAGTTTAATGGCTGTTTGGGCACCCACCCCGGAACTTGCACCTGTTACCACGGCTACCTTTTTTGCTAAATCCACAAGTTATCTCCTAAGTTCTCTCTTAAGTTAAACGCTGGCCAGCCACAGTAATACGGTGCAGGGTTCTTTTCTCTCCTTGGTAATCATTATTTGCAAAATGCCAAGTGCTGCGATTATCCCAAATAGCCACAGAGCCGGGTAACCAATTAAACTCACAGGTATATTCGGCTTTGCAGCCATGTTCATATAAGTAATTTAATAACGAAAAAGCCTCCTGTGTTTTCCAGTTTTCAATCCCTATGGTGTGGCCTTTGTTAACATACAGAACCTTCTTTTTACTGTCTGGGTGAGTGATTATGATCGGGTGTTTGGCGTGATTAACTTCCACATTATCGGTTAATTTGTCGGCTAAATCGGTTTTACTAAAATAACCACCTTCACCATATAAATGGTCATTGGAATGCAATGCCGTTAATGATGACAATGTTTGTTTTAAGCCTTCAGACAGATCGTTGTAAGCGGCGTACATGTTGGAAAACTTTGTAGCTCCGCCTGAAGATGGCAGTTCTCGAGCGACCAATATTGATGCCATGGCGGGTTCTTGATCATATGAATGATCGGTATGCCAACCACCACCTATGTTGGTGGTTTGCTCTTTATCTTTACTAACCACCGCTATCTCAGGGTGACCAGGTAAATGCTTAAATATGCGATTTTGAACCGATTCCCCAAACTTATTGGAGAAATCAATATGTTGCTCTGGAGAAAGGATCTGATCTCTAAAAAACACTAAACCATGTTCAATAAAAGCGTTATTAACCTGTTGAAACTCACCTTCTGTGAGGTTTGCTAAATCAATACCTTCAATCAAAACACCACAATTGGCAGTAAACGGACGTATTTTCATAGTTAGCCCCATTATCTTAAGTTGCTAAAGAGCCTGGCTGTGACCAAACCGATTCTTATAAGTAATAACTTATTATTTTTCTAATTATAGCTACCCACCATTATCTTTTAGAAAAAAACCTAACACAGTCACTTGCGTGACATAGGTTGTTGATAATTTACTATATTTTCCTTAACTACTCGCTTTAGTCATCCAGAATAGAAAATAGGTGGATGGGTAAAATTCCCGCCTAAACCCAGGTATATACGATGAATGCAATTAATGAATCACATTTTAATGTTATTAATCCGGCCACAGGGGAGATTATAGAAAGCTGCCTTAACTGTAGTGCAGAGCAATTAGACAGTGCTGTGCTTGGTGCCAATAACGCGTTTAAAACATGGTCAAAAACATCCGACGCCGAACGTGTAAATACTTTAAATAAAATGGCCGACCTCATAGAGGAGAACGCAACAGAGTTGGCCAGATTATTAACCTTGGAACAAGGTAAATCGTTAAAAGGGTATGGTGCCGAATTTGAGGTACAAATAGTATGTGATTGGTTAAGAGCAACGGCCGCCATGCCCCTTGAAGAAAAAGTACTGGAAGACAGTGATGAAAGACTGGCACTCTTGGTTCGAAAACCCATAGGGGTGGTGGCCTCGATTACGCCGTGGAACTGGCCTTTAATGATTGCTATTTGGCACATCGCCCCGGCAATTCGCGTGGGCTGTACAGTGGTGATTAAACCGGCTAATAACACCCCGCTTAGCAGCTTATTGATGGTAGAACTATTAAATAAAGCACTGCCTTCTGGGGTTTTAAATATTATTACCGGTGATATAGGCCATAAACTTTCATATCACCCAGGTATTCATAAAGTAATTTTCACTGGTTCGACCCCAGTGGGAAGAATCATTATGAAAAATGCAGCCGAGAGTTTAAAAAAGTTAACACTTGAATTGGGCGGCAATGACGCGGCAATAGTGTTGCCTGATGTTAATGTGGCTGAGATAGCACAGGGTTTATTCTGGGGGGCTTTTATTAATAACGGACAAACCTGCTTGGCAATAAAGCGTCTGTTTGTACATGCAGATATTTATGATGAGGTGTGCGAGGCGTTAACTGAAATAGCCACAGAGATGCCCATGGGAGATGGTTTAGATGAAACCAACCTATTTGGCCCCATCCAAAATAAAACACAATTTCAAAAAGTGATTGAACTGGTTGAAGACGCCAAACACTGTGGTGCTCGTATTCTTTGTGGCGGATCACCCATAGGGGGCAATGGTTTTTTTTATCCATTAACACTGGTCGCAGATGCCACTGAAGGCATGCGTTTAGTGGATGAAGAGCAATTTGGTCCTGCATTACCACTGATTAAATACACGGATATTGACCAGGCAATCGCCAGTGCTAATCGTTCAGAACTGGGATTGGGCGGCTCGGTTTGGTCCAAGGATATTGACCAGGCTAAATTAATCGCCAGTCAAATTGAAAGTGGCAGCGTATGGATCAATACCCATGGACAGGTGCTGCCCCATATTCCTTTTGGTGGCGTAAAGCAGTCAGGGTTGGGTGTAGAGTTTGGTGAAGAAGGGTTATTGGAATATACAAGATCACAGGCCATGCATATTCCCAAATAACCTATAACATTAAGTATTCATGAAAATATGCTGGTCTCTTTTTGTAGCGGGGTATTTTTTAATTCAATATCGGGGTTATATCTATTGCTTCAGCAAGTGTTTTCCGGGATAAACGCCGTCTACTAATTTTGAATCCTTCATTATTTGCACGCCATTAACAATCACATGGCTAAAACCCACACCCTCTTGGTAAGGGGATTGATAGGTAGCTTTATCAATAATGGTGTCGGCGTTAAAAATTGTAATATCGGCGTCGGCCTCCACTTTAATACGCCCCTTGTTCTTAAACTGGGGTGCATAATTTTCCAGACGTTGCGCGGGTAATAGTGTCATCTTGGCCAGGGCCGTGGGTAAATCCAATAACCCTTGTTCCCGTACGTACTTGCCCAGAACGCGGCTAAAAGTACCATTATTGGGGGCCACTTTTTTATCTTTGCTTTCCATGGGCAATAGGTCACTAACAATAATTACTCCAGGGCTTTGTACCGCTAATTGGGTCCATTCCTCTTTTAGGTAGTGATGAATCACACCGCTCTTGGGGTGATCGGCCCGAATTCTAAACCAGCTTTCTTCGGTAAAGCGCTCGCCTGTTGGGGCCCACTCCACATCACCATAAGAGATATTAAAAATAGTTTGCCAATCACGGCTAAACACCGCGGCACTGATTAGGGTAGAGCCTGCGTTATGAGGAAGCACTTCTGT
>MAAB01007580.1_pt1 | contig 14872 bp, 10 predicted proteins | sample 1115991 | NCBI WGS metagenome assembly MAAB01 (sample SAMN04961124, study PRJNA320927) | seawater metagenome | isolation source: sample BD02T18 sea water enriched with oil for 18 days | place: USA:Gulf of Mexico | collected 2013-07-27
GAAGCCCTATTATTAATGAAAATATCTCCCGTGAGTTAAGCGACACAGCGACGCAAGCTAATATTGGCTACATCGCCATGCAAATTGACAGCAGTAAAGTACAATTACAACAGCAAAGTCAGATGCTCTTCTCATTATTTATTGTATTGATAGGATGTGCTTTTAGCGCTTTTTTCTCTTATCGGCTAATTAAAAATTTTACACGCCCTATCGCTTCAATGGTACAAGCGGTAGATCGCATCCGTGAAGGAAAGCTTGATAGCCGTGTAAGTGGCCAACTTATTGGCGAACTCAATTTTTTGAAGAAAGGGGTTAATGCTATGGCCCAATCTCTTGGTGATTATCAAGAAGAAATGCAAGGCAGTATCGACCAAACCACTACCGATTTGAGAGAGAGTTTAGAACAATTTGAAATACAAAACGTTGAACTTGATATTGCTAAACGTAAAGCACAAGATGCCAATAAAGTTAAGTCTCAGTTCTTGGCCAACATGAGCCATGAACTTCGCACACCATTAAATGGTGTTATTGGTTTTACCCGACAGGTATTAAAGACTCCACTCACCACGACTCAACGCGATTACTTACAAACCATAGAGCGTTCTTCCGCGAACCTATTAGCCATTATTAACGATATTCTCGATTTCTCCAAACTTGATGCAGGGAAAATGGTGATTGAAAATATTCCATTTTCCATTCGTGATGCCGTTGAAGAAACCTTAACGCTATTAGCCCCTACCGCCCATAAAAAAAATATAGAACTTTCAGTGCGTGTGAGTCCTGAACTGCCCGACGCCTTAATTGGTGATGCGATGCGTATTAAACAAGTACTGATAAACCTTACCAGTAATGCCATAAAGTTCACCGATAAGGGATCGGTAGAAGTCGATATCAACAGTGAACACATAGACGAACATGTAGCGGTTTTAAAAGTTACCATTACAGATACTGGTATAGGTATGAACAAGGAGCAGCAAAAAACTATCTTTGATGCCTTTGGTCAAGCAGACAAAAGTGTTACCCGACTTTATGGTGGTACAGGGCTAGGATTAGTCATTTCGCAACGCCTTGTTAGTGAAATGAACGGTAGTATGGGCGTAGTTACAGAACAAAGTCATGGTTCAACATTCTGGTTTACCTTCCGTTGTGAAATAAACCCTATATCAATCAAGAATATATTTGATAGTCACAGTCTAAACAAAAAAAGTATTCTCTATTTTGAACAACACACTCACAGCCGTATTTCTAGCAGTGAGATTTTAGCAAACTGGGATATGGATGTTTATCCGGTTAATAACGTGGAGCAAATAAGCAAACTGCTAAATGAAAAATCTCACTTTGATTTCGCCCTTATAAGCCATGATATAGCTCCAACCTCTTTGGTTGAATTAAAAGAACTTATTACTTCGCTTCAACCTCATGTTGATAAAATCCATTTAGCGATAAATAGCAACTCACCCAATTTGCAAGAAGCGTTAATCGGTAGAGGTGCTACAAGTTGCTTAAGTAAACCTATTACGCCTGAGAGACTGTATAAAGTATTAATCCCCCAGCAACACTTACCTAATATTTCTTCCTCGCCAATAAATGAGGATATACTTCCCGTTAAAATTTTAGCTGTTGACGACAACGAAGCTAACTTAAAATTAATTAATGAGCTTTTACTTGAGCAAGTCGATGAGGTAATTACCGTTGTTAACGGTCAAGAAGCGGTAGATATTTGCAAACATGAAAAATTTGCCATGATATTCATGGATATTCAAATGCCGGTAATGGACGGTATATCTGCACTTAAGAGTATCAAAGCAGTAACCTTCAATGAAAACACCCCCATTATCGCCGTTACTGCTCATGCACTCACAGAAGAAAAGGATAAACTTTTAAAGTTGGGCTTTGACGCTTATATGACCAAACCTATTGACGAAGCGATGCTCCGTCATACCATATATGAATATTGTGATTTAACACTAATGTCAGCCTCGAATGATGAAAATGTTCACTCTATTAAAAACTCAAGCACGCAAAGCATAACAAACGAAGACTTGCCAGTCAGTTTTCCAGCAGTTGATCAATTAAGTCATTTAGTTATAGATTGGCCTTTAGCGTTAAAACGAGCGGGAAATAAAGAAGATCTCGCCAGAGAAATGTTAAGGGGCTTAGTGCAGAGTTTACCGGAAACCAAGCTCCATATTTCAGAAGCATTAACTTCACAAGATGTAGAAAAATTAAAAATACTCATACATAAACTCAACGGCGCTTGTTGTTATTCTGGGGTACCCAATTTAGGCCGAGTAACGCATCAGATAGAAACAGAACTTAAAAATGATATTACTATTGATGACTTAGAGCCTGAGTTTTTTGAATTTTTTGAACACCTTGATAATGTTATTGCTCAAGCCGCTACTTTTCTAGAGAGCTTGGAAAGATCGCTCGTATAAGAGCAATACCCATTATCGTATTGGTCTTATGACATAGTAGGGGTATGCTTTTAAATGAACTAAGCTTGTAATCTATAAGTTATAAAAACAGCGTTATTTTTTCTTATTCTCGATAGAATTCAGAAAGTGCCTCAAAATAGCCAGGTATCATAATAAGTGCGTGCGGTAGTGAGAAATAACTCACTTTAAACGATATGTCTTTTACTTTATTTTCATCAATAGCCGCTTCGACCTCCTTAAACGATTGCCTCATGACACCCGCTTCCAAACCAAGATTTAAGTAGATAAATTTATTATTTTTTATACCTGTAGATGAATGATTGGTTAACCCATTACTAAAAGATTCAATAGAAGTATTCGAGTCTTGAAAGGATGGACTGAAACTAAAATAACCGTCAAAACTACCTCTATGTTTCGTAAAGCTATAAGCGGTAAACAAACCGCCATAAGAATGCCCGGCAATAATTTTTCGCTCTCCCATTCGAAAGCTTTTCGCTATGTTAGGGATGAGTTCATTATCAAGAAAATAATGAAACCGGCTAGCCTCTCCTGATGATTCGTTACCGAATACATCAATAGCACCTTTAAGCCTAAAATCTCTGGCGCGCGTTCCTTGCCCATCAATAGCTACCACAATAATTTCTGGAATGATGTCTACATATGCCAGGATTCTCGCAGTCGCAACAGCAAGAATATTATGTTGAAGACTCTCACCGTCTAACGTTAAGAGCACATCATAGGATTTATCGCTCGCAGAATAGCCTGAAGGAACAAAGACCGTTACATTACGTTGTTCTTTTAATATCTCTGAATATAGAGTTACCTTTGTTGCATTCGCAGCAATATCGGCAAAAAATAACTTTCCCAAAATAAGTGTACTGGCCGTGAATATAGAAAAAACGACAATAACGGATTGCATACTAGGTAATTTAGACACCCCATTTGAACGACTAACCATATTCGTATTGCTCTTTAATGCTTTATTCGAACGTTTAGTAAATATATACAATGCACTTGCAAAAATACTTGCCAATACATGTTTAAAAAATGACACTAAATCATACCAAAACGGCATACCGCAAACACCGAGACAATCTAATCCGCCCAATTCTATATAATAAAAAATAAGACCTGATATGCCAATTGGAATCGCGGCAATAAAGGGATGGAAACTCGTATATTTTATTGCTAAAAAACTCCCCAATAAATAGATCAAAAATGTCAGGGTAATTTCAGAAAGATAAAAGCTATTACTTTGTGTATACGGCGCGACATCAATAAAAACACCGAGTAAATTGAATGCACTAAACCAAGAGATCACGACCGTAAATATAGATAAGGTTAATACAAGTATTAGATTTTTAATGGTATTCAAATTATCTCCATCCGACTTAAGGGACTTTCTTTTGGTTTAGTGACATTAGCTACAACATCTTACTTTAACTTATAATAAAACAACAAGATAACAGAGTGAATTACCGATGTACTAATTAATCAACTGTATTTTCAAGACATCATCGATAGCCTTAATTAAATACTCATCATGACTTATTATAATAAAACTGCCATTGAACTCATTGAGCGAATTGGCGAGCACTTCTTTTGATTCTATGTCGAGATGATTATCTGGTTCATCGAGTAATAATAACGGTAACTCATACTGATGACTCATCATTAATATCATTAACCTCATTTTTTCACCGCCACTCAGTTGCTCGACTTGCGTGAAGACCTTATCTCCTCTAAATCCGATACCTGCAAGGATCGTTCGTGAGTCGCTGTCATTTAAGTGAGCACAATAATTTTTTATATTATCAAGCATCGTTAGCTGGCCATTTAGTAATGAAAAATACTGATCAAAATAAAATACGGGGGTATTTAAATGAACAATGCCGTTAATAGGTATTAACTCGCCTAATAACACTTTCATCAATGTTGATTTACCACTGCCATTTTTACCAAATAAATGATATTTTTCGTTGCTCATCACCTTGAGGTTGATAGGTTCTTGGCAACCGAACGGGAGCACTAGATCTTCAACCCATAATTGTTGAGTCTTTTTACTTTTTTCATGATGCATTGATAGTGAAAGCGGTTTTAATTGCTCTTGTTGTTTTAAAATAACGGTTTGTTTGCTGTCTATAGCAGACACTTGCGTTTTGGTTTTACTGATTTTTCCTGAAGCCGCCCCTTCTGCTTTATTTTTTTTACCATCGAGTAAAACTTTCGCCTGACTGCCATTATTTCTTAGTTTATTACCTTGTGATGCTCTTTTTTGAGCCCTTTCTTTACTTTTCTGTGCTTGATTAAGGACTTTTGACTTTTGTTTTTTTAAGTGTAAAAGCTGCTTTGTTAGCGCTTCATCTTTATTTTGTTTAGTCGATAAATAATCACTGTAAGTGCTATTGTAAATCGTTAGCCCAAGAGAAGTTAATTCATAAATTGAATCAACTTCTTTCAATAATTCACGGTCGTGGCTTACGACAAGTACATTACCTTGGAATTTTTTTAATTGCTTAATGAGCCAATATTTTCCTTGTTTGTCGAGATGGTTACTCGGCTCATCTAGCACTAGTAGTTGAGCATTAGATTGAAATAACGACCAAAGGTGTAACTTCGCTCTTTCACCACCACTTAACGATAAACATAAATGTTCAACGTTAGCGGGTAACTGTAAGCTTTTCAGTATTTTTAGGACCTTTTGTTTAATTTGCCAATTATCCCCTAAGAGCTCAAAGTCAGCCTCTTCACAACTCCCCTGCTCTATACGGGTAAGTGCGGCGAGTTGCTGAGCAACACCTAAAAAAGAACCAATTGTGTCATCTTTTTTAAAGTGTATTGAGTTGTACTGATTAAAGCTCAGTACAGTCAGATCTGAAGAAACAGAGCCTGAAGTAGGTTCAATTTCTTTAGTTATTATTGAAGCTAATAATGATTTGCCAACGCCATTTCGACCTACAAGGCCCGTAAGACCTTGAGGTAGAGTAAAAGAAATATTTTCAAACAGCTTTATGCCATTGTTTAATTGATAAGAGAGTTTGTTTACTTGTAATGCAGGCATGAACAGCCTCCTGTTTAGTGCAGGAAAGTGTTTATGCTAAAGATTAAGTCAGTACTTCGATAAAATACTTAAGGGGATAAAGAGAAGAAAGCTTGAGCACGCCCACTAATCCTGTTGTTCCAAAATAAAAAAAATAATTTAGATCACAGGCATTAGATGTTCATTATGGCGTTAGCTCCACTTAGAATAAGAAAAATAGTGTACACGAGTTTGTCTTAAATTTGTATTACCCAGAAAATTAACTGACGCCAAAGCGCCAATTAAACTGTTCCTTCGATTCACTGACTTTTATAAAGGCATTCTTTTCAAGTATTTTATAAGAGGCAACATTACTTTTGTCCGTAGAGGCAATTATCGTTTTAACCTTTTTTTGCTTTGCCGCCCAATTAATCATGCCCTCAACAGCTTCTGTCATATATCCTTTCCCCTGATGTTGCTCATAGGTTCCGTAACCAATTTCAATTTCGCCTTGTTCATTTGGCTCTCCTTGGAAACAAACATCTGCCACAGATCTATTTTCATTTTTATCGATAACTGTCCATAAAGTAGAAAATAAGTAGTTTTTATTTTCATCTTTCAAGCTCGGTATTATTGATTGCTCTAAGGCTTCTTTTAGTAGTGGAGAAAGCACCATTGATGAATTATTTAGCGTTAATTCTACTTCTAAAGAATGATCGTTTTTAATGTACTTCAGCATTTGCAAATACGTTAATGGTTTTAAAATTAATCTCTTGGTTTCTATCACGTTTACGACTCTCTTTTTTCTAAACTTGGGTCTGAATCACAATGCTGTAACTATAAAGGAGGACTTTTAAAAGGTCTTTGCTTAACGGGTGTTATTGTTTGCCAAACTGGCGATAAAATCTTGGACTACGGCCAAAATGTTTATTGAATCGGTCGCTAAAGGCAGACAAATTTTGATAACCAACAGCTGCAGCAATGGCTGTTATTGGTAACTTTGATTGTGTCAGCAAGGCTAACGCCTTTTTCATCCTTTGTTCTCGTAAATAATTTAGCGGAGTAAAACCTAACTGCTCTTTAAAAAGATGGGATAATTGCCGTACACTTAAATGTGCTGCCACAGCAACCTGTGCCAGAGAAGTATGGGTTGCCACATGGTCATCTAAGAATGTTTTAGCCAATAAAATTCGTTTATCGATTTGCTCGCTGGAGCTTAAAGGGGTGGAAATTAAGTCTAACAACATCGCTAAAATTTGTTCTTGATTTAACGCTGAAACCGCGGTGTCTTGTAGCTGGCAGCTAATAAAATGAATATAACTTTTTACCGTAGGCGTCAATGTTAAAAATGGCGGTAGCTCTTTTAAGGTATCCCGCCACGCAAAAGGAACATTGGCGAGAATAAACCTGTTTTCTTGTTCAGCAACAAAAGTATGTTTATTACTCGCACAAACATAGCCAACAACGTCATTATTAACTTTAGCTTGCTGACCTTCTATTTCAAGCTGTAGATCTCCGCTAATCGGCAAGATAAGTTGATGAAAGTCATGGCTATGACTGGGACTCTCAAGATCACTACAATTAATATCTATCAATAAAGAATGTTTCAAGATCATGGCTCATAAACGAAGTAGCGTGGATGATTCATTATAAACCACTTTTAGTAAGCTTAGCACAAGCAGTGCGCAGCCACTAAAAGCGCCACATATAACTTAGTTTTATAATGATATCTTGAGACTCTTTATTAAAACTATTTTTTTCAAGTACATCATCTCCTTTAATATAACCTTGGTTTACGACAACATTAAACGAATTAAACGGTGTTCGTTGCCAAACAAACCTTGAATAAACACTTATTTCATCTGAAACATTGTTGTATTGAACCCAATTATTCCAAAAAAGCTCTGGAGAAAAGGCGATATCAACTTTTAGTGATGCTGTTTTCACCGTAAATTTATTCTGTGGGAACGAAATATCCCTTTCATCAAATTCAGCAGAAATTTTAACAAAGCGATTAATGTTAGTTGTTATATCAACCGCTTTGTAATTCATATCACCCTGAAAGTAATCGCCTATATGCCATTGAAAACCATATGAGAATAATTTTGAACGATCGGAAGAAGTCGTTAATTGCCATTGAACATTGTTGTACTTTCCACTAGGAACCCTTAACGCATCAACTAAACTAAAGGCTTCTTGTATGTGCTCAAAAGTATGCTGGTACGTTAATCTAAAGTATTGTTGTTTATTGGTAGTTAAATCAATAATATCAAAGGCATAATATTTAGATATTAGCTTTCCTCCACGTTTTTTTACAAAATCAAAGTAGGCATTATGATACAGCTTATCTATCCATGTTATTTGTATAGGACTGGTATGACTTATCCAACCATCTATTTTTTCGATATTTTTTCGATTAATAAAGCCAAGAGCAGGGTCAAATAATGCATCTATATTGGTATACGCTAATTTTGCATTGGTACGCTCATTCGGCAGATAAAAACCAACATTATAAGCATCACCTCTAATATCTTGATTAGCTTCTTCATTGAGACTTTGTTGGTACCAGCCTTTAATTTCAAAGACTTCTCCATCAAGAAATGATTTATTTCTATACTGTGAATCTATGCCGATAAGTGAGCTGAAATTTTCATTATCAGGGTTTCCATAAGTTGAAATTAACCCTAAGGTATATGCTTCATTAAGCTGAGTAGTAACTCTGGCAACGGCTAAAGTATTAGTACCTGTCCGAGTACCTGAATGAGCATCCTCAGGTAAAGTTTCAAGGTCTTGGTTAACGACCATACCGCCAAAACGAATATTATCTATTTGCCCAGTAATCTTACTACCTACATTGATATCTAGCGGCACTCCTGATTGTGACAAGCCTATTTTTCTAGAGAAGAATGGGCGGGCATTGGTACCTATATCACCAAACTCAAATATATCAGCCCCTTGTAAAAAGAAGTCGCGTTTTTCTGGTGTAAATAGTGAAAATCTCGTTAAATTAACTTGTTGTTGGTCTACTTCTGTCACTGAAAAGTCGGTATTAAAGGTTAATGAGGTTGAAATAGCCGGTATCGGTTTATAAATAATATCTAATGAAGGCTCAATGGTGTTATCACTTCCCATTAATGGCGACTCTTGCTGAGAAAAGCTCGTCGATAACTTAATATCAAGCCCAGTGCCTTGACTGATATTCTTAATGGGGGAAATATTCCCAGCATGTTCAGGTGCCCAAGGCGATGAGGTATTACCATGCGATGCCCAATAATATATTTGTTCAGGTTGTTTTACCTCTCGTATAAAGTTAATGCCCCATTGGTCTTTAGCAATATCAAAAGAAAGTGACTTAAATGGAATTGCCATTTCTACAGTCCAATAGGTGCTGAACACCTTTGTCTTCACTTGCCATAAACCATCCCAATTCCCAATGTAGTTACGATTATTGGCGATTAAACCTTCTTCTTTAAAACCATTGGCATTGGTTGAAAAATAATAACCATTAGTTTTATCATTAAATGGATCTAATACAATAGCGAACAAATCGTCTTGCCAAATATCTTGACCTTTTGACATAACATTTCGGCTAATATTAGGCATATCGTTATCGAATAATTTGGCTTTTATATAAATATTGTCTTGGTCATAAGCTATTTTAATCTCACTTCTCAATGCCGCCTCTTTGTATTCATCGGGGAATATTTGATGCAAGTTGCCAATTTTATTCACAGGTAACCAAGCATCGGGAGTTAATGTTCCGTCACTTAAAGAGGCTGTTTCAATTCGAGTTATATCGAGAGTAGAACCTTTATTATTTAAGATAAATACTGGAAAATTATCAGCGGAGAGTTTAAAAGAACACATGGTAATGAGTAAAAACAAACATCGAATTAAGGTGAATACTACATTTTTATATGAAAAACGAGCAAGCTTCTGAAGGTTAAAAAAATTCATCTTCATCCCTTTAAATTATTGGTAGTTAAGCGCTTTTGATGTTGAATCAGCAAACGTTCAATTTTGTGTTTTAAAGGCCGTAATATTAATTCAGCTAACATCAAAGCGTACAGGGATGTTAATAGTGATACTCCTATGCCAATTGCTAAGGGATATTTTGCGTCTAGATGGTATTGCTGGGGGTCAAGTGTCATTAATACCGCAACAATACCGACTAAAGAAGATATAACACCTGAGACATGACAATAGGTTATCAATTTATTTAAATCAGGCAGGTATCTTTGTAACCCTACTTTATGTTTTGGTAACACGAAAACCCAACGAATAAGTAATACGGTAGCTAGCGTATTATCTATGCCCATTGAAATTGAAGAAATGGCGATGGATAGCCCCATCACCAGTAGCAGACTATACGGGTCAAAAAAAACGGTGTTGCCTAAATCAAATTGAAACATCATCAAAGAAATACATACAAGTACTCCGTTAATCCCTCCCCAGTTTATACCGCCATTACCAATTTCGACTTTTTCATTAGCTAATAATTCACCGGGAGAAATATTAAACGCGGTAGCAATAGCTAATTGTGATTCAAGTGATGCATTACCACTTGTTTCAATTCTTTGAATAGTTCTTAAACTTAACCCGCTGATTTCTGCAAGGCGTTCTTGTGACCAGCCGCTATTTTTTCGTAGCTTTTTTAACTTTTCTATTGAGACACTCATTAATTACTCCAAAGAATGATAATTGCTCAATAGCTTAGCCGGCATGACTTGACAGCGACACGTCATGTTAACGTCAACCTTACGTCACGACTTAAATATGTGGATTTATATCTGCTGGAGTTTAACTATTTAGATAATAAAAAATTTGAGCTGTTGTATGCTAAAAACAGGGTTGTTTAATCAGCACAGTTCTGAATCTAGTGCTATCAAAATATTATTAATCGTTATGTAATAGATAACAGCATTTTCAAACTCATAATAATCAACAAAGAAGCGAAGATTTTTTCAAGACCTTTGCTTGGTCATTTCTAGATTATGGACCTGACTATTCTGCATTTTCAGACCAAGGGCTTAATGGCGGTTTTTATCAATCTAATTTAACGTCTGTTGCATCTATGGATGCAGCGTTTCTTGTTCTGAAAAGTAATGATTTAGAGACAACTCAAGCAAAAGTTGAGTCATCGGGTGGGAAAATATCAAAGGCTATTTTTTCTTTTCCTGGAGGCAGACCTTTCCACTTTATCGAACTTAATGGTAATGAATTTGCAGTTTTGTCTTTAGAAAGCACATAAAAATCTAGGAAAATGGGAATAAAAACTTTTATTCAAATCCCCATAACGATACTATTACAACAACATGAAGTTGTAGATCCCCCAGTTATATCAGTTATTCAAAAGCAAAATAAACACTATAAAAACCGACTGATATCAGCAACTAAGCTACTTCTAGGCCTCTCGATAATTCGGCCAATTTCATGCTTTTTATCGGTATCGCGATAAACAATAATGGTCGGAGTGTATTTCACTTTATTAACGGAGACTAAATCTTCAGGATCTTGCTTTTGATGATCAAGTCCAATGAGCGATAATTTAATATCTTTATTCCCCGATAATATTTTCAGTAATTTTGGCACTTCACGAAGACTATCGTGACACCAAGTACCAAAATAGACATCTATCGTTAAGTTTTTTGGCCAATCAGCAATCACGTTTTGCTCTTCTTGACTTAAGGCGAACTCTTGAAAGTTATTATTAAATTCATCATAGCCTGTCAGTAAACTTTCTGCGCTGATCATGCCAAAGGCAAAATCGTCATTGTCACTATCATTCGCGTTAGCAAGTAGTGCTAACAAACTTAATGCGGCGACGCTAACTAGTTTTACAAAATACGTTTTCATAGTGGCTCTTTATTATTAATGTTTTTTTAACTCGTTCGCTTTTAATAACATGGCTTTGCTTTCTTGTAAAAAGATATCTGCATAATCACCGAACCAATCGGAAACTTGTGAGAACATTGTGACAAATGCGTCTTTATCTCCCATTTCTACATCTTCAAGTAACTCTAAAAAACGGTAAGCAAAACGTTTCATCATGGCTACGTTATCATGGTTAGAAAATATTATGTCACTATAAAGTACTGGATCTTGAGCGAATAATCGGCCAACCATAATCAACTCTAAACGATAAATAGGCGAGCTCATTTCAACTAATTGCGAAATATCAGCGCCTTCGGTCATTAAATGATAACCATAAGCGATAGTTGAAAAATGTCGCATCACTTGCACCATTGACATGGCTTGGTCATGCGCTGAAGCTTCTACAGGATAAATTTTCGCTCCCCATACTTTGAACTGCTCTAGTAACCAATTGTATTGCTCAGGAGAGCGTCCCTCACAAGCAATTATCGTTTGTTTTATTAATCCTGATACATCAGGCCCAAACATAGGATGTAAGCCAACCACTGGCCCTTGATGAATCTTCATCATTTCATAAAGTGGCATCTCTTTAATACTTGTAACATCGGCTAAAATACAATCAAGAGGTAAGATATTTAATTTTTGAATGATCATTGATGTTAAACGAATAGGAACAGCAACAATAACGACACTAGCATCTGCCAAAATGATGTCACTTTTTGGCCAATCAGCTTGCTCAAGTACGGTCACTTGATAATCTGAACGACGGAACAAATCGACAAATATTTTTCCTAACTGCCCATCACCACCAATAATGACAACTTTTTTACACTCAGGGTTTATACATTGATAGCCGCTGGCATCTTGACTGATATATGAGTCACGCATTAAACGCCGCAAAATGTCTTCGATTAATTCCGGTGAGACACCCGCTTCTGTTGCTTGCTGACGACGTAAAGCTAATAGTTCAGTTTCTCGTTCAGGTGCGTATATTGGCATACCAAATTGGCTTTTAAGTTCACCAACTTTGGTGGTGACAACTCGACGTTTAGCTAATAGTTCAACTAACTTACTGTCTATTTCATCAATTTCATTCCTGAATGCTTTCAGTTGAGGGGTTATACTTTTTTTATCCATTAATTTTACTCATTTGCATCATTTGCTACTGAAAATTTTTCCGCTAACAAATCAATTGTTAACGAAAAATAATAAACTAAGTTAAACGTAGCTTAAGGGGTTGAGCAAGTTTTTGGCAGGCATTCGATAATAAATCGTCGGTTTCGATTAAGTCAATGCATGCATCAGTGACCGAAACACCATATTTTAATTCACTTTTATCAACTTTGGTACTTTGATTTCCAGCATGAATATTACTTTCTAACATGATACCGATTATTGACTTATTACCTTTTACTATTTGATTAAAAACATTTTCAGCAACTAGAGTTTGGCGACGGTAATCTTTACTTGAATTACCATGGGAACAATCAACGACAATGCCTGGCTCTAAGTTCTGCGCATTTAATTCGTCTTCGCACAATGCAACATTAACAGAATCATAGTTTGGTTGCTTACCACCACGTAAAATCACATGACCATCAGGATTACCGGAAGTTTTAATTAATGCGACTTGGCCTTGACGGTTAATCCCCATAAAACGATGTGACGATGCTGCCGACTGCAAAGCATTAATAGCGACATCTAAACTACCGTTAGTACCATTTTTAAAGCCTATTGGCATTGAAAGACCTGATGCCATTTCTCTATGGGTTTGTGATTCAGTAGTACGTGCACCAATTGCCGACCAACTGAACAGCTCTGCTAAGTATTGTGGACTAATTGGATCAAGTGCTTCAGTCGCTAATGGTAAACCTAAATCGGTTAAATAAATCAGTAATTCTCTCGCTTTACGTAAGCCACTTTCTACATCAAAGGTGCCATCCATATGCGGATCATTTATTAGCCCCTTCCAACCAACTGTTGTACGCGGCTTTTCAAAATAAACTCGCATAACAATGTACAGGCTATCTTGATGTTTATCGTGTAAGGCTTTCAGTTTTCTCGCATATTCTTTCGCGGCATCAATATCATGCACAGAACAAGGACCTGAAATAACAAGTAAACGGTGATCCTTTTTATGGATAATATCGGCAATAACTCTACGGGAAGCTTTAACAAAATCACGGCCATCTTCTGACAAGGGTAATTCAGATCTTAGTTGATCAGGCGTGATCAGTACTTTTTCAGAATTAACATGAATATCGTTTAGCGTGTTTACATGCGGGACAGTTTTAAGTAAAGGTTGTGACATAGTAGTTCCATTATCGCGAGGTTATTTTATTAATTTAAATTGTGGGCAAAAAGGGCTAAATATAATTTAGCAATAGAAAGGGCTGTCATAATATATTTTGAACAGGATTTTCATTATCTGTTTACCTAAATTTCAACTGTAAAGTTAAGTTTACTCAGTTTGTAAGGAATATAGTACAGTGTAATTTTTAGCAGGTACAGTAGTTTTAGTGTTTTTATTCTAGGTTATTTAATTTTAGCTGAACTAATGCTTCAGGAATGTATGTGTTTATGCCTTAAAATATGAATATCTAGGCGCGTCTATATGATTGTGAAATTACAAGCATGGAGCCTGCATTATGATTTGTCTGCAGCTAAAATTATGAAGGTTCATCGACGTGCATGGATGCACTTATACTTTAAAAGATAGGATATCTAAGAAAGGTATGAACATCTTCACTCCTTTACATCCGTGTGACCGTGAAATTGCAGGCATGGATGCCTGTACTTATGATTTGTCTGGAACTAAAATCATGACCGTTCATCCTGAACATCTTCACTCATTCACATCCATGTGACCGTGAAATACCGTTCATCCTGAACATAAAAAGCGCCCTAAGGCGCTTTGTTTTATACTCAGACTTCAATCTTAAAGCGTATTAGCCACCATGGATAATACGATTACTGATCAAGTTATCAACGACCGCGGGATCTGCCAGTGTTGAAGTATCACCTAAAGTATCAATATCATTTTCGGCAATTTTACGTAAAATTCGACGCATTATTTTACCTGAGCGCGTTTTAGGTAAACCCGGTGCATACTGAATATAATCAGGCTTAGCAAAACGGCCCAACTCTTTGGCAACAAACTCTGTTAGCTCTTTTAGAAGTTCAGATGATTCACTAGCATTTGCCATCAAAGTAACATAAGCGTATACACCTTGACCTTTAATTTCATGGGGATAACCAACAACAGCAGCTTCTGCTACAGCAGGGTGTAGTACTAATGCACTTTCAATTTCAGCCGTGCCTAAACGGTGGCCTGAAACGTTTAAGACATCATCAACGCGACCCGTGATCCAATAAAAACCATCTTCGTCACGTCGAGCGCCATCCCCCGTAAAATAGTTTCCTGGGTATTGACTTAAATAAGTTTGGTAAAACCTATCATGATCGCCATAGACCGTACGTAATTGTCCTGGCCAACTACCCGTCATTACTAATAAACCTTGGTTTGCATCCTCAAGCGTAT
>MAAB01040535.1_pt1 | contig 14866 bp, 14 predicted proteins | sample 1115991 | NCBI WGS metagenome assembly MAAB01 (sample SAMN04961124, study PRJNA320927) | seawater metagenome | isolation source: sample BD02T18 sea water enriched with oil for 18 days | place: USA:Gulf of Mexico | collected 2013-07-27
AACAGTAACCGACTACATTCTTACTTAGGGTATCAAAGCCCTAATGATTTTGAATTGAAAATTAATGAGTTAGAAAAAGTAGCTTAACTAGGGTGACTGAATTTACTTGACCAGGTCAGCTTGCCATTGGTTGTCGGCTTTATTTTTATGCATTATAAAAATAATTTCAGTATCGGTATGGCTGCCATCAGTTATTTTGGTTTTAATATCAATGATTTGTTGTTCTATAGCGGCTATCGAGACAGAAAAAGTAATTTTTTGCTTTCCATAGTGAGCAAGTACTCCAGCATAAGTTTTAATTAAATAATGATGAATAGCAGTAACAAATAGCGCTTTTTGTGCTTTGGTGGCCTTTGCTAAATGTTTACCCAATATTTTGTAAGCCATATATTGGTAGTTGATTAAAGGTGTTAATTCTTCCTCAATGATGACTCTCATATAATCAGGGAACTTGTCTAGTGCTTGTTGATTAGAGTCGATTCGGAATAAAAGCTGTTGTACAGCATGCTCTAGTAGCTTATCAGGGGAGGTTGCTAGCGTAGTTGCTTGCGCTGTCGATATTGAAAAGGTCAAAAAAACTAAACTAAGCAATTTTGCAGACTTATTGAAGATAGTGAAGATAGGCACTTTTTTCTTCCTTTAAAATGGCGATAGCGTATTTATAGCTATTGCCCCCTAGCTTTGCGGTAACCATTTATCATGTAAGCGGCAACTTAATGCCGCATACCGTCTTATTCTCTATATTCTATCGGGCTAAACCTGGTGAGCTACCTTCAGAGTCACTGGTAAAAAAGGAAGTAAAGCTATCAAAAATAGAATCGTTTTCTGTTGTTTGTGCCGCAACCTCAGCATAAGCTGACATTTCAGGGCTTTTGGCCTGCTTAGCGGGAGAACTAGTGCTTTCTTGTGCTGGCTTTGCAGATAATAGCCCTAGTGCCCCCTCGTTGGTCAGATTGAGCTGCTTAGCTAAGCCATTGAATGCTTTAGGGGCATCATTGGTACTGGCTTTAGCATCAAAATTTCCATTCGCTTTTGCTGCACGCACTGAGTGCATATATCCTTTTATTTCTTGTTGCTGTGTCTCCGGTAGGTTGGCAACATAGGAGCCTGCTTGTCCTTTTTGGCTGATGCTAACTTCAGGCACATTGTCTTGTTTTAATAAGCCAATCTTATGGCTATTTTGCTCTGGCTTAGCGAGTGGTGAGCTTGGTATTTGGTTAATACTATTACTGTTCATTGCATTGATATTCATTTTGATATCCTTTAGTTAAATAAAATTATTATTCAAAATAAATAAAGCAATAAACAGGCAAAAAAGTGTCAATATATGTAAGGAATTGTCAGGTTGTCATGACATTGAGTTTGAAGGTTCACTTAGGCAAATGATTAAAAATTTCTAACCAATTCTAGTTGAAAAGATTGTAGGTCATTAGCAAAGTCAGAATCTGTATTTCCTTGATAGTAATAAATATAATCATCATAATTATTAGTTGTTAAACTTTTAATTATGTTAATTTCGGTATTTTGAATATCAGTATCAGGGGTAATAGTATCCTCAAAACCGGCAAGCTGTACTGAGGAGGCTAATATTCCTTTTATAGGGCCATACATTGTCCAATTTATCGGGGTTGTTATGCTGGCTGAACTCACCTGATAACTAAAGCTGATATCAACCAATGGATAACCAGAAACTGCGCTGTAATCATAACTACCATCAGCAGCAAGTTCAGAGAAGTTTGTATAGTCAATATCGGGTTGTTCAGTTTCAGCTGAAACACTTGTTGCCTCATCATTCATGGTTGATTTTATTTGATGGTAGCTGGCAAAAGTAGATTGTCCAAAAATGGTGTCTAAGTGATCAAAAATATGACTTGTTCTAGCGTAATGAATTGACTCACTCGTATACGGGTGCGTATTAAAGACAAGCAGTTCAGTATCATCTTCACTACTTTCAACATAAAAATGCTCGCCATTGGCGAATTCTTGCATCATATTAAAGGCGGCATGTTCTGATGATAAGGGTACATTATCTGCAACTTCAATTGCGGCCGACTGCCATAAACCTTCGGTGTTACTACCAAAGTCGTTTAATATACTAGCGACACCTATGGCGCCATTATTAGTATCCAGCCCTCGAATAGCAATAGAGTGAATCGGCCATTCATCATCAATTAAGCGGCAAATTTCTGCATTAGTAAAGTAGGTGTTTTGTGAGTCAGTACTATGCCAACTTTCATAGCTAAAAGAGCTTGATACCGAATCAATCACTGAGAAGGATCTGTGTTGTAATTCAATATCTTGAGTTACACATTCACAAGTGCTGGTGTCTAACAAATTGTCATAAGTTGCCACATAGCTGGCTGATGTTGTGGTGTTCGCATGATGATAGCTGGTAATATCTAAACCTTCTTCCTCTGCTCCTTGTTGATACTTAGCGATAATGGTGTAGTTAATATACTCTTGTTCCGTGGCAAAGCTAACCTGACCATTAGCGTCTGCGGTATATTTGTCAATAAGCTGCCAATTATCATCCTGTAAGTGCAGTTCAAACTGATTAAACGCTACTTGTTGCCCACATCGATTAGTTTGTTGTGCGGAGAGCTTAAATTGATATTCTATTGGTTGCGTATTATTGCTGTCTGAGCTTGAGCTTGAGCCTGAGCCACAAGATGGAAGAAAAACTAGTAAGAGCATAGTTGATAGGTGTTTGTTTATCATTGGTTTACCTTATGGTTCAATAGTTGATAAGTGTTAGTTGATAAATATTAAGCATTAAAAAGTCGAAAAAATATTCTTTGGACTCACTAAGTTGAATAGTTGCCGGTCATTAACAGCGCTTAACGAATCACTTGTTAATACCGCACTTTGATTGTTCACTTGAATAACATTTAATGTTCTTAGGTGATCTGTTGAAAGTAATGGATAGGTTTTACCGTTGGCTCCCTGTAATAATCGCCTATTGACTAATTCAAATTCATCACCAATTTTTACGCCTTGTTTTTTGCCAATATTAATGAGCAATTGTCCATTATTGTGATGAATAATTTGTGGCAGACTTTGCTGGCAACTTAATATGTCGTTAATATCAATAACCGCACTACTAATGGTATGTAAGACACTACGGCCATAGTCTGTACGCCAAAAAATACTGTTGTTGGTATCTACTATATGATTTTGTTTATATTGCCAATTGGCTTCGTCATGATAATTTTTATGGAGGAGAATATTGCCACGAATAGCATCATATAAATAAAGCTGTAACGTGAAGTTGCGCCGCAAGAGCACATCATCTATCAAGATGTTATCTTTCACTTGCTCAAATAGGCTAATATCACGAATAGCACCAAATAAAATAAATTGAATATCGTATTTTGTTGCTAAATACCTTCCTACATTCTCTAAGTAGTGCTCCATATCAAGAGAATTATCAGGCGTGAAAGCGCTATTAAGTAATGAATTAACAAATATTTTTGGCTGAGCATTGAGTTGCAATTCGAAACGTTTACTTGTTTGAATGCCAATATCAAATAATGCCCCTTGTGTTGCTTGACTCGGTTTCAGTATTGGAAATTGGGTCAGTAATAATGACTTAGCATAGGGGGCTTTTTGGCAATTGCTTAAGGGCTTTATATCGGCTTTAACCGTCACTGACAAAATATCATTATTAATAGATTCACTGAGTATTTCTACTCGCCTTATTTGTCCTTCACTACGAAGCAAAGTTTTGCTACTTTGCAATAGGCCGTCTAAAACAATGTCTTCTACTTGAATATAACTGTGACTTTGTATTGCCGCATTAGCGATAGCGCGTTTTATTGTTTGGGTTCTAATTTTTTCAAAATCAAACCCTTCAATTTTTTGCTGGGCACTACCCTGATACCAAGTAGCAAAACACGGCGAGCTTAAAAATATAGAAAAAAACACACTATATATAATCACTGATTTGAGACTAAAAATTATATAACCCCTTTTAGTTTAAAATACTGAAAAGCTTACCAAGTAATGAAGCTTCTTGATTATCTTGCATATCTCCAACGCCGCTATATTCAATATGAGCGTTACCTACTTTTATTGACGCTATGGTGTTATCTACACTGATATCTCCAACTCTGACCTCACCCGAAAAGCGGATAAATTCTTCACCAGTATTAAGGGTGATCCATTTTTCGCCCGTCACTAGGAGATTGCCATTACTGAGCACCTCAACCACATAAACAGTGATGCCACCTTTTAATGAATGCTTTTGTTTCGTTTGCGCCGAGCTGTCAAAATCTTTTTCTTGTTCGTATTCAGCACTAAGATCCGTACCACCAATGTTAATTGGGCCGGCATTTAGTGTTACAGGCTGTAATTGAAAATGGCCTTTTTTATCTGTTTTGTAATTAACGGATTTATCTGCAGAGGTGCTTTCTTCAATTTCAACCAAGATCATATCGCCAACTTGATAATTACCGCTTGGCTGATAGAGACCTATGGCCATGCGTGGATTAAATAAAGAGCCTGAAGGTAACTGGATACTGTTTATCGCAGCATATCTTACTGGCCTATATTTAGGGTCACCGGGTTCTATTTCGTTGTCATTTGCTGAGACGGCACGTTGACTCACCTTTGGGTGCGTTGGGCTATTTTCAATCACTTGCTCATCGATGGGGGGCGTATTGCTACAGGCTGTTATTGAGCAAAAAATAAAAATTAAGATGAAATGTAAACGAAACATAATATTTAATACCGATAAAATAGTTTAGCTATTATTATGCCAACGAAACTGAAAAACTTTTGTAAGGAAGGGTGAGAACTATCTCAGTAATTGTCTGGAAGTATAAAGATAAGTCAGCATTGTCAGTGTTGTGTAAATCCCCTTGAATAGCAGGAGATTATTGCTAAAAATAGTAATAATATTTTCCTTACTTTAAGCAAACTATGGCTATTTCAGCACCAGAACCTTCCGCTATCAATACAGCAGCAAGTTTAATTACCAGTGAAGCGACTAAATATCAGTCAACCAATATGGCTGTGCAGGCGATTGGTGGATTAACCAGTTTAGGTGCCACTTTTTCAGATTTATTTACCGGAGCACAACAGGCTGCTGAAACTCCGAACGTGCAAAATAAACCAAGCATGGTCAGTCAAGACGAAAGTATTAGCGCTATGCAGAAAAGTTTATTTTCCTCACTGGGGCTTAATTTTTTATCTGATGGTACGGGTCAGAACACTTTAGGGCAATTAACCGGTCAATCGTCAATAGAGGCGATACAATCTTCAGTACTTTCAGCATTACAAACAAGTTTATTTTCGGCTAAACAGGCACAAAATAGTACGGTGAATAATGAAAGCAGCACAACAAATGTATACGACCAGGAAGTGGCCGCAGATTCGACTAAAAGTGATTTTGCACAGTTTTCACTTGGAGAGGGCGGTTTTGATCTTAAAGATGGTTTTGATATTTTCAATATTTTGCAACATATTCCTATCGTATCAAATGTTTATCAAGAAGTTTCAGGAGAAGATATTAGCGGAATATCAAAAATTGCCGGTGGCTATCTTTATGGCGGAATGTTTGGATTAGCATTCTCGGCATTAGATTTAGCGGTAGAAAGTTATTCTGGTCGCTCAGTGAGTGATTCTCTATTGGCGTTTGATTATACCAGTATATTTAGTGGTGAAAATGTAGCTAAAGTGGCATTAGATACTGGTGAGTCTAAAGCCCAATACTTTTCGTTAGCAGAGCAAATAGCAACAAGAGTCAGCCAATAAGATCAGCTTGTTCTTAAACACTTAAACTGCTTCTTTTAAAAAAATATAGCCAGCACCACGTATTGTTTTTATTTTTTTTTCAGTCACAAAGGTCGATATTTTTTTTCTTATATTACTAATGTGCATATCAATACTACGATCGTTGTAGGGAATGGCTCTTCCGTGAATATATTCACTAATGCTATCTTTACTGACAATATTGCCAGCATGCAATATTAAATAATGTAACACTTCAAATTCATAGCCAGTTAAATTTAGTGCTTTGCCATGGCAATATACTTCTCTCGTCGACAGGCACAAGGAAATATCATTGATATTAGCTATTTCATCAATTGGCTGGCTGTTAGTCATTTGTACTCGGCGAAATACCACATTCATTCTGGCGAGTAATTCTCTTTGATTGACAGGTTTTATTAAATAATCATCAGCGCCAATTTCTAAACCATAAATTTTATCAAAAAGCTCATCTCGAGAGGTCAGTATCATCACGGGAATTTTATTACGTTGACGTAATTTTTTCAGTAATTCAAAGCCATCTAGGTTAGGTAGAATGATATCAAGCAATATCAATTGATATTGCTGTCTGTTTGCCTCTTTCAGTGCTTTTATACCGTCATTGCAAAGGGTAACTTCAAAGCCCTCATTGAGTAGAAAAGTTTCTAAATCCTTCACAGACGCTAAATCATTATCAACAAGCAATATTTTTTTCTTTGCTGCGCGTCTCGATTGAAAAGCAGCAATAGTTGACTGTTTTTGTGGTGTGTAGGCGTTAAAACTATTCATTAAAATGAGCTCTTTGTTTACGTTATTGTCAACGATGAAATGGCTAACCTGTCGCTTGTACGGCTGACAGGTTAGTCATAATAGGTCATCAACTTAAGTTATTAATTGCTTGCTTTATTGATCAGCAAGTAAGGCTTTATAACCCGTGACTGAATTACTGTCTTTTTCTAATATTAAGAACTGCTCTTTACTGTCTTCTGTGAGTGTTAACTCGAAGGAGTTTAAAATAATGTCACTACTGTCATCATTACCAATAATGTAAACACTGTAAGTATTATTGAGTAAGTTTATGGTTTTTGGCGTAATGTAAGGGACGACAATTGAATTATCAGCCGTCTCAACAATTTCATCGTTAAGCACAAAATAGACATCGACAAAGGTAAAATCGTCATCATCTATCAAGTTAATCACATTAATATTGTGATTATAAATACCTTTTCCTTGGCTATTATCGACGACTAATGAATTTAAAGTAATTTCAATTTCATCAACATAACCATCGCCATCTTCGTCAACATCACCGTCGTCATCTTCGTCAACATCTTCTTCTAAAAGATAGAAAAATATAGTTTTGTCGCTATTCTCACTTAAGGAGAATAAGTGATTTTCAATAAGGGGTTCATTAGTGTCGGAGTTTGTTAAACTGATGCCGTAGTCACCAAAATTAATCGGCATAGAGTCACTCATTTCACTAAAGGCGAGTGATGATATTTCAGCACTATCATCAATATTATCTATATAAACATCGAAAACACCGTAATAGGAAGGTAGTAATTCGTGTTCGATAATACCGTTATAAATTTTATATTCTGCATCAGAGGTCGCATCTGGAACTTCGGTAGACGTTGAGGTAGAGACTAAGTCAATAATGAAAGGTGAAGAGCCTGCGCCTTGGTTTTCTCGAATGAGGATTATATGTTCTGATGAATAAGCGAAAGATATTTCTTTTGATTGATATAATATTTCCTCACTACCCGCGGCAGTTATATAGAAAACATAATCATCTTGTTCCATTTTCTGATTCGTGGTCATCTCGGTATAACTGGTTGATTGGGCAACTATTTCAGCCTCGTTAAAGGTTTCATCAGATTCCGACACATATATATCGATGATATCTGAGTTAGCGCCCATGTTTAAAAAACGAATATTAAATAAGTCATCATCGTTATCATCATCACGCTCATCATCGTCTCTGACTTGCAGATCATAAATAAGTACATTGGGCGTTTGAATATCTTCAGCAATAACGATAAATTTAACGATATCCTTTGTTATTTTTAGCTGAGTTTCGTAGATAGTTTCTAAATCATCGGTATCGTTGTATTCATCTTGCCAAGCTAGTTCAATATCATAACTATCAGTTTCATATTCTAAGCGACTACTCACTTTTGAATATGAAATACTTGAATGTGTTCTTTCATCGTAGTCATCGTCATCATACTGATCGACGGTCAAATAAATATCAGGAGCATTTGAGGAGGCATTATAGAGTTGAATATAGCCTAGTCCATCGTCATCGGAACTTTCACATCCCGTTAATCCGCCCAAGATAATAGCCATTAATATAAGGGGGAACCTTATCAAGGTAGAAAAATGTTTTTTATAGCTCATTGTTTACTCCGGTAAAAACAAAATTATTGTTTTTTAATTTTGTTGAGTGTTGATATAGTTTTGACTTAAGTGCACGGAAAACTGAAAAAGCAATTTTCAATAGTTAAAGCGAGCGAATTTATTGCTAGCATGAAAAATAATGCCTTAGCTCACAATTTGTTAGATGTGTTAGCGATGCCGATAGTATTTTCTTTATTACAATAACCAACAACTGTGTTGAAATTATGGTGTGTGTGTGTTTAAAAGTAGTTTTTAATATGATTTTTACTGGTGAAATATCAATAAAAAGTACTAGCGTCCTCAATAAGGAGAAATTGTGAATATAAGTTGTTAATCTTGTGTGGAATAGAGTGGGGCAGTTAATAAAATAGCGGTAATGTGTATACTTTTACCTTACTTGAGCACGTGGGATGCTGGTTGACGGGGTTAATGTAATTTTGCGCAAAGTTAGTATTAGTTGTAGTTAAGCAAGGTAGTTAAGCAAGGTAGATAAGATGAAGTTTAAATTATTACATAAACTCTTTCTGGCCAATATCAGTATTATTCTAGTTTTAGTTTTAGGCTTATTAGGTTCTAGCTATTATTCAAGTAAGTCGATATTTAGCGATTTTATCTACAATATGGAAGCAAAAGCCCTTGCCAATGTCGCTAATAATTTAAGTCATTATTATGAAAAAAATAATTCTTGGCAGGGTTTTATTAACGATAAAAAAATTTGGCATACCACTATCATCTCTAAGTTGATTGAAACCATGCCTATTGCTTTTGTTGTACCTGAAACAGCGCCTAAAATTAACAGTATTGATATGTCGGCAAAGGTATTTTTGAGTGTTTTAGAGGATCTTAGTGGCCGTATCTCTTTGCTGGATGTAGATAAAAATATAATAATTAATGCCGCTGTAGATTCAAATAGTTATGTATTTAAAGCCATCAAATATGAGGGAAAAGAAATTGCTTGGCTTAGGTTAAGTGTCTTCGAGATAGAAAACCTTTTAGCGGCCGAGCATTATTTGCGCCGCCAGTTAAATATGATCTATTGGGTTGGCATTATAGGGCTTATTGCGGCGAGTCTCGGGAGTTTTTATTTATCGAGAAGCATCACCGCGCCGATAGAAAAAATTAATCAGGGCACCAAACAGCTAGCCAGCAGAAAATTCGAATTGCATATTGATGTCAAGACCAACGATGAATTGCAAGATTTAGCCGAAAACTTTAATCAAATAGCGAAAGAACTATCCCGTTACGAAATAAGGCAAAAACAGTGGATAATGGATATATCACATGAGTTACGAACACCATTGACCATACTTCAGGGTGAATTTGAGGCAATCAGTGATGGCGTGAGTCATTTCGATAGAACAACAATTACTTCGTTAAAAGAAGAAGTTCACCATATCAGCCGCTTGGTCAATGATCTGCATGAATTATCAGTGACCGATACGTTAGAGTTTGATTATCAACATGAAGATGTTGACATATATTTGCTGCTGACGAATTATTTACAACGTTATCAGAGCAAGTTATCGAATACCGGTATTGTGGTTTATGCTGATTTAGAGGCAACAAAAGTGATTGTTGCTGGCGACGTCTATCGGTTAGCACAAGTGATTAAAAATATACTGGACAACAGTGTCCGTTATATCAAGTCACCGGGTTGTTTATGGATTGAGGCAAGACAGACTGATAATGAATTACAATTAGAGTTTCATGACTCAGGTCCTGGCGTGTCGGATGAGGCAATAACAAAACTGTTTGATCGTTTATATCGCTCTGAACTCTCACGGAACAGGAATACCGGTGGTTCAGGTGTCGGGTTGGCGATTTGTAGAAATATTATCACGGCTCATAAAGGACAAATATTTGCCAGTCAAAGCCCCAAAGGCGGTCTGTGTATTAATATTCACCTTCCTTTTACTAAACAACGCGCTTAAGGTTATAGCAATGCAAAAACAACATGTACTCATTGTTGAAGATGAAAATAAAATTGCAGAAATTATCAGGAAATACCTAAAACTTGAAGGCTATGAGTCAACCCAAGCACAAAGTGGTGATGAGGCGCTCACCTTGTATCATCAAGTCAATCCAGACCTCATTGTACTTGATGTTATGCTACCGGATATGGATGGTATTGATATCTGTAAGCGCTTACGAGAATTTTCTGAAGTGCCCATTATTATGCTAACGGCACGAGTAGAAGAGGTGGATCGCTTAATGGGCTTTGAAGCAGGGGCTGATGATTATGTTTGTAAGCCCTTTATTCCTCGAGAGTTAGTGGCCAGAATTAGGGCGGTGTTAAACCGTACCCAACGAAGTTCTGAGCAAAAGGTCTTAAGAACCGGTCGTTTAATGTTAGATATTTCACAATATAAAGTTACTGTTGATTCGGTTGAAATTAAACTGACTCAAAATGAATTTAGCTTATTGAAAGTGATGATATCGACACCGAATAGAGTCTTTTCTAGACAAGAATTATTGACGGCCACACAAGGGCAATCTATTGATATTTATGAACGAACCATAGACACACACATCAAAAATCTACGTAAAAAGCTGAATCAAGTGGCGCCAAATTCAAACTTTATCGAGTCAATTTATGGCATTGGTTATAAATTAATTGATAGTGGTGGTTAGTGCCTTAAGACTAAGCGTTTTAAAGGCCAATTAAAGAGGTAGACCATGGATAAATCTTTATTATTCAATTTCAAAGAACATCCTGATTATGAAGCCGTTATTGAAGAAGTATTACAGAAGAAATTTGATAAAGAATTAATGGTGAAAGCATCAAGAGCCGCCAAAAGCGAATCGCAGGCAGAAGCTATATACGTGCTATTAAGGCTGAAATATACGCTGTCAACTTGTGTTGAAAGTTGACTTATCTCGCTGGTTTTCTGTCTGACAACCGGCACTGGCGAAACACCTCTATCTGTTGCGCCAGCGCCAATAACCAACACATTGATAGCGGTTATGGTTATTACTTAGGTAGGTCTTACTTAATATCACTTAGGCTTAAGTGCTTGTCATTATGCTACTTGTGCCATTTTTGGCCATTTCTGCCAAGTCTTTATCAACAAGAAATAAAGCATGGCCGTCGTGACCTACCAAGTTAATTTTATCGAGCACGCTTTTGAATAATGTTTCTTCTTCATATATCTAGATAAAATCAAATAATAATAAAAAGGGAGGGTGGTAATATTTGCACGTATACAGTGTAATGTAGCCAAAACTAACCACCCACCCGTCTTTACAAAATCATAAAAAAATGTAAATACACATAAAGTTAACTAAACATACTACAATAAATAGACAGAATTATCTGGTTTACCTTTACAAAAACTAACTGTATTAATGCCGATGTCACTTCATCATTAATGAGATGCAAACAGTCGTCTACATTATACTTTGCGAACCATTGTCATAAAACAATAGCATTATTCGTAGTCATATGACATTTGATAATAGTAAATATATATCATTACAGCTTAGCAGCTGTGTAGTTAAAGAACTTAACCAATAGAAAGCAGAAAGACTCTGCCAAGATGGCAGAAGGGATCAGATAAAGACCTGCCGGGGACGGCAGGGAGAAAAGATAAGGTCAAAAGACTTAATGCCTCGACAAGCCGAGATAATTCTATATAGGTCGCTCGCCGAGCCTCTTGAGGCTTCGCCCCAATTCACCAAGGCAGGTATTTCGAAACAAGCGTGATTTTAAACACAGCTGAATTGGTGCTATATTGAAAAAGCGGTACAGGTTGAGGAGTCGATGACCGCAACATACGTGACCGTCTAGCCTTCGGGTTAGGCGACTCCTCTATTGCTATTTGGTCTGCTTCGCAGAATGTTAAGCCAGTTTCAAGTCTACTGCCATCTCTCTAAAGCCAATTTTAGCTGCATTTGCAATCGCAGCATCAATACTCTTAAACTCCCGAGGTTGGTGACTGTCAGCGCGTTGTGTAGTCATTACATGATTCTTTTTTACTTTGTCTTTAATAATTAGCATGTACCCTTTTCCTAGGGGCAAAGGCGCTACTACGATGCTTAGCAGCCCGCCAGACTCGAACACCGACTTTAGTTGATTTAGTTCCATTTTGTTTCCTTTGATTATAATCAAATTTAAAATTTGATTTGTGTGTCAAGTGCCGTTTTTACCACAAGAGATTGTGACCTAGTCACACAGGCAGCTTTGTAGCAATACGTGTAAAAATATCATGGCGGTTCACAAGAGCTAAAGATCAAGTAACATTTATAGGGAGTAAGAAAACCTTTAATTAAAAATTAATGGTATCTAAGAGATCAGAACGCCAAACATTGATGCTGCAATACTTTGAACAACAAAGCACTTTTCAATCAGATATCTATGGCAAGAATGAATTTAGCTCTCTTTTAGAGTAAGTTATTCGTTTATGAGCAAACAAGTTATAAAAAATTGAAGGAGAGAAATAATATCGAGTATTAGCCAAAAAATTATTGTTTATTTCTTTATTAAAAAACGGATGTTTATCTATAAACCTATGGTAAATCCGCCCACTCTTATAGTTTTTTTTACTTGACATTTTTTTTGTAGTGTCAGATTATGCGCACTCAAACTTATTTAAATGGATTTAAATGGATCATGAAAATGCTCTCAAAGTATATTAAATGGATTACTAAATCATATAGTCGATTTAGAAAAAATATAACAATTTCAATAGTTCAAAACAGCTTGTCTACCTCAGATAGTGACTTAAAGCAGATAATAGAGAAACTTATCTCTGAGCATTTACATCACCATGATTTTAATGTCGCACGTCTATCTGAATTAGTTGGTTTTAGCAATCGGCACTTGCATCGTAAATGTATAGACTTGTTCAAATTGCCTCCGAGTACACTGCTTTTGCAATCACGGATTTATTATTCAATATCCGTACTTGCACAAAATAATTCAATCAAGGTTGCAGCTCTAGACTCCGGTTTTAAATCAAGCTCACACTTTACTCAAAGTTTTAAGAAGATATTGGGGCAACTACCAAGTGAATACGTTAAGGGATTAAAATGAAACTTAAATATGTAATAACTACTTTCTTACTTTTATCAATCAGTTTTTCTTCTACAGCAAGAATCAAGCTTGGTGTTATATGGAAATATGAAGCAAGCGGGTTTTTCTCACCAAAGATTGATAGCTTAATTGTTAAGGAGGTGTCACAAGGCTCATTGGGCTATGAGTCTGGTTTATTAGTTGGTGATTCCGTTATAAGTATTCAGGACTGTAAAATTCCAGGTTGTTCAGCAAGCAAGGCGAAAGGTTTCTTAAAAAACAAAAAAATTGATACATTACGGATGACTGTAAAAAGAAATAATGGTGAATTGGTTAAAATTAGGATATATCATAAAGAATAATGCTTGGATATTTGCAATGAAATATTAATTCAGTAATTTGTTCTAAAAATAATTATCTTTATTAACTTGGTTAATAGATAACTTTAATTCTTGATATCTTTTTCTTTTTTACTCAGTATGAATCACCTATTACAATAATATTTAATTTGTGAAGCAAAAATCTTTGGGCACTTCAGTAAATACTATCCCGCTCATGGAACTTCAAAGGATCATACATCATGTATTAAGGTTCGAGACGTTATTTTTGTCCAACAATCAAACAAATCCCTTATCTTCAATTTCCATGCCTCTTACGTTTGCTAGTAAGTTAACAAGGCATCACATTATTCAGACGTTTCAAAACTGAAATTTGCATAAAACAACTTCAATAAACAAAACGGCTCTGTTGTAAAAGACTGTTGTCGTCTCAATCCAAGTTGGTGCTAACCCATACTTGCGTTGGCCTTCAAAGTATTTATGTTTAAATGTTAAATTACTTTCTACCCCTTTATATTTAAGACTTTCGCAAAGGAACAACAATACTCTACAACAGAGCCAACAAAACACATGCAAAAATCAGCATGCTCTAATATATTCATTTTGTTGAGCCTATCATACAGCGACGAAAGCCCAACCTTAATCACGTAAAATTAAAGCATGACTACGAAATTAATAATAGTGAAATTAAAAAATTCAGAAGACTATATTCATATAGTCATCAAGGAAATACGGAAAAGACCATCACATCAGGTTAAATAACTAAATGCATTGCAGCACGTAAATTTTTAGCATTTACATTGATATAACAAAGCAATGTTACGGAGAGTAGAAAACTTTGGACCCCAAACTATTTTGTCAAAGCTATCGATATACCACTGAAGGTGTGATCAGTAAATATGTTTAAGAAAAGCAGCTTAAATTGGCTCGTAAAAAAGCTAGTTTAAATCAATTAGACTTACTTTTATGATCGGTCGCTTACGGAAAAATTATTTATTTCGAAAGATGCCTCTAACTTTTTCTTATTTTAATTGATCGAACATTCATTTTAGGACTTAAGTGTTCTATTTCAGACTTTTATTCGTGTTAGAAAGTCAGAAAATAGAGAACAAGGCATACCTGCACCCCTTTTTATAAGGGATGTCCGATATTGAACTTTAATGTTTTCCGAAAATATTGCCAAAGTTTCATTTTTCAAATAGTCTTTTTCAGCCAACTAAATTTATGGCTATATTAATTATATAAATAAGGAAATGAAAATGAATAATAATAAATCCGATATTTTTTCAGTGGAACAACTGGAAAGTCGTTTTGAAATGGAAATGGTTGCTGGTGGTGGTGTAGAAGAAACAGATTGGACATGCAAATG
>MAAB01007582.1_pt1 | contig 14848 bp, 13 predicted proteins | sample 1115991 | NCBI WGS metagenome assembly MAAB01 (sample SAMN04961124, study PRJNA320927) | seawater metagenome | isolation source: sample BD02T18 sea water enriched with oil for 18 days | place: USA:Gulf of Mexico | collected 2013-07-27
CTGGTCAATTGATTGTTATGAAGCTTCAAACCAGTCAACGCTGTAAAATACTCAATACCCGATATGTTTGAGATTGATTTTTTAATGCAAGCAAGTTCAGTTACTTCATCAGCATAAACCGATAACCTGTGGCCATTTAAGCAATTTTTAAAATTTACATCAGGGAGGTTGGCGATGACGTCGGCTGTAAGAACACGGTCAACACATGTAACCTTAATGCCTGAGATATTGGTGCTAGCAATATAAGTCGAGTTTACTATCAAACACATTTGGCTAACCGAAAAATTATCCACTGTGATAGTGAATACTAAGTTATTGGCCACGAGAAATTCGAACGAGTCATCGGAATTGAGAACGGTATTCTGGCTGCCAAGATGCACGGTAACCGAACTATTTACCCCTGTGACGGTGCCTGACACTTTAAACGCCAGCGATGCATCTACTGGAAATTCATCCGATACATCTAATGCCCCATCGTTATCATCATCAAGGTCACAAGTATCCCCTTGGCTATCAGAATCGGTATCAATTTGATCGGGGTTAGAAATGTCAGCGCAATTGTCGTCTTCATCGACAATGCCATCATTATCGCTATCAAGTATCACAATGGCGGGGGGTACTTTGGGAGCTATATTGCTGTCATTATTGTCACTTCCACCACATGCGGTGAGAGCCAAAGACAATAAAATAACTGGCAGCAGTCTTTGTTTTCTTTTCACTTGCAGATTCCTTTTTGCAATTATCGTGATTAGATTATTCGGGCGCATGATACTGGCCTGCCCAAAGCCAGTCCAGAAAATGAATTTGAAATTACGACGAAATCACCAAAAAATGGAATAAATTGATACGACTGCTTGATCAGACAGTCAAGCATAAATAGATGCACTCTATGCCAAAGCCCAGAAACCAACAAATCTGATTAGAAGCCACATCTTTCTACCTCTGTGCTTCACACTTTGTTCGTAAGGCATATTTATGTGGATTTGATAGAACAACACAGACCTGTTACAAACATCGTCTCGTTTGGCTTGAAGAGGAGCAACTTAAACAAGCTGAAGTGTTTTCCATTGATATTGCCGCCTACGCCATAATGTCTAATCACTACCATGTGATTTTACACATTCACAAATCCAAAGCAGACGCATGGGATCTAGATGAAGTCATTGTGCACTGGGCAAACGTTGCTAGATGTAGAACTTGAAGCACTCAAAGATATAGCGGAAAGGTGGCATAAGCGATTAAGAAAAATCAGCTGGTTTATGGGCCGTATATACGAAAAAGTATCCCGCCAAGCCAATTTTGAAGAAAGCAGTACAGGCCATTTCTGGGAATGGCCTCATTGAATCGCAAGCCCTGCTAGATGAAAAAGCCTTAGAGGCTTGCCTAGCCTACGTAGACTTGAACCCGGTACGCGCCAAAATGGTAAGAACACCAGAGCTATCTGCGCATACCTCTATTAAAAAACGTTCCGAAAAAGCCAAGGCATTCCATACAATTAACCATCCCAACCAACAAGTAAAATCCCTTATGCCATTTGCAGGTAACCCACGTAATGGCTTGCCATTTACACTCACTGATTACTTAGAGCTAATTGAATTAACAGGTAGAGTTATTCTTGATGATAAGCGTGGCCACATTGATCACAACATACCGCCTATTTTGCAACGGCTTGGCATAGAACCAAAGAGTTGGATTCAGCTATCAGCTGAACTTGAGGAGGACTTTACAGATTTTGTGGGAAGCCCCACGCGAATAGACGATGCCGCCACCCTGCTCAATCGAAAACGGCGACATAGCGTAAAAACTGCAAAGCAATTTTAAGTTAATGAAAATTTTATACGTATAAACATTTTACCGTATACCTTACCCTGCCTATGATTATAGCTATAATTAAAATATTTAAATTAATCCTAAGCTTTATATAATATAGCGTTACATTTAAATACAACGCAACTCAGGATAAAGCTTGTCGATTTCTTTCTAACGATGACTGACTCGATTATTCTTGATTACAATTGTAAAAACCCTATCTGAATTGATGTACCTATTTATATTAATCCGTTGATTATCACATCAACAATGGCAATTTGGCGATCCTCCCCGGTTAGCTCATCACTTCCAGAAATTAGGGCGCCTTCCAGTCTTAACATAACGTAACCATGAATCATTGACCAAAGTGCAATGGCTTGGGACTCTGCATCTAGATTATCCTCATTCGAATGGGTAGATAATATTCGAGTCATGTGCTGATAAACCTCTTCCATTGATTTATACAGTTCTTCATCACTACTGTTGAAACAATCTCGACGGGATAATAATTTATATCGATTGGGATGCTTTAAGCCAAAATCTAATATCGTTTTTGAAAATGCATGTATAGATTCACGCAGGTTTTTATCGTTGGGTTCGAGTTCAACTTTTAACGTTTCTGAAAGTTGCTTAAAAATCTCCAAAGCCAAAGCCGTAAAAAGCTCACGTTTATTTTTAAAGTGGTTCGCTGGAGCAGAGTGAGCAACACCCACAACTCGTGCCATCTGTCTGATTGTTACAGCGTTAATACCGTCTTTGTCTAGTAATTTGAATGCAGCCTTGATTAAAGCTGCCCTAAGGCTGCCATGGTGATAATTGGATTCTAAGCTCATTATATTGACAGTGTCCACATTAATATTGACAGCGTCCATATTAGAGATTAAATTGACGCTGTCAATATGGCCCTTGGGCTATTTGGGCAGATTATCAATATAAAATGGATAAGGCGTTGGTATGACTAAAAAGCAATATGCTCCAGCCTATAAACATCAGCCCATTGGGCGGCTATTTGAAAATGTATACTGGGTTCATGGCAGTGTTAAAATGGCTCCTGGTATGACCACTAACCGAAATATGGTGATTTTAAAACATCAGAATGAGCTATTTTTAATTAACCCTATTAGGCTAAATAAAGAGGAGGAAAACAAGTTAAAAGCATTGGGGAATATTAAGGCCATTTATCGGTTAGGTGATTTTCATGGTTTGGATGACCAATATTATATTGACACTTTTGCATGTGAGTTTTTTTGTCAGGAAGGACAAACCACTTACCCTAAACAAAAGGCAGATCATTTCATTACGTCAAAATCAAAAGCGCCCATTAAAAATGCCGAATTTTTTATTTTCTCAAAAGCACTATTTCCTGAAGCGGCATTATTTCTTCGAGATCAAAAGCTACTTATTACAACCGACAGCATACAAAATTGGACTGACTGGAGCTTTACAACTTTTCCAGCGAAAATATTGTTATTTTGCATGGGCTTTAAAACAAAACTGCTAATTGGAAAACCATGGCTTAAAAGAGTGACGCCGAAAAACGAGAGCATGCTAGAGGACTTTGAAAGCTTACTTAAACTAGACTTTGAAAATTTAATCGCGGCCCATGGAAAGCCTCTTTTAGGTGAGGCTCGTACAAGGCTAAATGAAATAGTGAAGGCTGAGTTTCAAATATAAACAGACAAACGGTGGAGAGGGTCAAGTTAAACTCACACGTACGGGCCTGTGCAGGAGGGGGCGTAAGGTCAGAGGGCCTAATGAGGTGCCCCCACCTTAAACTAGGCTGAAGGTGACGATATTAACAAAGGCGAATCACCATGAAAATTCAAGCATTAGATGTAGATCTTGGCAGTACATCTAACTATGACTGTCTGGTTTATTTGTTTTGAAAAACCACCTATCACTTTTAAGTTAAGTTACCACCCCTGCCCAGGATTTGTATTTTTTAGTTAGATGTATAAATAAACCCATAATTTAAACGAAAAATGGCTTTGTATATGAATACAAAACCATTTTTAATAAATTATCGCGACTTTTTTAACTATGACTGTCTTAGTTATGTGACATAGCGACCCTCTATATTTAAGGGCTTAAATATAGTTAGTGGGTATTTTAGAACAGGTAAAAGGCTAAAAAAGAACGATCCCAGAATTCAATTTAAAAATACACCAGCGCTTTCAATGGTTAATTTTTAAGGTGAATTCGGCAAATATTAAAATAATTATTAATAATATTTTCCATGAGCGTGGTTATTTCATCTGCCTATACACGGGCCTTAGGTTGTAAAATTATTTTCAATACGTTGCGTATTGGTACAAATAAAATAAAACAATACTCCCTTACTCAATAAAAAATCCACACTCAGTTCTTAGCTTTAAAATAACTTTGTACATAAGTACCTTGTTTTTCGCTATTTACAGCAATTAAAACTTAACCGCTAACCAAAAATGTCAAATATAAAGAACAGCACTCAATTTAAAAAAACCAATGCTTTAGCGTGATTCCGGAAGTCATTATATTTAATTAGTATCCACACGCCAAATCAAAGCAGGAAAACCATGTATATGTGAACTGAATTAGAAAATAAATATAGTCATATCGAAGTTTGTAAATAAAAAATAAAAATAAAAACAAAGAGAATGATAATGGAAAATATGTTGGCTAATCCACACAATGTTACAACCAAAAACTTTCAACCCAACGTACTCATGGTGGATGATGAAGTTGGTACTGCTGCATACAATACTGAAAAGTCGGAACTGGACAAAGGGCGCTTAAAAAAATTAACCTCATCGTACCTTAATGGTGGCTTCCACCATGATAAAGTTTCGATCATTGAAGCGCGTTTTTATGAAAGCGGCGCATTTCTAATTTTCGAAATGGATGATTATTTCATGCCAAGCGATGGAGAGTTTCATTTATCCTCCATTCTTGCCGAGGTATGTGTACTTCACGCTGGTGTTATTTATGCTCACATCGATACTGGCTCAGTGGTTAAAGATAGGGAAGTCTATCTTCAGTCTAGCAAAATGCAATTTAATAAACCCATTCGAGGCAAGCGTTTTACGCTTGCGTTTACTGTGACCAATGCGGTGGAAAAGGGCAAAATTAAATATTATCAAGCCACACTTGATTTTAATGACGGTTGCTTCACCGGTGAATATAGCTGGGTCATTCCTTTAAACAAAAAGTAATCGGTGCTTATTATGAATATTGAAGAACTAAAAAAAGAATTAGAATCGGGTAAAGGCTGGGCCATTATTAACGGCATAGATTTGGTCAATCCGGATGCATCCTTTATTGAATTGATGAAACAATTTGGAACAATCGTCAACCAGAATAACAACGGTGATCCCATCTCGTATATACAAGATCAAGGAGTCAGTGTTGAGGATGTATTAAATAAAGGTGTGGTGTCTGGTGACAACAAAGGGCAAACCAGTAATCGCCCGTATTTAACCAATGCTGAACTTGAATTTCATACCGATTTATGCGATTTGGCTTTTTTAATGTGTGTGCAACCGGCACGCGAAGGTGGCGAAAACAAAGCGGTGAATTCAGAGGCCGTCTACCAGTATATGCAAACTCATTATCCTGAAAAATTAGAGCTACTATCGGGTACTTTTAAAATAATGCACCAGACGCCAACAAAAGCAGATGGCGCCAATCACCTGATCGACATACCGATATTTACTCAAAAAGACGGTTTTTTCTCCAGCTTCTTACTGCGCTCGTTTATTTTTATTACCTACGACAAACTGGGTTTAGAATTAAGTGACGCAAAACGGGATGCATTAAACTGTATTAATGAGGTTGCCGAAAAATTATGCACAACCTTCACCTTAAAAAAGGGTGATGTATTGGTATTAAATAATCATACCGCGTATCACGCACGTAATAGCTTTAATGATCGTGATCGATTATTGCTACGGGGTTGGGTCTGCGCCGATAACAATCGTCCCCTGCATGACGATTTTAAAGAACTATACGGCAACCTAGCATCAGGATCGCAACGCGGAGGCTTCGTTCGCATATGAAGGTATGTGTAATAGGTGCGGGTATTTCCGGGCTCAGTTGTATCCATGAGTTAATGAAAAAGGGTATTGAATTTAACTGTTTTGAACAGCGTGATTCATTGGGTGGGCTTTGGAACTACAGTGATGTTGAAAACAGTGTTTATAAAAACTGCGTTCAAAACCATCCCCGCCCCAACATGCACATTAACCAGAAACCGATTGATGATTCGAGCGCGGACTATTTAACTCATAGCGAGTACTTGAAATATTTACAGCAATTTAATTCACCGAATATTCATTATGGGCAGGCCGTGGAGCGCGCTCACTATGACGTGGATAAGCAATGCTGGCAGGTTAACGTAAACGGTGTATTAACAGCTTATTCTCACTTGATCGTATGCAGTGGGCATTATTCTGCCCCTGAGATACCGGCGCTGTACCAAGCGTTTACTGGCACGTTAATTCATTCAAAGGACTATAAAGTGCCCGAGGATTTTGCCAATCAGCGGGTATTAGTGGTGGGTGGCGGAAGTTCTGGGGTGCAAATCGCCTCTGATCTTGCTGGGATAGCCAGTAATGTGAGCTTATCGGTTCGCACCATGCCGTTTATTTTACCCCGTTATATCAATAACCAAGTATTACTGGAATTTTATCAAACGGTAAGAGATTTACCCGAAGCGGATATTATTGAATTATTAAAGCAGAAAGGAATTGACCAAACCTTATTTAATATTCCCAAACCAGAGCAAGGGTTATTGACGGGTTCAACTATCCCCATCTGTGATGATATATTTACCTATGCACAAGCCAATAAAGTTCGATTTGTAAAATCGGCCCATGACATTTGTAAAAATGAAATACACTTTGACGATGCCACCCTATCATTCGATGCGGTTATATTGGCAACGGGATACCAGTTAAACTTTTCGTTTTTTGACTTTCCAGTCAGTTATGGCGATAACCAGGATTTTTTAATCAATAAAAAATATCCAGGCTTATACTTTGTTGGCATGTTACAACCGGTTGGCCCAGTGCCTCCTTTGTTGCAGGTGCAAGCGAAAGTGGTTGCTAAATTAATTGATAAAGCCGAAAAAAACACCTCATCCAGTGACTTTTCAGAAAATAAAAGTCATCGGATTTTGTTGGCAGATTATCTGAATCACCTAACTGAAGAATACCAGCTAGCAGGCAGTTGAAAACGTTTATGCCGATGAACTGGCAAGGCGTGGGGTCACCCTGACCCGAATGGCATTTTCCCCGTGGGTTTTGCGCACGGGGTTAAGCTATCATAATAATTCCTGACCAGACGGCCTAAAAACTTAGGATCTGACATGAGTTTGTGTGAATATGTTGGCATATTACCCCCTCGCCATCTAAATTGGATATCCCATGTCAGTACACGAAATCAAGCACCCATTGGTACAGCACAAGATCAGCCTAATGCGCCGTAATGACATGAGCACTCTTGGCTTTCGCCAGTTGGCGGCCGAGGTGGGTTGCCTGCTGACCTATGAAGCCACCAAAGATCTGGCTCTGGAAAACTACCAATTACAGGGCTGGGAAGGGGAAATCACCGGCCAGCGTATCAAGGGTAAAAAAGCCACGGTAGTGCCTATTCTGCGCGCCGGTATCGGCATGCTAGACGGAGTATTAGAATTAATGCCCAGCGCCAAGATCAGTGTGGTGGGCTTGTACCGCGATGAAGAAACTCTGGAGCCGGTAACCTACTTTGAAAAACTCACCGGCGACATCGACCAGCGCATGGCGCTCATCATCGACCCTATGCTGGCCACCGGCGGCTCCTTGAATGCCACCATCGACCTATTAAAAAAAGCGGGCTGCAAGGACATCCGTGCCCTGATACTGGTGGCCGCTCCTGAGGGCATTGCCAAGATAGAAGCCGCCCACCCCGATGTGGATATTTACACGGCGTCGGTAGACAGCCACCTTAACGATCAGGGTTACATTATCCCGGGCTTGGGCGATGCCGGTGACAAGATCTTTGGCACGAAGTAAACCTAATAATAAAAACCAACTAAAGGCAGGTAACTCATGACCGATTTAACCCAACAAAATAGCTGGCGCACTGTGCTGGCCGGCTTACAGATGCTGTTTGTGGCCTTTGGTGCGCTGGTATTAATGCCCTTAATTACCGGCCTAGACCCCAGTGTTGCGTTGTTTACCGCAGGCATCGGCACGCTGATCTTTCAATTTGTCACTAAACGTCAGGTGCCCATATTTTTGGCGTCGTCGTTTGTGTTCATTGCCCCCATCAGCTATTCGGTGCAAACCTGGGGCATGGCAGCGGCCATGGGCTCACTATTTGTGGCGGGCCTTATGTATGTGTTGCTGGCGGCGATTGTCGCGGTGCGCGGTGCCGGATTTTTACATCGATTGATGCCCCCCGTGGTTACGGGCCCTATCATCATGGTGATTGGTTTAAGCTTGGCCCCCATCGCGGTGAACATGGCCATGGGCAAGACCGGCGACGGTGCGGCGGAATTATTCCCGTATTTAGATGCCTTGTTTGTGTCTATGTCAGCTCTTATCACTACGTTATTGGTGGCGACCATGGGCAAGGGCATCTTTCGCCTGTTGCCTATTTTGGCCGGTGTGTTGGTGGGTTATGTTATGGCCCTAATCATGGGCATGGTGGATTCCTCTGCGGTGGTGCAAGCGTCTTGGTTGGCCGTGCCTAACTTTACTGCCCCAGAGTTTCAGCTGGCGGCGATTTTGTTCATGTTGCCTGTGGTGATTGCTCCGGCCATAGAACACGTGGGGGATATCCTTGCCATTGGCAATGTTACCGGCAAAGACTATGTGAAAACCCCGGGTTTACACCGCACTTTACTAGGCGATGGCCTGGCCACGTCGGCCGCGTCTTTGTTTGGTGGCCCGCCTAATACCACTTATTCAGAGGTAACCGGCGCGGTAATGCTGACCAAGATATTTAACCCGGTGATTATGTTGTGGGCAGCGGCGTTTGCCATTGCTTTGGCATTTGTAGCCAAGTTTGGTATCGCGCTGCAAACCATTCCGGCCCCAGTGATGGGCGGTATCTTAATTTTATTGTTTGGCTCTATTGCGGGCGTGGGCATGAATATTTTGGTGAAGGCTCAAGTGAATATGGCCGAGCAACGTAATCTGGTAATTGTCTCCACCACACTGGTATTTGGTATCGGTGGCATGGCGGTGGGCAACGGCGATTGGAGTTTGCAGGGAGTGAGCCTGTGTGGATTGGTGGCCATAGGACTAAATTTATTATTGCCTAAAAGCGCCGTTAAAGCGGCTGATCAGCAATAGTTTGAAAGCAGACAGCGTTAATTTAAAGGCTTAGCAAAAAGTAGCGGTATCGTAATAGGCAGCCAGTGGTATTTGTTTTAATGAATATCACTGGCTGATTTTTTACTCTTCATTATTTTTATCTGATCTAAAGATCTTTTCTGTCAGTTTATCGCGGCTGCCCTTCTTAAAACTATTTTCGGTTTATATTTTTTACTGAATTCGCCTATAGGTCTGGACGAGGGTTGGGTTTTACGTTTTGCGCTTAGGCAAAAGGCAAAACCTTACCCCCGCGCCTTACTCTGGAGCCACAGGTGCGCTATTCATCATCAAAGCTTCCGCCATCACCACCTCCCCCACCGCCGAAAAGAGCTCCAAGTATCGGAATAAAAATTATAGCTATAGCAATTAAACCTATCGGTTTGAATAAAAAACTTAAAGCAGGGATTTTGGCTGCTATAAATGCACTAACTAAAAAAACTACCGTTGCAATGGGGGCCTTTTTAAATAGGGCTCCCAATAATATAACCCCGAAAACAACCATAATCCAATCAAGCGCCCCAAAGTAAAAAGCTAGAAAGCCACCACCTAAAACCCCAAAACCCCACAGAAGCCCTTCATTTACCTTTACCATTTCATCGCCTCAACTATGTTCCAGCACTTAAAAAATTGTTTCTGATCGGCAGCAGTCAGATAGATATTTTGACGAGCATTACCATAACTAAAAACGTAATACAGCCCCTGATAGTACTAATTACTTAAAACATAATATAAGGCTACCTATATTTAAGGACTTAAATTTAGGTTAGCACGGTCATAGGGGCAGGTTTGTTGTCCACTTAAGGCAAAAGGAAAGCACTGTCCCCTTAACCCTCATTCCTTTGGGGTCACATTCCATTGGGGTCAGGTCTAATGGGATGAATATTCATCTAGGGGCGGAAGATTTTACAATTCGTTTGTATTTTTTGGGGGGCTTGTTAGGTTTTGCGGCGGGAATCAACATGGTGAGCGAATGCATGGGGCCTTAATAATGATTAACTAAGGCCCCATGCAAACAGATTATCTAACGATTAAACCGCCTGATTAAACTGCAACTCAGCCAACCGCTTATACAACTCAGACGTTTTCAATAACTCCTCATGGCTACCAATATCCACCAGCTGGCCATGATCAAACACCGCAATGCGATCCACATGGGCCACGGTGGCCAATCTATGGGCAATAATCAACGTGGTGCGGTCTTTCATTAATTCATTAAGTGCCTGCTGCACATAAAATTCACTCTGGGCATCCAGGGCACTGGTGGCTTCATCCAGCAATAATATTTTAGGGTCACGCAATATGGCGCGGGCAATGGCCAAGCGCTGTTTTTGCCCACCCGATAATTTCACCCCAGACTCCCCTAAAAACGAATTGTAGCCTTCAGGTAATTGTTCAATAAACTCATGGGCATGGGCGGCCTTAGCAGCTGCAATAACCTGTTCTTTGCTGGCATTGGGCTGGCCGTAACGTAAATTATCAATCACGTTGGTGCTAAACAACACAGGTTGCTGCGGCACTAACGCATATTGGCTGCGCAAATCTTGCAAGTCTAAGTCGGCAAGGTTTTGGCCCGCCAATTTAATACTGCCCTGCTGTGGGTCTCTAAAGCGCAACAACAAATCAAACAAGGTAGATTTACCTGCCCCCGATGGACCCACCAGCGCGATTCTTTCACCGGCCTTTATGGCCAAGTTTAATTCACTAATGGCCTTATGGTTGGGGCGCGACGGATACGTATAACCCACACTATTAAATTCCAGCAAGGGCCCACTTAACTCAGCATGTATTGGCAAAGTGCTGGCTGACGGTGCCGATACAATCTCGGCATCTGTGCCTAACAGTTCCCGTATGCGCTCTACTGCCCCTGCTGCACGCTGTACTTCGCCATACACTTCGGTCACGGCCGCTAACGAACCGGCCACCATAATGGCGTAAAACACAAACGCCGATAGGTCACCGGCCGAAAGCTTGCCGTCTAATACGTCACTGCCGCCCACAAACAACATGCCGGCCACCGCGCCCATCACTAACATCATTACTAGGGCAATTAATATGGCACGGTGGCGAATACGTTTAAGGGCTACATCAAAGGCGCCTTCGGCGGCATGGGCAAACTGGTTATTAACCATGTCTTCACGGGTAAAGGCTTGCACCACTTTAATGTGTTGTAACGATTCACCGGCCCACGCACCTACTGTGGCCACTTTATCTTGGCTTTCGCGGGACAGTTTTTTAACCTTGCGGCCAAAATAAATCAACGGAAATACAATTAACGGCACTACGGCTAACACAATCAGCGTGAGTTTTATGTTGCTTATAAACATGAGGGTAAGCCCCCCCACAAACGTTAAGCTGTTACGCAGCGCAAACGAAAAAGATGAGCCTATTACGGTTTGTAAAAGCGTGGTGTCGGTGGTAACGCGGCTTTGAATTTCACCGGCTAAATTGTCTTCAAAAAAACTGGGGGTTAAACCCACTAAGTGCTCGTATAGTTTAATACGTATATCGGCCACCACCCGCTCGCCAATCCACGACACCATGTAAAAACGAAAATACGCCCCTATAGACATAAAAAAGATAATGCCACCAAACAAACTTAAAGAACTGGCCAGCCCTTCATGGGATTGTGCGGCAAACCCCTGATCCACCATCAAGCGTATGCCCTGCCCCATAGACAGGGTAAGGCCGGCGGTAATCACCAGCGCCAATAACGCCACCAGTAAGCGGGTACGATAGGGTTTTACAAATTGCCATAACCAACGCAGCATGTTCGGTGTAATCCAATAGTATTAAGGCCTACATGTAATCATGCAGGTGCCTATATAGATATAAGCACATGGGGAAAATCTTGGGATACAGTGTTGCGTATGGTTGCATCACAGGGGTTTGGCTATTAACCTGTTAATACTTACCTAATTGTTCGGCTAATCCATGATTATCAGTAAACCTTTAAACCTAATTTATGCCTGTGCTTTATGGGCCATCAGCAGTTTCACCGGTGCCACGGTTGTGCAAATGCAAACCGTCTATGGTGAAATTGAGGTTAATTTATTTGATGAAAACACCCCCGCCACCGTGGCCAATTTTTTAAACTATGTAGAAGGTGGCAGCTACAACAACACCCTAGTGCATCGCTCTATTGATGATTTTATCACCCAGGGCGGTGGTTATAAGCTTGATGAGGCGCTTAGTTTAAGCAGCATCACTCGCAATGCACAGATTATAAATGAGCCCCTTTACTCCAATGTGCGTGGCACCATTGCCATGGCCAAGCTTTCCTGTCAGCCCAATAGCGCCACCTCTGAATGGTTTATTAATCTGGCCGACAACAGCGCCAACTTAGATACGCAAAATAGCGGGTTTACGGTATTTGGGCAGCTAACCCAAGACAGCCTAGCGGTGTTAGATGTTATTGCCGCTTTGCCTACCTACAATTTAGGCAATCCATTAACCAGCACGCCATTAAGCAGTGTTCCGCAGGATGACTCCGAGGAGTTCACATTGGAAAACTTTGTCTTTATTGATGCCATGACCGTGATAGACACCAACATCAACAGTGCCGACATATTAACCCCCGCACTTAATACCTTGCTGGCCGGAAGCGATAACAGCGATTGTGAAACTAATGATAGTGGCGGCGGCAGTTTTAGCGTGAATGGGCTTTTGTTTATGATGTTTGTTTTGGTGGGATTAGGTAGACGTAAAAAAAGTTAAGCGCCAAATAAAAACGGCCAACTAAATTGGCCGTTTTTATTGCTAGGTTTTATGTTTGCACGCCTGCCTCATTCAATATCCAACACTACGCTGCCACGCACATCCCCGGCTTCCACCAACTGATGAGCATGAGCAATGTTCTCTATGGACATTTTAGCGCCTATGCGGTGTTGTAAACCGTCTTCTGCCAGTAATTTTTGTGTGTCTTTTATGGCTTGTTGTTTGGCCACCTCGGGCATGGCGTACACTAAAACCATGCGTATGGTGAGATCTTTAAACAGCATATCCCTAAACGGCAATTTGGGTTCTGTTTGCTGGTTAGACGAATAAGCCGCAATGGTGCCACCCGTTTCAATACACTGTAAAACCTGTGGCAAGTTGGCACCAAACTCCACGTCAATCACCCGTTGAATCTTATCACCCCCATTACATTCTAAAACCTGTGCACCCCAATTGCTTTTACGGTGATTCACGACCTGCTGCGCACCGGCGTCACGACAGGCTTGTTCGTCACGGGCATTACTGGCGGTGGCAATAACCGTGGCGCCGGCATATTTAGCCCATTGAATGGCGTAGTAAGCCACTCGGCCGGCGCCTCCCGTAACTAAAATGGTTTTACCCGCAACCGGGCCGTCGGCAAATACACAACGATGGGCCGTCATAATAGGAATGCCAATGCACGCCCCCACTTGAAAACTGGTGGTGTCTGGCAACACAGGGGCACGTTTTTCATTCACACAGATATATTGCGCAGCCGTGCCAAAGTTACGACCGTGTTGTGCCTGATAAACAAAGACGCGCTCACCAATACGGGCACTATCCACCCCTATGCCCACCGCCTCAATAATGCCGGCACCATCACTATGGGGGATCACTAAGCCATCATTCAGCACGTCATTAAAGGCACCGGCGCGTTTTTTAACATCACTGGGGTTCACACAGGAAGACTTTAAGCGTATTAACACTTCACCCGCTAAAGGCTTGGGTTTGTTTTGCTTGCCTATTTTAAGCACTTGACCTGCATCGCCAAACTCTTCAATCCAAGCTGCCTTCATGGTGAATACCTTTATTATTATTTTTTGTTTTTTTAATAATAAGACACTAAGAATGCGCAAAACATCACCAAATAGTATGAAGCGAGGGATAAATAAAGGAAAATAAATAAAAGTGTGACAGAGTTAGGTTTTACACTGACCTAATATTTTAAAAATACCGTTAGCCTCAGCCCACCACCAATTGATTACGTCCATTATGTTTGGCCATATATAAGGCTTCATCACAGCGTTGTAAAATGCCATCAAGGCTATCGCCCTGCTGGAAATCTGATAAACCTAAACTTGCAGTAATATGAATACCTGATTCAGGCGGAATATCGCCTACCACCAACTCACTCACGCATTTTCTAATTCGCTCACACACTTCACGGGCGTCTAAAACACTGGTATGGGGCAGTGAAATTAAAAATTCTTCTCCGCCCCACCGATAAATACGGTCTCCTGGCCTTAACAACTTGGTTAAAGCCGCACCCAAGGCACACAACACAACATCCCCCACCGGATGGCCGTAGGTATCATTAATGCGTTTAAACTTATCTATATCTAACAGTGCTAACGATAACGGTTGATCGTTAATTCTAAAGCGCCGTATATAAGCATTAATTTCACTCTCTCCTGCACGGCGATTTGCCAACCCGGTTAGGTCATCGGTATGGGCCAGTTTTTCCATTTTGCGGCTAGTGGCTTGCAGCACTTTGTTTTCCTTTTTCAGTTGGCGGCTGCGCTTTTGCATACTGGCTTTAAATTTAGCCCAGCGGTCTTTGTTATTGCGCCTTAATGCCCCATTTATAAACATTAAAACAGCCACCAGCAGCAACATAGACACGAGGCCGCTATCACCCTTTAACCATTTTTGTAATTTTTCAAAAAATCCAACGGGGCGGTTAATCACCACACTATCACTGGGTATGGCATCCATATTAATGCCAAAGC
>MAAB01007583.1_pt1 | contig 14845 bp, 9 predicted proteins | sample 1115991 | NCBI WGS metagenome assembly MAAB01 (sample SAMN04961124, study PRJNA320927) | seawater metagenome | isolation source: sample BD02T18 sea water enriched with oil for 18 days | place: USA:Gulf of Mexico | collected 2013-07-27
TATTAATCGTTCCTATCAGCACTTTACTGCATAAAACTGCGCCAAAAGATTTTTTACAGGCCAATAGCCTTGTTATCGACAAAGGGCAAACAATTGATGTCGCCACTTTACGCACTCAATTAGAAAGTGCGGGCTATAGCTGTGTTGATAACGTATATGAACATGGTGAGTTTGCTTTACGCGGTGCCATTTTTGATATTTTCCCGATGGGCGAAGATCAACCGTTTCGTATTGAATTATTCGATGACGAAGTTGAAACCTTACGTACTTTTGACCCAGATACACAACGCACAGCAGACAAGATTGATCAAATACGAGTATTGCCAGCCAAAGAATACCCCCTGCATAAAGAGGGTCAGCGCCAATTTCGCCAGAACTGGTACGAGTTTTTTGAAACCGACCCTAAGTCCTCTTCTTTATATACCGATGTCAGTCAAGGCATCCCTCCGGCGGGAATTGAATATTACTTGCCACTTTTCTTTGGTGAATTAAGCAATTTATTCGATTTTCTCCCCAAATCCAGCTTAATCATTCATGATGGCGACATAGAACAAGCCGCGAAACAGTTTCGTAATGATATTGAGCTGCGCTATGAAGATAGACGCCATGACATTCGCCGCCCGTTAGTTGCGCCTAAGCATCTTTTTATTAATCCGGACGAGCTTTTCTCAGCCCTCAACCAATTCCCCCGCATACAGTGGTACAACGAAAAAGCCCCTGACCGCGCTGGTAGTGAGCAATACTCAACGACCGACATTGGTGACATCAGCATCAATGCTCAGGCGGCAGAACCTTTAACATTACTAAAAGCCTTTCTTGATCAGACCCTTATATCACCTAAGGCACGTATTTTATTCTGCACAGAATCAGCGGGTCGTCGCGAAGCCGTGCGTGAATTACTACAACGCATTCAAATTCGCCCCACGGAGCTGGAAAGCTGGTCAGACTTCATCACCAGTGATGATGCCGTCAGTATTGCTATCGCCCCGCTCGATAAAGGCTTAGTCGTCAGTGATGAGACAAACACTCCTGAACTGATTCTTATCAGCGAGAATCAGCTGTTTGGCCAGCGCATAATGCAGCGCCGTCGTCGCAGCAAGAACAAAGGCAATGCCGAAAACATAATCCGCGACCTGACCGAACTAAAAGAAGGAAGCCCAGTCGTCCACCTAGATCACGGCATTGGTCGCTATCTAGGCTTGCAAACTTTAGAAATAGATAATCAAATCAATGAATTTCTAATGTTGGAATACGCGGGAGAATCCAAACTTTACGTCCCTGTGTCCTCCCTGCATCTAATCTCCCGTTACGGTGGTGATAGCGAAGGCGGCCCAGCGCTGCATAAGCTCGGCACGGAAAAATGGGCAACCGCTAAACGTAAGGCGCAAGAAAAGATTCGCGATACTGCCGCAGAGCTTTTAGATGTATACGCGCGTCGTGAAGCGAGGGTCGGCTTTAAGTTCAACAAACCCGACCAAGACTATCAACGTTTTGCTGCAGCCTTCCCTTTCGAAGAAACCCCAGATCAGCAGACCGCGATCGAAGCCGTTATTGAAGACATGACCAGCCGTAAACCCATGGATCGCTTAGTCTGTGGTGATGTGGGCTTCGGTAAAACAGAAGTCGCGATGCGAGCTGCCTTTATGGCCGTACAAAGTGGTAAACAAGTTGCCATCTTGGTTCCGACTACCTTATTAGCCCAGCAGCACTATGAAAACTTCAAAGACCGCTTTGCTGATTGGCCGGTACAGGTTGAAGTTCTTTCGCGCTTTAAATCCGCCAAAGATACCCAAATAGCATTGGATAAGATGCGTGAAGGCAAGGCTGACATTGTCATTGGTACTCACAAGCTACTGCAAAAAGACATAGTCTTTCACGAGCTAGGCTTATTAATGATTGATGAAGAACATCGATTTGGCGTACAGCAAAAAGAACGTATTAAATCCCTGCGCTCTGAAGTTGATATATTGACCTTAACAGCAACTCCAATTCCAAGAACACTGAACATGGCAATGGCCAGCGTGCGTGATTTATCCATTATTGCAACCCCACCTGCCAAGCGCCTATCAGTAAAAACCTTTGTTCGCCAATACGACAAACCCACTGTAAAAGAAGCGCTACTGCGTGAAATCCTTCGTGGTGGCCAGGTCTATTATTTACACAACGAAGTCAAAAGCATTGAAAAATCCGGCCGTGAAATCAGCGAGCTTATTCCAGAAGCCCGAGTCGGAATTGCTCATGGTCAAATGACAGAGCGCGAACTGGAATCTGTGATGAAAGATTTTTATCACAAGCGTATTAACGTATTGGTGTGCACCACCATTATTGAAACCGGTATCGATATCCCATCCGCCAATACCATAATCATCGAGCGCGCAGATAAGTTTGGCCTAGCCCAACTGCACCAACTGCGTGGCCGCGTAGGTCGCTCACACCACCAAGCATATGCGTACTTGCTCACTCCTGACGGTAAAAAACTAAGTAAAGATGCGGTGAAACGCCTCGATGCCATTCAAAGCTCTCAAGACCTTGGCGCTGGCTTTATGCTGGCCTCACACGATTTAGAAATTCGTGGCGCGGGTGAGTTATTAGGGGAAGAACAAAGCGGACACATCCAAGGCATTGGCTTTAGTTTATACATGGAAATGCTGGAACAAGCGGTTAAGTCGATCCAATCGGGCAAAAATCCGAATGCGGAAATCCCATTACAGCATGGCGCCGAGGTTAATCTTCATGTGCCCTCCTTGATTCCAGATGATTATTTACCCGATGTGAATAGCCGACTAACACTCTATAAACGCATATCCAATGCGCAAAATAATAATGAGCTAAAAGAGCTACAAGTCGAAATGATTGACCGTTTTGGCCTATTGCCTGAACAGGTTAAGAACCTATTTAAAGTGACCTCATTGAAACTGCAATTAACTCCCCTTGGCATTCAAAAATTGGATGCCGGCCCTGAATCTGGGCGCTTGGAATTTGGTCGTGAAACCAGTATCAATCCTTTCCGCCTTATTCAAATCGTACAAACTCGCCCAGCGACTTATAAGCTTGAAGGTGGACAAGCCCTTAAGTTTATTGAGACTATGCCCAAAATCGATCAAAGACTGGCAGTAATCGAACGATTATTGCTCGATCTACAGAAGGACGCATAATGCATCGCCTTATTTATTGTTTGTTTATTGCTTCAAGCTTTTTCATCGGCATCAGCCACAGCACCTTTGCAAGTGCTGAATCTCCACGCTGGTATGATATTGAGCTGGCTCTGATCGGCTATCAAGACAGCCAAAAAATCAACCACGAGAACTGGCCAGAAGTTCTTATTGCACAACAATTGACTAGCGCTGAAGGTGACCTCCTTCTAGCTCCGCCAGAAGATCCATGGGCCTGGTTAACTTGGTGGAATTATCACAGCGAGGCACCAGAAGGCCTCTATAATATTCAAAAGAAAACCGATAACGCTCCTTTATCTCTAGAAATACCTTTTATAAATCAAGGCCCAGCGTTTGTAGATAAAATAAGTAAGTTTGAGAAAACAAAAGGATTACAACTTGTTTGGAGTAAAAAATGGCGCCAGCCAATTCCAGAAAAAACAAAAGCTAACTTAGATGAAAATCTCGTTATTATTGATATAAAAAAAGCACTCAATTTCAAACAAGCGCTAAAGTCTTCTGCTGCCCTGGTTGAAATTGAAGTCAGTGGGCAACTTCACCTATATCGCAGCCGTTACTTACACCTAGTAGCGGATTTAAAAGTTCAGCATTGGCAGAGCTTGGAAAGTAATAACCAGCTGGATAAATCCATTAACATCTTACCCAACCATCCTAATTACGAAGAAAACATTATTCCATCTAACAGCAGCACGCCATTAACCGCTATTGATGAAATTCCATTACGTGCCGCTATTATTAAGCAAAGCCGCCGCATGCGAAGTAATGAACTGCACTATATTGATCACCCTTTGCTAGGTATCTTAGTTCGAGTGACCCCAGTTTTGCCCTAATACAGCCTTAGAGAATCGACCTGTAGTGATCAATTAACCAAGATGGAAAACGGCAATTTCATCTTGGTTGCGTAAGGCAGACGCTCTATTTGGGAAGAGTTGGATATCATTAGGGGTTAGCAAAATCACCTTATCATCAAACAAGCCGACCAAGCCTGAGCGCTGCATTTGCATATAACGCCCATCATTTTGCAGAAGATGAAACTCTTTCGCTAGTTCAACGGAATGCAATAAGCCATTTGCCAGCGGATCCTCGATCGAAGCGCTATTTTTATAAAGACTTAAGCCATTTCCCGCCAAAACCAAGACTTGTCCATTTATTAACTCGAGCGCCTCCACCTCTTCTCCATGATTTAGAGTGAGTAATTTCGAAGATTTCACAATGTCAGAGTTATTATCGATCAACATAATTTACAGCTTACTTTCAAATAAAGTTCATATTCATTTCATTATGCCATAAAGCACCACTACAGCGTATTCGTCTTATACTATATCGCGTTATATCAATAAGCTCTGGCTATTAGAGAGCACTTGACCTATGCCTTTGCCCTACTTATCATCAATGGATTAATCCCCTTCCTCTATAAAGCAAAAGGAGCTGCTTGAACATGCCCACACCAACGTTTAAGTTAACCGTCGATAGCCTTGAATTAACACTTGTTGAGTTTGACGGTATAGAGGAAATGAACCGTCTATTTAAATATACATTTACCACAGAGATCCCTACTACTGGGGAAAAGCTGGTCGATGTGATTGATGGAGATGCAATTTTTACCATTGTGGAATATGACACGTCTCTCCACACTGGAGATATCGAGATCCCTGGATATATTTCAAAAGCCTCAAAAACAAACGGCGAGTGGATTTTAGAATTTCAACCAAAGCTAAAAAAGACAACAACTAACAGCCGCTCTGAAATATATTTCAAAGAAGATGCGTCTTTAGATGCTCTAGCCGTCATACAATTAGAATTTGATCACGATATTGCCCTAAGTGATCGCACACCTATTTTTGATATCACAAGTACCCTGCCTACAAGAAAACTATTTTGTCAATTTCACGAATCAAACTTAAATTTTGTCGCTCGACTTTGCGATCACTGGGGATTTCATTTTTACTTTGACCATTATAGTAGCCAGCTAGTTTTTGCAGATAACAACCAGTACGACCAAAAGTTCACTACCCAACTAAAAACTACCAATACGACATCAGACAGCTCTCCTTTAAAAATTCGCAACTGGCAAGAAAACTTAATCCCTGTTGAGAGCTATACCACTGTCCTAGGTTATGATCACGAAAATGCTGGAACTTCAATTACTGCTTCTTATCCGGCCGGTAGCAGCCTCCAAAATGGTTTAACTGAAGCACAACAAACTTTATCCGATGTAAACTCTCAAGCGGAAGCTGAATATATTGCCCAGATTCGTCAAGAAGCTGCTAACTGTTTAAATCACCTAGCCTCAGGTGAGACTCAAATACCCTACATTATGCCTGGGTTATTAATTGATACGGATGATAGTGATTTTACTCAAGCCTTTGTTATTAAAACAGTTAATACAGCACGTAACCTAAACTCTACTAACTCAGGAGTTGCTCCAAATTTCACTTGTGAATTCCAAGCAATTCCTGATAGCACATGCTTTCGTCCCGCTCGTCACTACGCAATTCCTATAGCAACTAATGTTGTTGGTAAGGTCATTTCTGAAACCGATGATATCACCCAAGCGCAGCGTAATACTGCGGGATATTACAAAGCAGAGTTATTGGGTTTTGAAAATGAATCCTCACTTCACCCATGGTTAAGAAAAGCACAGACTACAGCAGGTAGTAATAGCGTAGATGTACCCCTAACTCCGAATACCGAAGTTTTAATTTCATTTGTCGACAACAACCCCAACTGCCCTTATATTCAGCATGCACTCGATAATTCTTTAAGCCCTGTTCCCGTTACCAGCGCAAATCCTTATCATGCAGTGGTTGCAACCAACGGTACCTTAGTTACCAGCTCTCTACTGGGACGCCAAAATTATTCAACAACAAAAACTCACATAGGCGTTAGTGATTCTACAATTAGCGGGTCAATAAAAAATTATTTCAATGATCGTGGTGATTTCTCACAACACACTGCATTCATCGACCCCTCTAACACCACAACTACTACGTTCACAAAAGATGAAGAAGCTTCAGGTGACTATATCTTCACTCGCCATTACGGTGATAGTGTTGAGATTCGTGAAGGCGACAAGCTACATTGGCATAACGGTAACCTTTATGACTTTGGTGGTTACTGGAATTACAATTTAGGTAATAGCTACGAAGAAAACTTTATCGATCAAGCCGCACCTCTTAATATTAAAGTTAATAAAGATAGTCGAAGTGGGGATATTTTACCCTCAGGCCCCAACCCAGGCCCCATATCTTTTAGCTCCTTATTACAAGGCGGCCTAATTGAAGCTAATGTAAAACCAGCCTCTTATAGCAATACAGGGGTAGCAACTAGTAATGGTAATAAAACATTTACTGTGAATTCTTCTGGGGATTGGAATGCCGATGGAATGAACATCACTAAAGATTACAATGCAACGTATGATTATAAATTTGGTGAAGGAATTGAAATTAGTGACCGAGTGAATTCTTTAGAGATCACTCATACCGACGGTGATACAACAGCGATCGAAATGAACTTCCACAAAGGTGTTCTTCGCTCTTGGGAAAAACAAGTTGGCCGAAATACTAACGAACAAAAATGGGCCGGTAATGGCGAGAGAACTTTTGAAGGCTCATCCAGCTTTGATGGCTCTACCAATACAAAAACAGAAAAAGAAACAACCTGGGATGTTAAAGGTGATACTAAAATTTCAGACAGCTCAACAATCACCACCCCTAACTCAATAACCACCGATGAAAAGTCGTTTAATATGGATACCGGAGCACTCGCCACCCATAATATTAAAACGACTAATGGCATGGCTACCGCCGAAATGGATTTTTCGTTTGATGCTACCGCCGCTTCGAAATTTAACTTTGGTGCGTCCACATCGTTTTCATTATCTGCTCAAGCAGATGCCTCCATAGCCATTAGTTTATCCGGCTCTGCCGCCATTAATATTGGATTTGGTGCCTCTGTGGAAATTAAAACAGGGCTTGAAGCTAGCTTAGAGTTAGACCTTCGCACAGGCATCTCGGCCGAAATAAATAGTAAAGGTAAGATTGAGGCCAGTGGCATAGGCTTTCGAGCTCGAGCTGAAACCTTAGCCGATGCACAAGCGAAAACAACCCAAATGCAATCAATTGTTACGAGTTTAAATTCAGCAGCATTCGATTTAAGAAATGAAAATGCGGCACTTTCTAATTCGTTATTAAAGATTTCCAGTGGATTTAGACTAACAGGCTTATAAAAGTAACTGTTATATATTTATGCAAGTCATTAAAATTTTGGGCTATTTGTGAAAATTTATAATCCGATGCAGCTTAACTGCAATCAAAGAACTTTCGAACAGAACAAAGCTTTCCATTGGGTTGTATCTACTTCTCTGTTTATCAAGCTAGACAGTGGAAAAGTTGAGCTAATTCATGATTGCATAAGTGACGTAATGGAAAGCATGGGCGAGATCCCTATGCTCGATATGGGAATGCCTAAGCCCGTGGCCGAGTGGTTAGTTAACGGAAACTTTTATAGCCCTAATCAGACCCCCTGCATTGCAGGTGAGGCAAAAGCTCAAATAGGAGAGCTAAACAAAAGTCTTAATGTATTTGGAGATCGTCATTGGGTTGCAGGTATCCCAAGTAAGCCACTACCCTTTACTGATAAGCCTTTGGAATATCAATTCGCTTTTGGTGGCGACCTTGCTAGTAACCCTAGCGGCATGGGTTTTAAACAAGATCAACTTCCCAACATTGAAGATAGCAATAACTCGATTACAGATAAGCATAAACAATATTTACCAGCAGGCTTTGCGCCATTAGACCCCAGTTGGCCTCAGCGTAGCCAATACCAAGGCACTTACGATCAGGCTTATATGGAAAAGTACTTTCCTGGCTACCCAAAGGATATGGATTGGCGCCTATTTATGAACGCGCCTCAAGATCAATGGTTTGATCACTTCTTAACAGGAGACGAATCGTTTCAATTCTTTAATATGGACCCTGAGAAACCTTTAATTCAAGGGAAGCTTCCTAGCCTGAGACCTCGTTGCTTTATAAACGATACTAAAGAATTAAATCCTGAGCTGTATTTTAAAGAAGTCGACCTTAATCTAGATACCGCGTGGTTTTTTCCGGATAAGAATATCGTTCAACTCATATGGCGCGGAGGCATGTTAGTTGATACAGATGAGGCAGAACAGATTAGCCATATGATTCTAGGTTATGAAAATTTAACCGATGACAAACGCCCTAGTAGCCATTACCTTGATGCCCTTAATCTTCGTATCAATGCTAAAGATCCACTCTTAAACAGCTTAAACACCCAAGATTTGATTCCACAGGGCTCTCCTAGTGCGATGCAATTACTGCAACAATCAGCAATGGAGAACTTGCAAGAAAATCAATTAAGTAATAACTTGGAGAAAAAAGCCGATTTAATTAAAGAAAGCATCGATGAAAAAATCAATGAAACCATCACCGATTTAACGGCCCAGTTAAACAAAGCCGATATCGATCCAGTTCAGAAAGATCTTGTCCTTAATAAACTAGAAGTACTGAAGCAGCCCGTCGAACAAGATTTAGACACAAAATCTTTAATGACTAAGCTCAACGAGATCCTTCCGGGTGTCACATCAAAAGACCCAAAAGATCTAGATTTATCTAATTTCTCTTTTAATAAAATTGATGACATATTTGCTGAAATTGCAATTTTCACCGATAAGAAAAAAGACCAAGCTATAGAGAGTGCAAAACCCCAGCTTGAAGCACTACGGACGCTATTAACCCAAGACGATACCCTTAGTCGCCTCAGCCCCGCTCAAAAAGAAAGTTTAAGAATACAGATCGAAACCCTAGAAGCCATTATCGCCGGCGAAGAAGTCCCCGCGATTATAGGGCCACTTCCTAGAATCGATATAAAAGAGATGAAAAACCAGCTTCTCAATACCAGCCCAGAAATTTCACAAGCTCAACAGCAACTGCATTTATTATTAAGTAACCCTCTTCTAGCCAACAAAGAACAAATTAAAGAATCTAAAGACAAGCTAGACTTACTAACATCTGAGGTATTGGGCGAAATCGATAGCAGCCTAGACCTTGCTCAAAAACAGTTCATCGAAACCTACGCAATGGCGGCTCACTTTGCTGAAACGGGCTTATCCCCACACGAAGATGAAAAACAGCAAATCCATAAATTGTTATCCATAGTTAATGGGAATAAAGATGCTAGCCATCAAGACTGGGCATGTTTAGATTTATCCGGCCTTAACTTAGATGGCGTGAACTTCGCAGGTAGTTTAATGGAACAAGTAAATCTATCAGGTGCTAGCCTTATAGGTGCTAACTTTGAAGGTGCTATTCTCGCGAGAGCCAACCTTTCTAATACAAACTGCTGCGAAAGTAATTTCGACTATGCTAACTTAGGGGCTGCATTGTGTATCAAGACAAACCTCTCAAAGTCGAATTTCAAAGAAACTAAATTTTCGAAATCTAAATTTGAAGGCTGTGATTTCAGCTATAGCAAATTCACACAACCTGAAGTGCTCGAAATAGAACTAAAAAGTTGCAATTTCTCATCGTCAGTTATTGAAAACTGGCCATTTCTTGAACTTGAATTGACTGACATTAACTTTGATCAAGCTCAGCTCACGACCTGTAACTTTATTAATAGCAAAGTTCATGATTGCAGCTTTGTTCAAGCTAGCCTTCCCTTAACTGCGTGGGCAAATACAAATATTCGCAATACCTCTTTCCATCAAGCAGATATGACCAGTAATTGTTTAGTTAGCAGCGCTGAGATTGATGAAACTCAAGAAATAGGTTATTTCGAAAAACTTGATTTCAGTGAAGCCATTCTAGATAAGGCAAACTTTCAAGGCTTAAACTTACAAAACAACAACTTCAAGCATGCAAGAATCGCAAATACCAACTTTGCCAGTGCTAATCTAAGTCATTGCCAATTTGATGATTGCCATGGTTATCAAGCCCTATTTAGAAAATCGATACTTACTGGCGCAAGTATGGTGCGGGCTAACTTGATGGAAGCTGTATTAAGCAAAGCGATTATTACAAATGTTAATTTAGAAGAAGCTAACCTGTACGGCGTTGACTTTTTAAGAGCAACCGTTAGGGATACACGCTTTAACAATGCAAATCTTGACGCGACCATTTTACGTGACTGGAGACCTTCGTAATGGATTATTTGACATTCGACCTTCCGGTTAATGGTAGCGAGCTCAGCAGTTTGGTTAAATCCGGAGAAATTTTTGAACAACAGAATTTCGTCAATTTTGACCTATCAAATGAAGACATTAGCGGTGGGATATTTACCCAGACTACATTTACTCGTTGTAAATTTTCACAAACAAATTTACAACAGTGCTTATTTAATCAAAGCCGCTTTATAGACTGTTCTTTTAATGACATGTCTTGTGAAGATGTGAATTTCATAGAATGCACTTTCGAAACATGCTCATTCGAAAAGAGTACTCTTTCTAGATATAACTATGTTAGCTGCGATCTACAAACCAGTAGTTTTAATGATAACCAAATAAACGGTGGCATATTTCAACAGTGTAATTTAACAGCATCGAGATTTTTAAAAAATAATTTTGATACAGCTGTCTTTAACGAATGTCAGTTAAAAGAAGTTGAATTTGATCAATGCTCGTTATTTAAAACAACACTTAATAATTGTGAGTTCGGCAACAATAGAATTAGTGAATGCCAATTTGAGATGATCTTTGTGACTAAGGCTGATTTAGCCGGGATTGATTTCAGCGGTATGCAGCTCAGCCAAAGTCAGCTAATAGAATGCAACTTACACGGCTGTAATTTCCTTAATAGCCAACTAAAACAAAGCGCCTTCAGTGGTAGTAACATTCAAAAATGCAACTTCTCTGGTGCTGATATGGAACTGGCCAACTTATATGAATGCAACTTAACCGGTGCCCAGTTCAAAGGGACCAACTTAAAGCAAAGCAGCTTACAGAAAGCCAAGTTAATGGGTTGCGACTTATCCGCAGCCAACTTAGAAATGGCTCAGCTTAAAGAAGCACATATCACGCTATGCATCCTAAGCCGTACTAAATTACTCTATGCAGATTTATCAAATAGCTTCATGTCAGAGTGTGACTTTAGTGGCGCAGATGTCTACATGGCTAAAATGCATGAATCTTTCGACGAAAAATGTATCTGGAGCGGAGCGAATAAATCCTCTGCTCAAGGTACAAACGAACAGCTTAAAAAAGCCGAACAGTGGGGCAAATAATGAATTTACCAGCCGATAATATCGTACCAATTTCGCCTAGTAGCGCTAACAACGTTTCTGGACGCATCCTAAACATTCAAGATGGCCACATTCACATTGACTACCAAGGGCAGGTTATTAATGCCCAAAAAGCCTTTAGCTGCTTAGTTGAACCCACGAAGGGTGACACAGTATTATTCTGCCAAGATCAGCACCAGCAAGCTTATGTGATCGCTATCCTCCAGCGTGACGAAGAAGACTCAATGCATTTACAGCTGGCGCCTAATACAACCCTGGCAAGTAGCGAGAAGCTAACCCTACATAGCGAACAGATCAATCAGTTGTCTGTTAAGAGCCTGCAGAAAACGAATGAAGTTACCCTTGATTTCCAACAAGGCCTTATTAAGGGTGAAAAACTTCATAGTCACATACGTCACATTCATAGTATTAGTGATTTAATCAGTACTATGGCAAAACAAGCGATTCAAAAATTTAATACCTACGTGCGTAAATCAGAGTCTTCCGATCAAGTACAAGCTGGCCAAATGGGCCGTAAAGTTGATGGTTTATATACGATGAATTCAAAACATACCATCATGGTTAGTCAAAAAGACACCAAGATAGATGGCGAACACATTCACATGGGCTAATGCGATAGCATTTGCAGCGTTAAGAATAAAAGAAAGGGGAAGTATTATGTTTGCTAATTGTTCCATGGGCGGAATGCAGTTCGCCATGCCTGATGTCTGTCTAACACCGATACCATCACCTGCTGGCCCTATTCCTACGCCAATTCCCTACCCGAATACCGCCATGCTCCCTATGGCTATTCCTCCAACATGTTCAATGAAGCATTTTATCTCGATGATGCCCGCGCACAACATGGCAACGATGGTGCCAATGAGCATGGGTGATAATGCCGGTGCAATTGGGGGAGTTATGTCGGGCATGATGATGGGGCCCGCTCGCAGTATGATGGGCAGTGTGAAAGTCTTTACTGGCGGACTACCGGCAACTAAAATGTTATCGCCAGCATTACAAAACATGACCAATGCTCCTACGGGCATGACCTTAGCGCCTTCACAAGTCAAAGTCCTTATCATGAGCTAAGATGCACTGCATATAATATAAAACTAATTTAAGTAGAAGTAACATGAGCCAACAAGAAGAAAATAAAATCAGTGCCTACGTATCACCGGACTTAGAATACTGCTACCGAGACATTTCAAACATTTTTGTCGGTGCAAATGAAGTTACCTTCGAATTTGGTAATCATCATAAATCGGCCCCAGGTAATGCCGTAATCAATAATCGTATCGTGATGTCCCTCGGAAATGCTTACGACCTGCAGCAGCGCTTGCAGCAAGCGTTAATGCAAGCTCAACAAGCAATGATGAAGCAAGAATAATTCATTGCGAATATAACAAAAGGGCACTCATTGAAGTCTGAAATGAGTGCCTCTTTTTCTTATCTTTTATTCCTATCTTTTATTCCTATCTTTTATTCCTATCTTTTATTTCGATCAAAGCTAATAAACTTATTTAGGGCTAACCCGAATCATTCCGCCGACAGTACCCTGCCAGTAGACTTGCTCAACGCCAATATTCCCTGCCATTTGCAGGGTATCGGAAAAGAAACCACCGCCAATACGTTTTTGGTACAAGGTCGCCCCTGTTTCAGGATCAATTGAGGTGAAATAAAAGCTATCCGCTAAGCCGGCTTTTGCTTTATTCATTAACCCTCGACGCTCAACCGTATAAATTAAATTATCCGCGGTTGATAATTTTGGTACCGCCGACGAACGAAGTTTATTCTGCCAAACCATGGCGCAACCTGATTCATCTTGATGTAGATCGATGCGAACCATACCCGCGGCAAAATCAGCCTTAGCGGGAACAGCAACAGGAACACCGTCTGGAACCTTTGGATATGGGTAACCATAAGTCGAAGCGACAATCACACTCGTACCAATGCCAATTGCCGAATTTTCTGTACCCGAAGCCCCGACTTCAAATAAAGGATGACGACAAATTAAATCAGCACTTTCAGTCTTATAAACCAAAAGTGAAGCTTGCAGATCATTATTGTCGGTAATCATCAAATATTCTGCCCCCGTTTGAGGACCAAAGAAAGTAGGCGTCGCCCCTGTACCCTTGCTTAATTGACCCGGTTTTCTGTGGCTACCCGAATCATACTTAACTCGCCACTCTATTCTTGGCTGTCCACTTTCATCACGCTGAATTAGATACAAAGCTTCATTGGTGGCTATCCCAGCTTGGCCATCCAATGTATTCGAGAATGAATTGTGTATTTCTTCCCCTGCCAACAGCTTCACTGTTTTAATTAACTGAGTCTGAGTATCATAAATCCCGACCAATCCTTGCTTGGTCGCAAACCAAATATCCCCTTGCCCGCCAGCATTGATACTCACGACCGAATCGCAATCGCCACCACAATGCGTATTAACCGCTGCGGTTAACGAGATTGATTCTTCAACCACTACCTTCCAGCGCTTAATTATACGACTGGTATCTCGCCAAGCTTTAACTCGCACTAGATTATGCTTTCCATCTACCATGACTAAGCGATCTTGATTATCTAGATAGGCATAGACCCCTCCTAATAAGCTGCCAGCAGGTAAATTCAGCTTGGCCATAGATAGCCCACTGTTTTTATTCAAAATCTGCACCACAGGGTTTAAACCAAACATATTGGTACATAGAACTAAAGGGTGGCCATCGGAACGAATCAAGCTGGTTGGACAAGCTGCCGCTAGGGCAATAGATTTTGATTTAATCGCACCAGAGCCATTTCCTAGAGGCCCAGCCAAAGGCGTGGTATCTGAAGAATACGTATCGCTGTGCATGGTTGCAGCGCCATCAAGACCTACCTCAGGGTTTGGTGCAGGCCTAGGTTGTAACGCTAATACGGGTAGCGTCAGTGTGAGTGCTAAGGTAAGAAATATTTTATTATTATGCATGCTTGCTCCATGATTGAAGTGTTGATAAGGCAATTACATCGAGCAGTTTCGTCAAAAGTTGAGTCGAGCATTATTCGAATAAATTGGCTTATACAATCTAGCACGATTGTACTGTATCACTGCTTCCCAAATACGCCGTATTACCAATCAATAGGCATAAAAAAACCAGCAGAGCCAAATGACTTGCTGGTTTTCATGAATAACGCTGTTGAAGTTATTCGCAGTTTGTTACTTAAGCATTAGCGGCCAATTCTTGGTTGGCTAAATACTCATCATAAGTACCGTGGAAATCTATAATCTCTTGGTCTTTAATTTCGATAACTCGAGTCGCCAAAGAAGAAACAAATTCTCTATCGTGGCTCACAAAAATCAAAGTACCATCAAACTCTTTCAACGCTTCGTTTAACGCTTCAATCGCTTCCATATCCATATGGTTAGTCGGCTCATCCATTACCAGTACGTTAAGATC
>MAAB01007584.1_pt1 | contig 14843 bp, 18 predicted proteins | sample 1115991 | NCBI WGS metagenome assembly MAAB01 (sample SAMN04961124, study PRJNA320927) | seawater metagenome | isolation source: sample BD02T18 sea water enriched with oil for 18 days | place: USA:Gulf of Mexico | collected 2013-07-27
GCCACCATCGCCTTTGGTATGGGTATTGATAAACCCGATGTGCGCTTTGTCGCCCACCTAGATTTACCTAAAAGCATTGAAGCCTATTACCAGGAAACTGGTCGCGCAGGTCGAGATGGCCAGCCCGCAACGGCTTGGATGGCCTACGGTCTGGAAGACGTCATTAAGTTAAAACAGATGATGGCCAATAGCGAAGGTGATGAACAGTTTAAGCGCATCGAACAGCAAAAACTCAATGCTATGCTGGGTTTAGCTGAACTCACTGACTGCCGCCGTAAAATGCTGATCCAGTATTTTGGCGACCAACTCAGCAACCACTACCCAGACCCAATGCGCTGTGGCAACTGCGACAATTGCATTACTCCCGTACAAACTTGGGATGCGACAGAAGCGGCGCGCAAAGCCTTAAGTTGCGTCTTTCGTACCGACCAGCGCTTTGGCGCCGTGCATATAATTAATGTATTACGCGGCAAAAATAGCGAAAAAATAAAACAGTTTAACCATCACAGCATTTCAACCTTCGGTATCGGCACAGATTTAAACGATGGCCAATGGCGCTCGGTTTTTCGCCAATTAGTCGCTCACGGTTACCTCAACGTTAATTACGATTATGGTCAGCTATCATTAAATGAAACCAGCCGCGGCCTATTACAAGGAAAAGAAACTCTAACCCTGCGCTTAGATAATTTTGAAACTAATGGAAAAAGCGGCAGCCGAGGAAGCAGGAACAACTCAAGCAAGAATGCAGTAAATAAAGATTTTGAGATTCCAGAAAACGAGCAGTCACTCTGGCAAGCATTGCGCGACTGCCGTACTCAGCTAGCAAGAGAACAAGGCATAGCGCCCTTTATGATTTTTCATGACGCTACCTTAAAATCCATGCTGCAATTAAAACCACAGACCCCGCAGGAATTTGGTAATCTATCTGGGGTCGGACAGAAAAAGCTCGATCAATACAGCTCAGCCTTCTTAACAGTTTTAGAGCAGTACAATTAAAACTCAGTACAATGAAAATTCGGCACACTAAATAATTATAAAATTCAGCAACTAGGCCATAACATGAGCAATGAAAGCGCACAAAACAAAGCACTGATTCAAACTTTCTACAGTGCCTTCCAACAAAAAGACCATCAAACCATGGCCCAATGCTATCACCCAGAGGCCTACTTTAAAGATGAAGCATTTGAATTAACTGGTAAAGACATAGGCTGTATGTGGCACATGCTGTGTGCGCGCGGTAAAGATATGACGATGGAATTTTCTGTCACAGAAAAAGAAGGAAAAATCAGCGCCCACTGGGAGCCTAAATACAGCTTCAGTCAAACAGGTCGCTTTGTGCACAATATTGTCGATGCCGAATTCGAGTTTCGCGATGGCAAGATCATAAAGCACATCGATAGTTTTAGCTTTTGGAGTTGGAGTCGCCAAGCATTAGGCGCACCGGGATTGCTGCTAGGCTGGACGCCATTGCTGCGCAATAAAGTATCAAAAATGGCAATGGGGAATTTGAAAAAGTTTATGCAGAAGCATTAGTTAATGTAATAGCGGAATAATAGTTTTAACCCTATCAAGGAAAGCGTATTAAAGCGTTTCATCTTCACTATAAACACTCACGACTATCTCACCATTAACATTTTGAGATAGCAAAAAAGTAATGGGCTTACAACAGACTTGGCAATCTTCAATATACTGCTGATCTAGGTCCGCCGAATCGATTAAAACCTCAATACTCTCTCCACAATATGGGCATACTATGGATTTCTCAATGATTAGATTCAGAGGTGAGCCTCCAATAGATTGCATAGATGATAATTGGCAAAACAAACTCCAATATCATTGCGGGAATTAAAATATCGGCAGGCACACCGACAATGAAAATTGAGATCAAGCGACCAATGCCGCCTAAAAAGAATACTAAAGCAATGAAGGGTACAAAAGAACTCTGCTCTGCTAGGTTCTTACCCACCCAATAGCAGAAGCCACCATAAGCGATCCAAAATACTGAAAAGAACCTCAGTTCATTATCCACAGTGGCTTCGACGCCGCTCTCAGCACCGGGGACAGCAGCCGCCCCTCCAATCAGAACATTTAATCCAGTAGCCAGCGCAACCAAAGCCATTAGATACAAGATATATTTAAGTATTGATTCCATTCAAATTTCCTCAATTTTAAATAGCAGTGTGAATAAATAGGGGAAGATTTCCACAAAGCGCCTTCGAAAACTTACCCTAACAATGTACTGTAATTTAATTCATCTAGCTTGTTAACAATAATCAGTTCACCTGTTTTTTAAGATAATGTGCTTTTATTCTACCTATCATCTACTACACTTTCCTGATACGGCCCTGTCCTTAGGGCAGGGATGATAGCAAGGCTGTTTTGCAACGGTTCAAAACCAGAAGACGTTGTCTGGGTATGAGGTTGAGCAATGTCTATATCCGTTCTTCCTGCGCTTAATACGTGCAAAAAACCTCTAGTTATATTCGCTGTTGCTCTGGTTGCGTTTGTAATCGGTTATTGGCTAAACAGAAACTACTTTTCCAACGCTACGCCAATCCAGCCCATTGAATTCAGCCATAAAATCCATGCCGGAGAGAATGAAATACCCTGCATGTATTGTCACCTGTACGCCAGGAAATCGAAAGTGGCCGGCGTCCCCAGTGTGCACAAATGCATAAACTGCCATAAGGTAATCGCCACTGACCGCCCGGAGATAAAGAAACTATTTAATTTCTGGAACGAGAAAAAACCGATCCCTTGGATCAAGGTTCATGACCTTCCCGATTTCGTCCATTTTACGCACAAGCGACATGTAAGCGCAGGTATTCAGTGTCAGACCTGTCACGGCCCCGTTGAAGAGATGGTTCGAGTCACCCGACTCGCTCCCATGCAGATGGGATGGTGCCTAGAATGCCATACTGCAAAAAAAGTCGAAAACGGTCGTGATTGCTGGACCTGCCACAAGTAATGAAGATGAGGAGGATGCAATGCTCAAGCTAAAGCGCAGAGACTTCTTCAAACTGATCGGCGCTGGCAGTATCGGTGCTGGCGGTGGTTTTTTTGTGGGCGAAAGCATGAAAAATCCGGTGGAGCTACTGATCCCCTACCTCATTCCCCCTGAAGATATCGTCCCCGGAGTTGCTACTTGGTACAACACGGTCTGCAACCAATGCGGTGCAGGCTGCGGTGTGATGGTCAAGGTCATGGAAGGACGGGCGAAAAAAATTGAAGGCAACCCCGCTCACCCTGTCAATCAGGGCAAGCTCTGCGCCTTGGGTCAAGCGGGACTGCAAGTGCTCTATAATCCAGATCGTTTGAAGACCCCATTGAAACGAATCGGCGAACGCGGCAGCGGTGAATTTCAGCAGATATCCTGGGATGAGGCACTTACCACCCTAACAGAACGGATGGATAAACTCAGAGGCCCTGCGGCAGACAAGATTCATTTGCTGAGCGGTCGGGTAACAGGTCATCTGGATGAACTGTTTTCTGGTTTTATGCAGCAACTGGGCAGTCACAACTACCTGCAGTATGAATTTACTCATCAGCACAACCTCTATCAGGCCAATAAGCTGCTATTCGATCAGGAACGACTCCCCTATTACGATATAAAGAATACCCAGTACCTGCTGTCTTTTGGCGCCGACTATCTTTCGTCTTGGCTTTCCCCGGTACATCATAGCCTGAGCTATGGGCACATGCGTCAGGGGCGACCCGGACAGCGAGGCAAGTTTGTTCAAGTTGAGCCCCGCCTTTCCCTGACCGGCGCCAATGCAGACGAATGGGTACCTGCAAAGCCGGGAACCGAAGGGCTTCTGGCCTTAGGCATCGCACACCTAATGGTAAAAAGTGGTCATTACAAAGAGAGCGATCAAGATGACTGGTCCAAGGCTTTAGCCGAGTACACACCGCAGCGTGTTTCCCGTGAGACAGGGGTTGATAACCAGAGACTTGCCAGCATAGCCGAAGAGTTTGCCCTCAGCAGCAGCCTGGCCATTGGCGGAGGTAGCGCTGCCAATCATACCAATGGCATCTCCACCCTTGTTGCCATCAATAGCCTGAACTATCTGGCAGGCAATCTGCAAAAGCCCGGTGGAATTTTGTTTAATTCACCTGCTAATTCACCAAACTCTCTTTCACCCAGCTCTCTTTCTACCTCCTTCACGGCACAAGCAAGCTATACACGGGTGAAGGCTTTGATGGAGTCTTTAGCAACAGATAACGACTCCCTGCTGTTACTCCACCATTGTAATCCACTGTTCAATTTGCCCGACCCCAGTGAAATAAAGGCCGCACTTCAAAATGCCGGAACGATAGTCAGCCTAGGCAATTTCATGGATGAGTCGACTCAAATGGCCGACCTAGTATTACCCACCCACAGCTATCTAGAGAGCTGGGGGGACGATGTGCCTGAACCCGGCGTCGGCTTTCCTGTGGCTGCCATATCACAGCCGGTGGTAACCCCCCTTTACGATACCCGAGCAAGCGGGGATATCCTGCTATCGCTGGCCGACAAACTCGGCGGCAAGGTCCGCAAGGCTCTGCCCTGGAGCGATATGGAAGCCTACCTAAAAAACCGCTGGCACAATATTTATGTCGAAAAAAGAGCGGTAATCGACAGCGGTAGCTTTGAGTCGTTCTGGCAAGACGTACTACAAGCAGGTGTCTGGGGGGAAGCCCCGAAGGGTGCCGCAGAGGACATAGCAAAGAATACCGCAGAGCTTCAGCTTTCTGGCAAGCACTTGCTCTCCCAGCTGGCATTCGAGAGCGCACAATTTGCCGGCAATCCACTGACCTACCCCTTTGTCCTACATCCCTTTATGACTCAGGCCTTGCATGATGGCCGCGGGGCTAACCTGCCTTGGATGCAGGAGCTACCAGACCCAACCACTAGCGTGGTTTACGGCTCTTGGATGGAGCTTAATCCCAAGACGGCGGAGCAGCTGGGAATAGTCGAAGGCGATTTACTCTGGGTCGAGTCACCTGTCGGCAAGATCAAAGCACCAGCCTATTTGTATCCGGCGATCATGCCTGATGTGGTAGCCATGCCCCTTGGTCAAGGTCACAGCGCCTACGGCCGCTACGCCAAAGATCGCGGAGCCAACCCCATCGAGATTCTCGCGCCGCTCACCGATAGCAAATCCGGCGCCCTAGCTTGGGCCGCAACGCGGGTCAAAATCAGCAAAACTGGTGAGCGGATAAAGATCATAAAGACCGATGGTACCCCCCGCGAGTTGGGCCGAAACATAACCGGGCAACGGATAGCTGTAATACAGATAGACGATGCTGCGAATAAGGAGACTTGATAATGACTGATTCCGACCCCAAACCCGATCCTGAGTCTGATTCCACTCCTGATTCCGCTCCTGATACAATCGGGGAAAAATGGAATAAATACAGAAAACCAGGCTATCACGATGAGTTTGATAACAGCTGGGGCATGGTCATCGACCTCGATCGCTGCACCGGTTGCGAGGCCTGCGTCACGGCTTGTCAGGCCGAAAACAACCTGCCCACAGTCGGTGAGCAAGGCATTAAAGATGGCCGGGAGATCAAGTGGCTCAGAATAGAGCGTTACTGGGAGGGAGAGTATCCGAATATCAAGCTGCGCTTTATGCCCATACTCTGCCAGCACTGTGACAACGCCCCCTGCGAACCCGCTTGCCCGGTCTACGCGACCTACCACAACCAAGATGGCCTCAATGTTCAGGTCTATAACCGTTGTATCGGCACCCGCTCCTGCGCCACTTACTGTCCCTATGATGCTAGGTCTTTCAACTGGTTCAGCTTCACCTGGGATAAGCCGCTGGAGCAACAACTCAATCCGGACGTTAGCGTGCGAGAGAAAGGAGTGATGGAAAAGTGCACCTTCTGTATCCAGCGCATCAGACAGGCTAAAGACACTGCAAAAGATCAGAATAGAGCCGTTGGTGATGGTGAGGTCCAACCGGCTTGTGTACAGAGCTGTCCCGCCCAGGCCCTAACCTTCGGCGATCGTAACGATCCTGACAGTGCGGTATCCAAGCTGGCGAACAGTCCACGGGGCTATCGCGCCCTAGAGGAATTGAACACCAATCCGTCCATCATCTATCTGAAAAAAGTATAGTCTGATGCTACGTTCTAAAGAAGCAGGCCATAAAGAACCAAGCTATGCCCAGATCAATGACGACATCATTAGGACCTTACTGGTAACGGGGCCGAGGTATTACATAACCTTAGCCAGCGCTCTGCTGATCAGCATCGGCTGTTTTCTTTTGCCCTGGTTCTACCAACTCAAAACCGGCATCGGACTTTCCGGTATGAACCAGCCCAATGTCTGGGGTTCTTATTTGGCCAATTTTATTTTCTGGATCGGGCTGAGTCATTCCGGCACGCTGCTATCGGCGGTATTGCATATCACCCAGAGTTCATGGCGCAACGCAATCTACCGCAGCGCCGAAGCGATGACGCTGTTTTCCCTAATCACCGCATCGCTGTTTGTATTTGTACACTTAGGGCGCCCTTGGTTTATCCACTGGACACTGCCCTATCCTAACCAAATGGAACTTTGGCCAAATTTCCGCTCACCTTTGCTCTATGATGTCACGGCCATCACCGCTTACCTGACCACCAGCACGCTATTCTTATACATAGGGGCGCTACCTGATTTTGCCGCGACCAGAGACCGAGTCAGCGGCTGGAGAAAAAACCTGTATTCACTGCTGTCACTGGGTTGGCGCGGTACCGATCTAGAATGGCATCGTTTGGGTATTGCCTATACGTTTCTCGCAGTCTTGGTAATTCCTCTGGCAGTTTCCGTGCATAGCGTGGTCTCTTGGGATTTTGCCCTGTCCATCGTACCTGGGCTCCACCATACGGTATTTGCCCCCTACTTTGTCGTCGGTGCAATATACTCTGGCACGGCGGGAATCGTCACCATGATGTTCTTTCTGCGTAAGTACTTCTCTCTGGAAGACTACATAACCCCAACGCACTTCAATAATCTGGGCAAGTTACTGCTGCTGCTTTCCCTACTTTGGACCTATATCAACGGGCTGGAAATTTTCAACGGTTGGTACAGTGGCAGTTCGGCACAGATTGAAACTCTTAACTATAAGCTGTTCGGTTATTACGCCCCAATGTTTTGGAGCATGATTCTGTTCTGCGCCATTCTGCCCTTAGTGCTGATAGCGAAAAGGGTAAGAACCTCCCTAGTACCAATGCTGATAATTTCCGTATTTATCAATATCGGCATGTATTTCGAGCGCTTGCTGATTCTAGCGACCTCATTATCCCGTAAGTACCTGCCCGACTACTGGGGCTTTTATACGCCGTCTCTGCTCGAGGTATCGATTTTGATCGGCTCCTTAGGCGTATTCATCAGCTTTTTCCTCATTTTTGTCAAAATAGTCCCCAGCGTTTCCATTTATGAAGTGAAGCAAACTTTAGATTCACCAGAAGATTCACCGGATGATTCAGCGGACGGGAGAGATTAAATGGCCTCGCAGATACTGGGATTATTTTTTAAGGCCGAACAAGCGCTAAAAGCAGCTGGGCAGCTTAAAGACAGCGGTATTGAGGACATCAGCCTGATGTCTCCGGTCCCCCTTGAAGGGGTCGAAAAAGTGCTCGGCGAAAAAAAATCCAACATTAAGCGCTTCACCTTTTTCGGCACCCTTTGCGGCATGCTGGCTGGCTTTATGTTGGCTGCAGGCACCGCAGTACTTTATATCCTGCCGACCGGAGGCAGACCAATTATCCCTATCCCCCCTTATCTGGTAATCAGTTATGAGGTCGGCATCTTGTTCGGCGTACTGGCCACCGTAATAGGATTTCTAATCAGCGTCAGGCTACCCGCACTGAAAGCCAGACACTATAGCCCAGAAACCCATATCGATAAGTTTGGTATTTTAGTCACCTGTAGCCAGCGGGACGATGAACGGATACGAACGATTATTTTGGCCGCGGGTGCAGAAGAAGTTAGACAGTTACCATCTTTAGAAAAACCGCCTCAAGGAAAAGAGCCCTATGAATAACTACTCCTTGAAGTGGCTTTTAGCCCTTAGCGTATTCGCGATTGCCAATACATGGGGGTTGCCTTGGGATAAGGATATGGTTGATCAGCCTTCGATAAAAGCTCAGGAAAGCACTGTAAATACCCCAGCTACTTCCATTCCCCTAGGAAGAAAAATATCTTTGCCAATTCCCCAGTCGATCGGCGAACTGGTTAGCGCAAGGTTCTCCGCAGCCGTGCTGGTTAATCCGATTCAGGTGTCCTCTGACTCTTTAGCGCAAGGCAAGTTCTTTTATCAAACCTATTGCTTGTTATGCCATGGACAGGAAGGCCGCGGAGATGGGCCGGTGGGAAAAAAGTTCATCCCACCCCCCATGGATCTGACTCTGGCTTATGTACAGAGCCAGCCAGATGGACAACTGTTTTACACAATCACCCACGGCAGCATTGTAATGCCTTATTACCGAGATGCCATGAATGAGAAGGAGCGTTGGCACCTAGTGAACTACCTCAAAGAGCTGGGGCAGCCATGACTTTTAAACATCACAGCATCAAAAATCAAAGAGCTAAAAACAACAGTGCAATCATGGCCGTATTAGCTGCTCTTTTTCTAATCGGCCTAGCGGTGTTCGCATACTTCCCGGGTAAAGGAACAGAGGCAGAACGCTGGGGAATATTCACTATTAATCTGCTATTTCTTATGGGAGTGACTCAGGCCGGCATTGCCTTCGTGGCGATTATGCGCCTTGCCAACGCGCAGTGGGCTAAGGTCTTGTATCGGCTCGGCGAAGCTACCACCCTCGCCTTTATGCCATTTGCCATTGCGGGTTTCTTGCTGATCTATGGATTTGGCAAGGAACATCTTTTTTACTGGCTATCCAGTTCAGATCCTCATCATCCCTGGCTCAGTGCGCCTTGGCTACTATTCCGCAACCTAACGGCACTGCTGATATTTTATGCCCTCAGCATGCTCTATTTCTGGCTGGCGCTACGGCCCAATCTTCGCAACCCAAAATACCTTTATTACCTATCCCCGATTATTCTGATTGCTTTTGTCATTACCAATACCCTGATCGCTTGGGATTTCGCCATGATGTTAATCCCTCACTGGCACAGCACGGTCATGCCGATTTTTTACTGGGTTGAGAATCTCTTTGCTGGTATCGCTTTGCTCGTTATCCTCGCCGCTGCTCCCTCTATTAGAGACAAGTCCGCCACTCGGAGAGCCGCTATCCCTCTGAGAAACATGGGCATCATGCTGACCGGCTTCACCTTGTTGTGGCTGTATATGTTTTGGTCACAATTTTTCGTCATCTGGTTCGGCGACCTTCCCAATGAAACTCTGCCCTTATGGCGACAGATGTATGGGCACTATTCGCCCTTGTTTTGGATCATGATATCGTGCGCCTTCTTCATTCCCTTCGGCACGCTTATCTTCGCCAAGTCTAAAACCTCTTTAGCCGTAATGATTACCATAGCGCTGATCATCAATGCAGGCATCTGGCTGAATAAATATTTATTGCTGATGCCTGTATTATCAGAGCGACATTGGCCATTTACCTCTTTGGTGGAGTTCGCATGGATAGTGGGTTTAGTAGCGGGATTTCTGTTTGTTCTACTGTTAATTTTAAGAACATTCCCTATGCTTTCGCAATTGGAAATGGACGAAAAGTAACGGTATTAAAATTCATAGCTGGATCATGGGTGTAGTCGAAATTCACCTATTCTGTCACTACCAAAGAAAGTTTTATCACCTCTAATTAGATGGCCAAATTCACCATATCACTACAGCTTTATTCAAAATACCATAAGTTTGTAGCATGAATAAAAATATAGCAAAAACAGCGAACCCAAGAACAACGTATTTTCTCGCTCTCTTTACTAAGTAGCTTGAATCCAATTTACGTTCTTTTGCAATACTAGCTAATCTTCTTTTATCTTTTCTGGACAGTATTTTCGCCAATTCAGTTTCCTATTACCGACAACTAACATTACTCAATAACGCCGCCATTACAGGGTCATCCCGTAGATGGCTTTGTTATTGATTTTTTAAGGCGATAGTGAAGCCTGCCTTTTGGCTTACGCCTATACTCTGAGAACTCTAAAGATTCACCAATATATCGACCTCTAAATGGAATAAAAACAACAACACCATTATCAAGCTTTATCTTTGCTAACAACTGCTGATTCTGACCTCGTGATGCGTCCCTAGCTGCCCAAGAAATTACAATACCGGAGCGATATACTCCTGTAGGCAGCTCTTTATTCGAAGGAAGAGAAGGCATGCCTAATATAAGAAAAAGACCAAATATGGCTAAACCAATGAAAACGTTTTCTCTAGTCATTTTCATCTTTGGGAATAGGCTCAATTTCTCTTTTTTCTGAGGACTAACCTGGCTTTTTTCTTCCTTTCTCGATGACTTCTCCTCCAAAGCAATTCCTTATTATAGGTAAGTTAACTTCAATCAATAACGCCAACCACAACTGCGTAGCATGCTTGGCACTTTTTGTGCGTCTTTATGCACAAAAGGTGACACGCTTGCGGAGTCTGATTGCTGGTTTTTGTTAAGTGCCATTTACTAAATTCTCAGCCAGTTTTCTATTAAATACATCATGCCCAGTTGCATTAGGCCAAGGCTTATCAAAAATCCACGTAGGGATATCCTTACCAGATTTCAGGCTAGATAAAACGATGTAAAGCAAAGCCTGAGTATCAGCAGGATCAATACTATTTAGATCATACGCAACTGTTAAAGCTTGCTCATGCTTTCCATCAGCAGTTGCATTGAGGTAATTAGCATACAAGCCAAGTACATCTGGCGCATCCTCATTCCCAAACGATAAGGAAGAAAAGACCAATAGAATAAATGCAATACTCAGAGTTTTATACATATCATTCACTTAACAGCTTAATCATGCGCATGCGCGTTTGCACAAATAACGAGGGTCTCGTTATTCCAGTGTCTAATTCTATAGCACGTTGATTCTGCAAGATATTATTTCGTTCTGCCAGTGTAACTACGCACCATAAATAATTCTTCCGTGCAAACGCGCACAAAACAACTCAATATGTAAAAATCAACTGTATGCATAGGCAGCCTTTCAGTTTAAGCATCACCAGCGAGTTTTTTTGTTCGCTTCTTCTTTTTATTAAACGGATAGACCTGCTGCTTAAGCCAACCCTCTGGCATACCACCACCAACAATACCGTATTTTTCTGGCCATTTTTCCTGGCCAAGCACGGCTGTTTTAAACAAGTAATCGATGAACGAAAAATGCGCCGCATAGTTACGATCAATCGCGGCTTTATCCGAGGCGTGATGCCAATGGTGAAATTGTGGAGTAACAACAATGTATTTAAGCCAACCCACATGAATACTTGCATTAGCGTGATTAAATACCGCCTGAAAACCAACGATAATAATATAAGTGTCGATCACCGACTTTTCAAAACCAAAAACAAAAATGGGGGTTAATACAAAACAACGAGTCACTATCAATTCGAGAATATGTTGGCGCGAGCCTGCCAACCAATCCATGGTTTCAACACTATGATGCACGCTGTGAAAACGCCATAAATAAGGCACTTCATGATAAGCGCGATGCAACGAATATTGCATCAGGTCTGCAAACAGCAAGACTGCCAACAACTGCAACCACCAAGGCATTGCTTGCACCCATTGCTGTAGCGCATCACTAACCGCCCACCCAAAAAATTGCGTCACAAACTGGTTGGCCGCTAATAGTGCAAAGCCAATCATCAAATGATTAATTAAGAAGTGTTGCGTATCTGTTTGCCATTCGTCTCGTAATACAGCCTGCTTACGGAAAGGGAACATTTTTTCAATAAATACGAAAATCAAGGTCGAGCCCAAAAGGTCTAAAATAAACCAGTCGAGTCCCAGATAAGGTGTATGGTCAGGAAAATCACCTACCTCGATGCGATGGCCGCCCAGCATAATAGCGATAGAAACTAATGCCCACGCAATAAGCGCTGCCCGCTTGTTCACATTGCGAATCATATTCCACAAGCCTAAAGCCCCTGACACGACTAATGCAGCAAACATAATGTGACGAATAACATCAACATCGTATGACTGACGTAACTCTGGTGTAGTGAGATACTGAGGGAAGTGAAAGGCTAATACGCCCAATAAACTCAATGCGGCTAGGGCAACGGCGATGTAGCCACTAAGTCGGCCATCACCCACAACAAACTGCCCACCTTGTGGTTTTTGAATCATAAGCTTCCTGCTAATTACGCTGTGTTAAATTTTCACACAGTGTAATCAGTTCGATTTCAAAAACCAACTAGTTATAGCGTTAAACAAATGAATGTTACGGCTGGCCCAATGCCCTAACCGCACTCAATTCTTGTCTGCCTACGTGGTGAATATACTCAGCATTTGGCTCTGGGCCATCTGTTGAATAAATAATAACCTCCATTCCAGTCACCTGTATGCCGTCAGCACCAGACTTTAGATACACTCCGCCAGGATAACGCCCCGCAGTTGCATGCCAACCCGTACGATTTGCAAGTAGCCACTCATTTAGCTCGATATACGCCGTATCAGTTTCTGCAACACTAATAGCCTGCTCACTATCAGTCATGACATAAGCATCTACTTTCGGCCCTAACTGAAAATCTACTGTTTCAGTACACCCCGTTATTAACACTAATGAGGCTAAAAAAGGAATTATGGCTGATCGTGCAATGTGGCGTTTATTCATGTCATTAAAACTCTAAGATATGTCTACCGCCTAAGATACCTGATATCGGGCTATGCATGGGCTGACTTATATCAAGGTCAGTAAAAGTACTCGCCCAGAAACTAAAAAGCCCCAACAATGTGAATTGCTGAGGCTTTAATATTCTATTCTCAAAGACTAATTTACTAGCCTGCGGAGTCTCTTAATCTTCAGAACCTCTTAATCTTCAGAATCACCGTGGTCTTCTGAAGCTTCTGGTCTAGCGTCATAGACTGCTGCACGAGCTAAAATCACAACATAAACCTCAGGCAAATCACGCTCTACAGCGCCATCGATGCGCTTACTCAGCTCAGATACGTAAACGTCTTCTGCTGACTCCTGTGAAGCACCAAACTGACAATCGAATGTCCAGTAATCAGTACCTTCAGGCAATTTCTTTCTGCGCTCTCTACCAAGATATTTTTTAATATCATGCTTGATAGAATCCACCAAACGGGCAGTCTTAATTTTAGGGTGGGTTAACGCGAATGTCTTTCTCATGGTATTCCTACAGGCGTGCATCACAGATGCAGCAGCTGGCTAATCGATTAAACGCGCATTCTACATGGATAGGTGGAATATAACTGCTATTTTTCGTAATTTTCTATTCTGATGAATATAATTCAAGCGTGAAAACAGCTACCCCTTAATACTAGTGTCCATTATCGAATTGCTTAAGCCAGTACTTCCAAACCTTTATCGGCTACGAGATTAAGTAATTTTAATGACGGACCATTAGGTTTTTTAGCACCCTGCTCCCACTTCTGAACAGTGGACTTACTGGTATTCAAATAAGCAGCAAACACACCCTGACTAGCTTTCATCTGCGTGCGAATACGCTTGATCTGTACCGCTGAGTATTCCTTCACCGTTGGTAAACACAGTGCATCAAACTCACGCAATGTCGTTTCTTTCATCACTCCAGCAGCATGCAGATCTTTCGCACTGTCGTGAAGCATATCTAAAATTGATTCATCCATCGTTTTTCACCTCGATTAACACACCATATTTAATGGCTTTAGTTAATGCTTTATCACTGTAACCCAGTAGCTCTTGAGCGTATAACTTCAAAGCTTTCAGCTCGTCGTCTTTAATATTGGCGCGGGCATTTTTAGCAAAACCATATACAAAGAACGCTTTATTCCCAACTTTATAGGCAAGCAAAGTTCTCGCCCCACCACTTTTACCTCTTCCTGCCAGCGCCACACGTTTTTTCACTACATGGCCACCTAAGTCAGCATCAATTAGCCTCGCTCCATTTCGCCAACTGCTTCAAGTAAGGCCTTATCGGTTAATCCTTCCTTTGCAGCCCATTTACTGACCGCTTTGTTTTTAAATACTCGCATTTGCAACCCTTCATGAACAACCAAAGTATAGCACCAAGTACCACAGTAATTCTGAATATGTAGTGGATAGTCAAGCAGCAATGAATAAATAATTAACGAAACATAAGCCATGCAGGCCAGACATTAGCAACTACTCAGCTTCGCAGGCAAGATTCAGACAATGACGATTCAAGCAACCTAGAGGAATTTTTGCAGGGAACAGATCGAATCAAGGGGTCAGAGTACTTGATTCTTTGAAAACACCAAAGACTTACGATCCCCTCCATGCTTATCACGACAAATACCTGTTTTCTCTGCTATCTTTCGCTTGAAACGATCATCACCAAGAACCCAATCTTTTTGAAGCGCTTCTCTTATTTCCTCTAAGTCCAATTCAGGCAGAAATCCTTGAAAGCTAGACCACGGGTATTCACTTGCATGAACTACCATGAAGTACCCGTACGTTGATGCGCAGAATTAAAATAACGAACATATTTACGCCCCAAACTCTGCATCATACGACTGATTCGTCATTAAAACGTAGGCATGTATCGCCACATCACAGGATTCTGCTGATTCTTTTAGATAGGTTAAATACGTTGCGTAATCCTGCTCGGTATAAAAACAAGCACTCTGCCCCCTTGATCTGGGTTATTGCCACGCTGAACAATATGATATGAACATCCCTTTACATAGATACGAGGTAAACGCGCCATTAGAAATTCCTTTTCTAAATAATATGCCACGCCTATAGAATCAGTTTAACTTTCACCAAT
>MAAB01007585.1_pt1 | contig 14820 bp, 11 predicted proteins | sample 1115991 | NCBI WGS metagenome assembly MAAB01 (sample SAMN04961124, study PRJNA320927) | seawater metagenome | isolation source: sample BD02T18 sea water enriched with oil for 18 days | place: USA:Gulf of Mexico | collected 2013-07-27
ATTTGAAAAAATTCAATTGATGTTTGTTGTTTAATTATGAAGGAGTGCGTCCCGTGTAACACTGAATTTTTGTATTAAAATGAACGGACTGAAAGTTAGAAAATCTTGATGGCTTTTAAAAATAATAATTAAAATCATATAGGCGATGAAATATGAAATCAAATACCAAACCAAACTCATTAGGGCGTAAAAAATACCTGGCGTTGGCCATACCCCTATTGATGGCAGCCCAGGTTCAGGGTGTTGAATTTAATTTAGGACAGATCGAAGGTTCCTTCGATAGTCAGATTTCCATGGGCTCCAGCTGGCGAGTGGAATCACAGGACGCCGGGTTAATCGTTAACGCCGACGGTCAAACGAGCAACAGCGACGATGGTAATAAAAACTTCAAATCCGGGGATGCGTTTTCGCAAATATTCAAAGGCAGTCACGACCTGCAATTTAGTTATCAAAATTTAGGCGGCTTTGTGCGCGGTAAATACTGGTATGACTCTGCCATGGCGAATAACAGCGTGGATTATGGCCATACTCCCACCGAAACTAACAACGGAGTCGATGGCGCTAAATTGACCTATGCTGGTGCCGATACAACTCTGGACGACTCTAATTTTAACGACCTCTCAAAAGCTTCCGGGGCTACCTTGTTAGATGCCTTTGTCTATGGCGAGTTTGAAGTGATGGATATGCCGTTGGATGTGCGACTGGGTAAACAAGTGGTGAGCTGGGGTGAGAGTACTTTTATTCGTGGTGGCATTAATGCCATTAACCCGGTGGATGTGAGTGCATTTCGCCGACCCGGTGCCGAAATTAAAGAAGGCCTGCTACCGGTGAACATGTTGTTTGCCAACATCGGCTTAAGCGACAATTTAAGCATGGAAACCTTTTATCAGCTGGAGTTTCAAGAAACAGTGATCGAAGGTTGCGGAACGTTTTTCTCAAGCAATGACTATGCTGCCGAAGGCTGTGACTCAGCGTCCTTGGCCGGGGGAGCAATTAGCGTCGCTCGTGATGAAGACGGCCTGCGTAAGGCAAAGGATGATGGCCAGTTTGGTTTGGCATTTAGATACATCTCAGAAGCACTGGGAAATACTGAATTTGGTTTGTACTTCATGAATGTTCACAATCGGGCACCGGTTATGAACGGTGTGTATCACTCATTGACTGAAAATCAGGAAAACGCCCTTTATCAAGGAGCCCTTGATTTTGCATATGAATCTGCCGGTGTGATTCAGGCTGACATTGAGACAGCAGTAGCAACAGGGGATGCAACGGCCATCGCAATCTATACCGCCGCCTTGACCAATGCCGGTGGCTATCTTGCCAGTCAACGTGCAGCAGGGTCTGGTTACTTCATTACCTATCCCGAAGACCTACAGATTGCCGGCTTAAGCTTTGCCTCCAACGTGGGTTCTATGGCTTTATCCGGCGAAGTCAGTCATCAGCTGGATGTCCCCGTTCAAATTAACAGCTCCATGTTGATTCAGGCGTTGCTCCTTGGAGTTGAAGCCAGCTCCTCCACTGAAATCCAAAACTTAGACCTTGAGCCAGGCCAGATATTCCAAGGTTATCGCACCTTTGATATTTCCCAGCTGCAAATGACCGCCATTAAATTCTTCGATCAAGTGGCCGGTGCCAACCGGGTGGGACTGATTGGCGAAGTTGGCTACACCTATATTCATGGTTTTGAGGAAGGCGCCAACGCCATCAAGTTTGGTCGTTCGGATATTTTTGGTACACCGGGTGAGGATAATAATGAAGATGATGGTTTTGTTACCACCCGTTCATGGGGTTACCGTGGTCGCCTAGTGGCCGAATATTCTGATGTCTTCATGGGCATTAACCTTAAGCCCATGTTGGCCTGGAGTCATGACGTAAAAGGTTACGCACCTCAGCCGGGCGGTAACTTTATTGAAGGGCAAAAGTCCCTGGGTCTAAGTGTGCAAGCCACCTACCTTCAAACCTATAACGCGAATCTGTCATATACCCGGTTCATGGGCGGAGATTACAGCACCATCAGTGACCGTGACTTTGCCGCCATCAGTGTGGGCATGCAGTTCTAATTTTAAAGTATTCAAATAATAATTAAATTTTCTGCGCCAGCTTGTGGCGCACTTAACAAGGTTAACAACATGAAATTCAAAATCCTAACCACATCGGCGCTATTACTGGCCATCACCAGCAGCGGTGCCTGGGCCAAGGTAGCGCCCACGGAAGCCGCCAAATTGGGTAATGAACTCACCCTAATGGGCGCAGAAAAAGCGGCCAATAAAACCGGCACTATTCCAGGCTATACAGGTGGCCTAGAGCAGGATGTGAATGCCGATCCCATGGTGGATATCTTTGCCTCTGAATTGCCCCTTTTTACCATTACGGCAAAAAATATGCATCAATACAAGGCACAACTTAGCGCAGGTCAAATTGCCTTGTTTGAGAAATACCCTGACAGCTACAAGATGCCTGTTTATAAAACCCACCGTACCGCCGCTTTTCCGCAGGGTATCTATGACAAGGCTAAAAAAAATGCCGTCAGCGCGGAATTAGTCAGTGGTGGTAATGGCTTGGTGAATTTTGATGAAACCATTCCCTTTGCCATTCCAAAAAACGGCCTAGAGGTAATATGGAACCACGTGAGCCGTTATCGCGGTGGTTCAGTGGAGCGTAATCAGGCATCAATACCAGTGCAGGTTAATGGCAATTTCACTGCGGTTAAACAGCGGGCTCAGCTCACTGTGCCGCAATATCTCAAAGACGGTTACGATGCAAAAAGTGATGACAATATTCTTTTTTATTACACCTCGTCTATTAAGTCTCCGGCCCGTTTAACCGGCAATGTTTTATTGGTTCATGAAACCATAGATCAGGTAGATCAACCACGCATGGCCTGGGTGTATAACGCAGGTCAACGTCGGGTACGTCGCGCACCACAAATTGCGTTTGATGCACCAGGTCAAGCCACGGAGGGTTTACGAACAGCTGATCAGCTGGATATGTATAACGGTGCCCCTAAAAAATACAATTGGAAATTGCTGGGTAAAACCGAAATTTACATTCCTTACAACTCTTACAAGTTGTCAGATCCCAATGTTAAATATAAAGATTTGGTGCAAGCTGGTCATATTAACCAGGACTACACCCGCTATGAATTACATCGGGTTTGGAAGGTAGAAGCCACACTGAAGGAAGGGGAGCGCCATGTGTACGCAAAACGCACTTTCTACCTGGATGAAGACAGCTACCAGATTGCCATCGCCGACCATTATGATAACCGCGGTGTATTATGGCGTGTATCCGAAGGCCATGCCTTGCAATTTGTGAATGCCAATCTGCCCTGGTATGTGTCCAACACTTACTACGACTTGTTGTCGGGTCGCTATTTGGTTGATTTAAATAACGAAGAACGCCAGCCGTTTAAATTTGGCCAGCAGGTGAAGCGTAAGAGTTTTACAGCGGCCGCACTGCGCCGTTCCGGCAAACGCTAGTCCTATTATCCGCGACCTATTTTAAGAACCGCTGCTGCCTCATAGTTGGGCAGCACAAATTGAAAAATATTTGAGACCTCCTTTTAAAAGGTAATAAATAGTCATTCAATGTGGGCTATAACGACAACTCAATGATTTCCGGTTTTAAACTGAGAGCTCATTGCAAAAAATCAATAAGGATGACATATGTTTTTTGAAACAAAGAAAAATAATCATGGGCTTCCCCATGATCCTATAAAGGCTTTGGTTACACCTAGGCCCATCGGTTGGATTAGCACTAAAAGTAAGGATGGAGTGCCAAACCTGGCACCCTACAGTTTTTTTAATTTACTAAGTCATGACCCGTATATTGTTGGTTTTTCAAGTGGCATGAGAAAGGATAGCCAACGCAATGCAGAGGAAACCGGAGAGTTCGTTTGTAATTTTGCTTCTTGTAATCTGATGGAGGCCATCAACCAAAGTTCAGACTTTGTGCCTTCCCATGTAAACGAGTTTGAGCTAGCCCGGGTAACGGAAAAACCTTCACAGTTAATAACTCCTCCTGGCGTGGCTGAGGCACATGCGCACTTAGAATGTACTTATATGGATACAATTAAACTGGATGGCATCTGGAACCTGGTGCTGGGTCGTGTGGTGGGTGTTCATATAGATGATCAGTTTATTAAAGAAGGCTTGGTTGATACCAAGGCCATGTCTCCTTTAGCTCGTCTTGGTTATATGGATTACGGCAAGCTGGGTGAGGTATTCTCGAAAGAAAGGCCGCAGGAATTTGGCAATATGGCCTAACAGGCTCCCTAAGCTAGTTGGATAAATTTGAATCATGCCCTCAGCAATGATGCTTAAGTTTAGGTAGCGCTTTGGTGTAGGGCTATGAAATAGAATATGAAGCGTAGCGGAAGTGGCTGGGTTAATAGGTCTAATTAGTTATAGGCGTTTTAAATCTGTTTGGAATAGGTCAGCGAGAGATGCAAGCGTCATAGAAACATTTAAGAGACTGAATACTATTTGAAGGGCTAAGTTAGCAGACAGCTACCTCCACAATATAACTGGGGGGTGCCCCAGGCCAAGGCTGAAGAAAACTTTAATTCACTCTCTAGGTTAAACCAAATTAATTAAGATAATTAAATCGAAAATCTCTTTTAATTTTATTAGTCCGTAATTTTGAAAATTACATTATGGAATGTTGAATACCTCTACCTGATGACTGAATTTGTGATTACAAGGATTAAGATTTTGGATAAAACCGCTATTCAATTCATAAATAGAATCTAGCTGTTTCAGTTTTATTAATAAGTAAAATTTTATTTTTATTCGAATTTCTAGTTGACCCTAAACCAACCTTAAAGGTTAAGATAAAGAAATACTTCAATAACTAGTACTTCACCCCTGGGTGTAGTGCCTAATTACAACTGAATAAAAATTTAAGTGAGTTTTTACTGTGAGCGAAATTTATACCGCGATTCAGCATCAGGCTGATACCCTCTGTGAACAAAAAAAATTGAATGCTGGAGAGGCGAATCTTTATCGCCTATATCTACATTCCTGCTCTCCGTTTTCTGCAAAGTTGCGCACCTATATGAACTTTAAGGAAATCCCTTATAAGCGAATGCAGGTAACTCTGGAAAGTTATCTGGTTGACCTTCCTAAGTTATTGGGTCGTGGCGACATGCCGGTGGTGTTAACACCGGATGACCAAGTTATGCAGGATTCAACGCCAATAATGCAGTGGTTCGAAGAAAAATATACCGATCACAGTGCTATCCCGGAAGACAAACGCCTGGCATTTTTTATGTGGTTGATTGAGGAATTTTCGGATGAATATTTAACGCGATTCGCTATGCATTATCGTTGGGGAAACGATATGAATCGAGTGGCGTTAAGTAAGCGTATTGCTCGAACTTTTAATTATGGTAAATCACCTGGTAACCTAAAAGGTATTGCCGACTTTGTAGTGAGTCGCCAGTCAAATTTTGATGCTGTATTAGGCTTGTCTGGTCAGGCTGAGCGTGCCAACGTGGAGCAGCAGTTAAAGGACATGCTCACGATTTTAGACGCTCATTTTGAAACGTATCAGTTTTTATTGGGTGATAGGCCCAGCTTCGCAGATTTTGGTGTTTATGGAACATTGTGGGCTCATTTATTTAATGATCCATATTCGGCTTGTATTATGGAGGAGTTGGCACCACAGACCTGCGGCTGGCTGGAAAAGATGAGCGAACTGGGTGATAAGCGTGGACAGGCCGGACAAACAATATTTGGAGATTGGGTTAATTTGGACGATGCTGTTCCAGAAACACTTTCCAAATTATTAGAATTCATAGGGAAAACCTATATTCCTCTAGCTAAAGCAACGGCGGCGGCGAGTGCAAAAAAAGAAAAACAGATGAAGGCAGTTGTTTATGACCTTGATACCAGCTTCGGCACAAGCCAATATCGTGCATGGTCGTTTGAGCAGTTACAAACTAAATTTCAAGAATTGCCAAATGAAGATAAAACCTTCGTTGACAAAGTTTTGGAGAAAGCAAGCGTGCAGCCATCTATGATGGAGGCGAGCATTGTTCTCTCAACATTATTTGATGGTTTTACCCCGCCGTTTGTAAAAGATGGATTCGTCGATGCTCGGGTAAAGCATATGAGGTCAAAAAATAAAGAACCAAAACCTTTCTAGTTGACGTGATTTTAGCGATTTGTTTTTTCTAAAAATCTTAAAGACTAGACTTAATTATTTGTGTGGATTCAATTATTTGATTGTTTTAGCGAATTGAATCCACAATTGATAAGTCGAGATTGTTAGTGGATTAAAAGAGTTCCGTTCACGATATTCAATTAATGATGAATGAAGTGTTTGGCTATTTGATACACTGTAAAAATCCTGAAAGCGGAAGATGCCACCGCTGAAATGTTATTTGATCGGTTTAGCCGACCTTCCTGCCGATACTAAGGTTCATAACTTAGCCACGCTAATGATCGATTATATTCCCATTATATATAACGCATTATTAGGCCGTTTAGCTTCATTGCTCGTAAAGTCATTCTTTTACATAAGTGATGGCAAGGAAGACGATGGGTGACAAGGTTGCCGATCAGTTGGCCATACTCAATAGTATTTATTGGCGTTTCACTCTAGATTTTTCTGCCCCTTTTTCTACCTAATGTATTTGGCTAAGAAATATTTAATCAATAAATGGAGTGCAAGGAAAATCTAATCTAAGGCTTGTTGAGTAAATGATGAATATTTTATATGAGGAATCGGGCGGCTCAGGGAAGTTAATTAATAACAGTTAGTTTGGATCTGAAAAGAAATGCACTCCTGGTTTATTAAATTATTATGTTTCAGGCTGAAAATATTGAATAGTTGATAATTAAGCTAATTATTAAAACTTACAAATTAATGTAATTAATATGTGTTGACCTTCAAGCTGGGTTTAATCATATACTCAAGGCTAGTGTTATTGAGTGCAAAAGCTGATGGCATTATAAAAAATTGAAATATTAATCGACGAAAGTAAATTCGTTTGATTAAGATTTGCAGTCAGCATCATCTAGATAGGGGTAAACCATGAAAACACGTATCACAAAATTATTTGGCATCGAGCATCCGGTTATTCAAGGGGGCATGCATTATGTGGGATTTGCCGAACTTGCGGCTGCGGTATCTAATGCTGGTGGTTTGGGCACCATTACCGGCCTTACCCAAAAAAGCGCCGAAGATTTAGCCCAGGAAATTGCAAAATGCAAAACCCTCACCGACAAGCCATTTGCGGTTAATCTGACGTTTTTACCTAGCCTTGCCGCGCCGGATTATCCCGCTTACATCCAGACCATTATAGACGGTGGCGTTAAAATTGTAGAGACGGCCGGCCGTAGCCCTGAAAAATACATGCCACAGTTAAAGGCTGCCGGTATTAAGGTAATTCACAAGTGTACTTCGGTACGTCATGCTCTAAAGGCTGAAAAAATTGGCTGTGACGCGGTGAGCGTAGATGGTTTTGAATGCGGTGGTCACCCAGGTGAAGACGATATTCCTAACATGATTTTATTGCCTCGTGCCGCACAAGAATTAACCATTCCATTTGTGGCTTCAGGTGGCATAGGTAATGCCCAGCAACTGGTGGCCGCGTTAGCCCTGGGTGCCGATGGTGTGAATATGGGCACACGTTTCATTGCGACTAAGGAAGCCCCGGTACACCAGAATGTTAAAGACGCCATAGTAGCCGCTAGCGAGCTGGATACCGAACTGGTTATGCGTCCGCTTAGAAATACCGAGCGTGTATTGAAAAATGCCAATGTGCAAAAGATTGTGGACATTGAGAAAGAAAAAGGCGCAGACACCCAGTTTGAGGACATTGCTCCCTGGGTGGCGGGGGTTTACCCCAAGGTCATGATAGATGGTGACATGGACGCCGGAGCCTGGAGCTGTGGCATGGTGGCAGGGTTAATTCACGACATTCCCAGCTGTGATCAGTTAGTGGGTGAAATGGTTAGAGAAGCCCAGGATATTATTCAAGGCCGATTGGCTGGATTTTCAAAATAATAAAAAGTGAATGCGCTGTTTTACAGCGCATTCGTTTTTTATTCAAAGTTACTCAATCCCTCTTTTACGAATTCAGTCTAACCAAAAGCAGCTGAAATAATAATTTTGATTAATTCAAAATAAGGCATTGCTGTGCCTGTAAAAGTTAAATTAGAAAAATATAGTGGAACACTTATGGTTAATTTAGAAAAAAAAGGCAATACCTACGTCCTTACTTTTGAAGCGCCTGACGGTAACGCCCTGGATCTTGAGTTGGTCACTCAATTACATCAGTCGTTGGATAATGTGATTGAATTCAGTGACGGTGCATGTGCTCTGGTATTAACAGGCACGGGTAAATCCTTTTGCAGTGGTTTAAGTCTGGCTGCTATTACCGGTTACAGTAAGGATCAGCAGGCCGAGTTTTTTGCATCTCTTAAGCGTCTTTATGCACGATTAGTAAATTTTCCTGTGCCCACTCTGGCTGCCTTAAATGGCCATGCTATTGCAGGTGGTGCGTTTCTGGCATTGGTTTGTGACTATAGGGTAATGCGAGAAGACAGAGGCTGGTTCTGCATCAGTGAGGTGGACGTAGGTGTGCCCATAGAGCCAAGCATCATGGAAATAGCCAGAATAAAAATGGCGGCTAACGTGCTACGGGATGCGGTATTAACAGGTAAACGTTTTGGCGCACCAGAGAGTGTGGAGCTGGGTTTCGTCGATGCGCTGTGCACTGAGGCGAACTTGTTGGATATGGCATTAGAGATAGTTAATCCTATCGCCAAAAAAGAACGAAAAATTTTTACCACCCTAAAAACTTCACTATACGGTGATTGTGCCGAAGGCTTAAAAGCATAGGTTTTAGAATAAAGCCGACAAATTGTCGGCTCTTGTCATTGCCCGGAAATAAAAATAAATCGCCGTAGTCGGCTTCCTAATAAATGAGATAAAGCCATGTCTGAACAGTATTTAACCCCACTTGATTGTTTGTATAAATGGGAAAAAAACCACCCTAATGATATTTATTTAAGGCAACCCAGAAATAGAATCTGGCAAGAATATAGTTGGAAGGATGTGGCAGACGAAGCGCGACGCATGGCCGCCGCCCTGGCAGCATTAGATATAAAAAAAGGCGATCGGGTAGCGATTATTTCTAAAAATTGTGCCGAGTGGATTATTAGCGATCTTGCAATCATGATGAATGGCGCTATCAGTGTGCCGCTTTATCCCACTCAATCTGATGAGTCCATTCAATTTGTATTGGAGCACTGCGGTGCCAGCGTTGTATTTTTAGGCAAACTGGATAACCCCCAGCATATGCAAAAATTAATTCCAGCTAAAATAAAACAAATTGGTTTTAATTATCCGGGCATTGATGCACCTCTCATGTGGAATGATTTAATTAGACAATTTACTCCATTGGCCAATGCCTACCATCCCACACTGGATGATACTTTTACCTTAATATATACCTCGGGTACCACAGGTAATCCCAAGGGTGTGGTAAACATCTATGGTGCTGCTGCATTTACCGCTACTCAACACGTTAATACTTTTTCTCTTAATAAAACGGATCATTTCATCAGCTTTTTACCCCTGGCCCATGTAGCAGAGCGAGTTATGGTGGAGATGCCGAGCTTATATGGCGGTTTTATGATTTCTTTTGCCGAATCCCTGGATACCTTTGCCGAAGACGTGCGCCTGATTAGACCTACCCGTTTTTTTGCGGTGCCAAGGTTATGGACCAAGTTTCAGATGGGGGTTCTGGAAAAATTACCGCAGAAAAAACTCGATACGCTGCTTAGAATTCCGCTGCTTAGCGGATTTATTAAAAAGAAAATACTTAAGGGTCTAGGATTGGATAATGCCGTTATGTGTGTATCCGGCGCAGCACCACTGGCCGCTTCTGTAATACGTTGGTATCAACGTCTGGGCATCAACATTCAAGAAGCCTATGGCATGAGTGAAAACTGGTCTTATGGTAGCGCCAACCGCGTTGACGACATTCGCATAGGAACAGTGGGCCAATCATTTCCGGGATGTGATATTAAAATTTCAGAGCAGGGTGAAATACTGATAAAAAGCCCGGCTACCATGCAGGGCTATTATCTGGATGAAGAAAAAACCCGGGAAGTAATTAAAGACGGTTATTACCATACAGGTGACAAGGGGCAGGTGTGTAAAGACGGTTTCTTAACCATCACAGGTCGCATTAAAGATACCTTTAAAACCGCCAAAGGTGAGTTTATTACCCCAAGCCATATTGAAAACTTGCTAGCTGAAAATACCAGTATTGAACAGTTATGTGTGCTGGGTCTGGGATTACCACAGCCCCTGGCTCTGGTGGTGTTATCCGAGCAAGCGAAAGCCAAGCCTCAGCATGAGGTGGCTCATGGTTTACGTAATACCTTTTGCAACGTCAATAGAAAGTTAGAATCCCATGAAGTGCTCAATGCCCTGGTGGTAGTGAAGGATGAATGGTTACCGGACAACGGCTTAATGACTCCAACTTTAAAAGTGAAACGCAATGAATTAGCAGAACGTTATCAGGCCATAATAGAAAAATATGCAGAATCAAAAGCTGTGGTTTGGGAGTAGCGCACTTTTATTTTCTTCAATGACGGCTATCCATTAATATAACTTGTAACTACATTCAGTGCCTATCAATCCGCTTGGAATGATAGGCACTATAAGATAACGCGAATGAGACCGCGGCTGATTGTAGAAACCTTCAATCTATCGAAATATTTATAGATTCTCGAATGACTGGATTTAAGATGATCTAGTCTAAGTTTTTATTTGTTAATTTTATTTCCACATTTTTTTCACATCCCATGCATTAGCCTTGGCAGAGTCTGAATAATACTTAATTAATCTATAAGTAGAGTCCGTCGTGGCAAGCCACCTTGTCTATGTTGGAACTCATTTAAAATAGCAGCGTATTCAGTGAATGATTACCCTAGGTTATAAGATTGGGTTAAGTCCAAAAATTGCCGACAGCGTCACTCAACTGTTTAACAGGGTTTCTCATTATGAAAAGAAGAACATTCCTAACATATTCTATGGCTGTGCCATTCTCTGGCGGCTTGATCACACTGGCTGCCTGTGGTGGTAGCTCCGGTGGAGGTACAGATATTAGTGATAATATTACCGGTGTGCAAACAAGCTTAAACATTCCTCCTCTTTTAGAAATGGATGAAAACAACGCCATTTTGTTAACCGCGCAAACCGGCCAAAGCAGTTTTATCGATTCCGTTTCACAGGCCACCTGGGGATACAATGGCGTTTATTTGGGGCCCACCATTAGAGTGAGAAAAGACGATACGGTTAATTTTACAGTAACCAATAACAACATCGGTGAAGACATCACCACTCATTGGCATGGTTTACATATTCCTGGCGAAGTCGATGGCACCCCTTATCAAAGGATTGCCAATGGCGATAGCTGGGCACCTACACTTGAGATAGCTCAAGAAGCGTCGACTAACTGGTATCATTCTCATATTCACGGCAGAACCAGCGAACACGTATATAAAGGCATGGCGGGGATGTTCATCATTGAGGATACCAATAGTGATGCCCTGGATTTACCCAAAACCTATGGCGAAGATGATATTCCGCTCATTGTTCAAGATAAATTATTCAACGACGATGGAACAATGGAGCTGCCTTCAGGCGGGCGTTTTTTGGGCAATACTATCTTGGTAAATGGCACAGTCAATCCTGTATTGGAAGTGCAAAGAAAGAAAGTACGTTTTAGATTATTGAATGGGTCAAACGCCCGTTTTTATCAATTTAGAATGAGCGATGGTAGTGCTTTCAAAAAGATCGCTACCGAAGGCGGATTTCTCAACGAGCCTGTCACCATGAACTCTTTAATTATGGGACCCGGTGAGAGGAATGAAATAGTCATTGATTTTAGTGGCTACGATATTGGTGATGAAATTACCTTAATCAGCGATGATCTTGATAATGGCACGGGGAATACCTTTGATATTATTCAATTTATTGTTGTCGAGGCAACACTTGCTGATTCTACCTTGCCGCTTATCATGAATACCGTGCCGTCCCCTGATGATTTTACTACCGTCACCAATCATTCATTCGATTTAGGCGGAGGTGCCATTGGTATTGACGGTGCTGGTCGTCAATCTTTTGATATGATGCGCAATGACCTAACTGTGACAAAAGGTGAATATCAAAAATGGACCATTAGTGGCGGGCATCATACATTCCATGTGCATGGCTGCTCATTTTTAATTCTCACTCGTGGTGGTGTCGCTCCTAGCGCGGCAGACGCCGGTTGGAAAGATACGGTGATAGTTGAAAATAATGAAGATGTTGAATTTGTGGTGCGCTTTAATTACAGCGCCAACGCTTTAAGTCGCTACATGTTTCATTGTCACATACTCGGACATGAAGACAACGGCATGATGGGGCAGTTTGAGGTGATATGAATTATTTTTATATTTCTCTAAAATAAGAGTGTCTTTGTAAGGGACGCAGAGTCAATGGCTCTACCTCCCTTGTTTTTAAACCCTATGGTCATGCGCTAATCAAATAAGGCTCTTACTGCCTTCTCAACCATGGGCCAGGGTAAAGGCATGGGTTTTTTAGTAATAGTGATATTCATCATGTCGCCTGAAATAGTATAGATTGCGAGTACGCCACTACCACCAAACTCCCCCTTGGTCGCATCACCTTTCCAAATATTACCCTTTTTAAGGGTTTCTTCTTTGCAATATGCAACGTAAGTCTCGGCATCCTGGTCGAGCTTGATTTGAAATTGTCTAGTCATGATTTTATTTACCTGTTTTTAGTTTTCGTTTTTAAAAGTGGATAGAAAATCACTATTGGCAGTGTTTTGTTTTGATCTATCTTCAAGTTAGGCTTTACTACCTGGCTAGGCAGGTAGCAACGCCCAAGGGGTTGTTTAAAGGTGCTTACCCTTTTGCTTTAAAACAATTAATCAACCGCTTCATGTATTCCTGAACTGACTAATTTTCCTAGGTGCTGGGCTTCGAATAACATCAGCATTCTGTCTTCGGCTTTGGGATAGGTTTTCTCCAAATATAGATTTTTAGGGTAATCAGGCCATTTTTCATATATCTGTTTCCACAGTCCAGGTCGCATCTGCGTTAACACTAGGCCAGCCGCAGCCTCGGTGCGATATTTACGAAGTTCCTTTATGAAAATTTCACCAGGTACAGAAGCGACGTTGCCGTGATCAACCCGCTTAACAATATCTCCTTTGTAATTCACTATCATGGATTTTCCACCACAGACTGAATAGGTCTCGCCCAGTTCCGGAGTGGTATAGTAGGGCCCTAAATTTGGGGCGACGATATAACAGACGTTATCAGCGGCTCTGGTTCTGTTTGAGTATTCCCAGTAGTCATTCATGATGAATGGCTCAGCCATGGTCATCTTGATAATAATCTCGGCTCCCATCAGAGAGAACGCTCTAAATGTTTCAGGAAAAACAGCTTCGGCGCAAATTGCAATGGCAAGGTTGCCAATATCGGTTTTAACCACCGGATAAAATGACTCCAGGGTATCGCCTTTTTTCTCAACCCATTTATCCCAAATATCATAAGGGCTGGTTGAGCCCTCAATGACACTGATGATATTTTTTGTATGCTTAAGAATTATTTCTCCTTGTGGCGAAATAATGAAACCCATATTAAAAAATCGGTCAGCCATGATATCGGGATCGGTTACCTTCGCCTGTGCGGCAATATAAATATCGTGCTTCTTGGCTTTCTCTGCCAGCCTATCGGTCTCTGGGCCAGGAATGGTGATAGCAACATTTTTACAATAATCAGCCTGGTCCATATTTGACATTTCATCCCAAAAACCTTGAATCCCGCCTTCGGGCAAGGTCACCAGCTTCACCGGACCTGTGCCCGCTAACCAGGCGGTATACATGGTATCGTCAATTAATTGTAAATTATGATCCAGGTTCTTTCTAACATCGTCCTTGTTGCGGCAGCCATGCACTCTTGGCTGTAACGTGACCGCTATGTATGAGTCATAACCTAACCCGGGGTTTACCTTTTCAATCTGGCTCATCAAATATCTCCGCAATGCAAGTTGGTTGTTAGCCTGGCGTGTTGCATGTGAAAACACTAGGCTATTGACATTGAATATTACATTCCCTAGATTCAAAAAATATCGACAAAGAACGAACAGTTATTGATATTTTGCGAAAAGAAATAGCAGTAATAAGGAATGTGCGAAAAGCATGATGAAACACAGTAGCCTCACCATTTCAGTTGAATTAGTTAACTTCATCATGAACCTAACAAGTCAGTTTGGGGCGGATACGCAGGCTATCTGTGCTGAAGCCGGGATTAACTCTGCTATATTGGAAGTTACCAGTGGCCGATTACCGTACGACCAATTCATCAGATTATGGAATATTCTGGAGCATAAAAGCACTGACAAGGAACTGGGGTTGCATCTAGGCGAAAATGGATTTTCTTTTCCCGGCCACATATTGTCTGTACTTATACTTAATGCGCCGACTATAAAAAATGCCATTGAAAAGTTTTGTCAATATTTTAATTTATTAAACGATATTAATACGCCTGTTTTCTCAATCGATGGAAATCTTGCTAGCCTGTCGATTCGTTTCCATACAAAAGAATTCAAATCATCCCGGCATATTTTTGAAAGTCTATTGGCCGCCTATGCCAGCGTGTTAAGACGAATTTCTAATAATGAAATTCACTTTGATAGCGTATGCTTCATTCACCAGGCTCCTGAGGATATATCCGAACATCAAAGAATATTTGCTGCACCGTTATTTTTTGAACAGATGGAAAA
>MAAB01007586.1_pt1 | contig 14812 bp, 13 predicted proteins | sample 1115991 | NCBI WGS metagenome assembly MAAB01 (sample SAMN04961124, study PRJNA320927) | seawater metagenome | isolation source: sample BD02T18 sea water enriched with oil for 18 days | place: USA:Gulf of Mexico | collected 2013-07-27
AATTTCAGAAAAAACAGCTGAGGCATATTTATAACCGCTCTGGCTGATGGATACGAGTTTAAAATGGCGCATTAATTCTGTTACTTTATTTAGGTTTTCATTCGATAAATCAATGGAATTTTTTCCGGATTCAAGGAAGTTTTCAAGACTGTCACGGGTAATTTCATTGTTTTTAAACGCAATAAAAATATCTGCTATCAGTTGTTCTAAGTAAGTATCTGCCGTAACGACAACTCCCAGTGGAGTATTCACTTCATGGCTAATGCCCACCACTAGCTGCTGCATGGTTATCATTTGTTTTTTTAAGGATTGTTCACGTAGATGCTCAAGCTCTTTTTGTTCACTAATATCTATGATAGATCCCTCAAAGTATTCAATGGCGCCCGGTTCATTTCTTATTACTCTAAGTGACAGCAATAACCAAAGCTCTTTTCCCTCTTTGTTATGACTTTGTAACTCATAGCCCTGTATTTTGTTTTTTTCAAATTTACCATCAAACAAACTAGATATAGTGGGTAAATTCAGTGTGAGCTTGCCAAGCTTATTGGCGGATGAAGACGTCATTAACGCTTGCGGGGATTCAAAGCCCATAATATCAGCGTAGGCTGCATTAACCGACACTAGCTGCCCTTGTGAACTCACTTGAAAGTGACCAGATAAAGAATCGCTATACAAATCTTTGTAACGTTTTAAATTTTGTATGTTTTGGCGTTGCGCAGTAATTTTTTCATTTTTAACCGCCTCCATGCGCTGTGCCAATGCAAGCGATAAAACCACCAGTTCAACAAATGATCCAATTTGAGAACCATAAATGGTAAATACATTAGTCGGCAACAATCCCATGCCCTTAAGGTTACTGCTTATTAGGCCCACAATAAACAATGTCCAGGCAAAGGTGAAATAACGGGCGGACGTCTCCCCCTTAATAGATAAGCCAATGCCCAGAAACAAACACGAAAAATTAAGAATAAGCGCCAATAAAACCCCTATCATTGTAATTAGCGTATAAGGTAACACCAGCGCCAAAATAGGCAGCAACGAGACTAAAACTAACAGTCCTTTAAAATACCCCCGGTACCAGACATTGCGTTTAAACACCGATAAAAATTCTAAAATAAATAATAAACTGGTAATTTGTAAAAAGCCGTTGCACAGGGGAAAGGCATACAGGTTTAGATCGGGCCTATTAGGCCAGAACATTTGAAATGCCGTACCGTCAAATATACTTAACAACACTAAGCAGGAAGCTACATTTAAAACATAAAATAAATAAACACGCTCACGAATAGACACATAAATAAATAAATTGTACAGCAACATAACAATAAATATGCCGTTGATAAAACCACGTACAAGTGCCCTGTTTTCGTTATTTTTATTAAATAGTTTTTTACTTTTTAACCATATGGGAACCTCGGCGGCCCCTTGGGTTTTAACACGTAAATACACCACAAGTGTATCTTGTGTGTTCAGTGCATAAGGAAAGGCAAAATTTGCATGGTCAATCGGTCTTTTATTAAAGTCTCTTAGGTCACCGCTATGAACCTCGGGCAAGGGTTTGCCATTTAGATAGCTGTAATTATCTATAAAATCTAGCTGTGGGTAAGCAACATGTAAAACCCAGTCGTCATCTGTTTTTGCTTGAACCTCTAAACGCAGCCAAAGCACAGCGTCAATGGGCCCAAAATTAACCGTAGAACGATTAATACTCTGCCAATTATCACTGCCACGAATGGCGGCTACCGTTATGTCGTGGTTTACATCTAAAAGGTAGTCCACCTCATGAGTGAGCGTATATTGCTTGGTCACGTCTAATAACACAGGGGTGGCCGCACGCACTGGGGCGACTAAAAGTAGGCAGGAGAACACAATCAATAGCTGCACCACGTAACTCACTATCTCCCTGGCGGTTAAGAAAATGATCATCACTGCATAATAAAACCAGTAAAAGCGGATAAAACCGATAATTGAATCATTAAGCATAGCAGAGCATTACAAGCGCAAAGCTTGGTGATGACTCAAGGTGCAGGGGTTGTGATCGTTTTGGAACTACCCTTCGCCTTGGTAATTCATAAAGCCTCATAAACTCAATGTACTTCACCAAAAACAAAGTACTGCATATACATACAGCTTAAATTCAACCAAAACCCAACATACGTACCTATAAACCCTCTGGTTATTGAAGTGCCTCTTGGTTAATATGCCCGCCCTTAAGCTAGTACCAATCCATTAGTTTAGCTAAGCCTTACGTATTATCGACCACCGCAGGAAGTGACATGTTTAACGTTAAAAAAATAATATTTAGTTTGTTTGTGGCAATGAATTGCCTATTTGCAAATGTGGCTCTGGCCGACTCATCTTGTTTAGCTGAATTCAATAATAATGAACAACAAACTCTTTTAGATTTAACGGACACAAGCACCATTACGGACATTTGGGATGTACAGTATAGAATGGCACAACTGTCGATTATTTTGGGTGAAAAAGCAGATGCCCGTGGCACGTTTCCTGTTGTGTATTCAGCGATGACCGACGAGGCAGCGCGTACTGTGGCACACGGGTTTTATCAAGATAATGAACTTGCTGCTAAATTACTAATTGAATTCGCCAGTCGTTATCTTGCTAATTACCATGCTTATTTATCCGCCGATAAAATAGACTATCACTGGGTGCAGTATTTTAATTTAGCTGAAGATTGCTCTAGGCCGTCTTTGCGTGTAGCCGCTTCCGGTATTAATAGCCACATTACAATCGATCTTGCCGAAGCGGTGGCCGCCATTAATGCGCCCAAATCTTTTAAAGACGATTTTGATTTGTTTGGTTCGGTGTTATTGGCCAAGGCAGATGACATTAATGAAAAATTGTTAACGTATTACAATATAGATGCCAGTGAATTTTTCTCAGGCTTCTTTTTAGGTGCCTGGGTAGACAGCTTTACAAAAGAAGGGGCCAGTACCGATTTAGCGTTTACAGTGATTCGCAGCCAAGCTTGGTTAAATGGCCGACTATTGCAACGCCCGTTGTTTTACTTTGAAACTAAGGCGGTTATGGGTCTGTCATTTTATAACCGTGAATTATTACTTTTAAACCTACAAAATGTTGGCTTATTAAACGCCGCCCCTTAATAAATTCACTGCAGGTTTTAACGGTCACCCATTAGCCTGCAGTGTTAATTCCCCTTCCAGACGGCCAATAGATAAAAATGCGCTTATCTACACGCTGCCCTCAATTACTTTTAGATTGCGCCAAATTATAATTAATGTACTTTTTCCATTCGCCTTGTTCGTTTATTAGCGTGGGAATAATCAATAGCGCCAAACCCACAGAAAATGATTGATATTGAAGCAACAGTGACCCCTCGCTATCCATACTCGCTTTATAGCCGTGACTATTCACGCCTATGATAAAGCTAGCCTCTGCTGGCGCACGTACATGCAGTTCATTGGGATTGGCACTATTTAACAATAGGACCTTTTCACTAATAACCTCTTCACTAACTGACTTTGAAATTACGCGTATGGATTCACACTTATGTTGAACTATTTCTAATGACTCAGCTTGCTCGTCAAATAAAAGATGTAAAATTGATTGAGGTCTTGTTTCAGATAACGCGTAACGCCCAGAAACATCTAGGCACGTATTTTGTGCGTTCAACCTATGAGGCCAATCTTTTGGATACGGTGTAGAATTTATAGAAACACACCCGTGACAAATCGCCAGTAAAAGGCCAGTAAATACAATTTTAATCATCACGCCCCCACCCAAACATCAAAATACAAACAGTATATTAAAATTATATGTAAGTAAAAAAGACTGGCATAAAGGAAAGTATAAAAAGATCAATTATCTACGAACAATAGGCAAAACCTGTCCCGAATAGCACAAGCATTGTAATCAATGTAAAAGTGCTTGACCCAGTAGTTTATAGATTAGAAAATTTAAGTTTTAAGCAGTGTTTATTAAGAACCCCATCATGAAATGACGCTCACATGTCATTCATTTTTACCATTTTGTTTATGCAGCCAATTTTGTATACATCATTCCAAATATAAAGAGCAATTCATGACCCTGCCCCAAGTCATAGCCTGCAATAAAACGCACTTAGGTATCATCGCGCGAGTAATGGCGGCCATATTAGGTGGTTATATACTGGCCAACCTAATTTCGATGCTGCTTTCGTATTTATTGCCTGTCACTCAAGCACAAGCTGTATTAACCAGTATGCTGGCCAGCTATGCAATATACGCGGCTGTCGTTATGTGGGTATTTTCCGTTAAAACAGCCACTAAAGCCTGGGCGGGTTTACTGATCACAAGCGCATTGATGGCCACGATGGTCTTCATTTTGAATGCAGCGAGTAAATTATGAACGGTACGTTTCGCCAATCCATGAGTTGGTTGCATACCTGGGCCGGGTTAACGTTAGGCTCGCTATTATTTTTTATGTTTATAACCGGTTCAGCCGGCTATTTTGAAGAAGAAATTACTCAATGGATGCAGCCCGAGCTGGAGCAGCTTGCGATCCCTAGTGAAGTTAAAATGTTGCACGTAGCGCAGGCGCGATTAACACAAGTGGCCAGCAACGCCAAATCATGGTGGATTGATTTTCCCAGAGGCCGTGAAAGCTCACTGAGAATTTGGTGGGAAGAACTGCCCAATCAGGGTAAAAACACTAAAGCTGAAAGTGAGTGGAAGCAAGAGGTACTCAACCCCAATACAGGGTTACCGATGGAAATACGAGAAACAGCCGGTGGCAGAGCCTTGTACATTATGCATTATACGCTGCACTATATACCGCGCACACTGGGCTTTTGGATCACTAGTTTAGCTGCCATGTTTATGTTAGTTGCGCTCATTACAGGCGTTGTTATTCATAGAAGAATATTCAAAGATTTTTTCACATTCCGCCCAGGGAAAAAGCAACGCTCTTGGTTAGATATGCATAATGTTTTAAGTGTCTTTCCCTTACCGTTTCACTTAATGATTACTTACAGTGGCTTAGTCTTTTTAATATTTACCACTATGCCAGGCACCATTGCAGTAAATTATGGTATAGAAAAAGCCGATTACAGCAAATTTTTCGACGAGGCCTTTCAAAAGGCAGAACACCCTGAAAAAAGTAATATTAAAATATCTGGCGTGCATATAACCAGCCTACTCCCTGACATTCAAGCCCGTTGGGGGAAAGAGCAAATAGCTAACATTGGCATTAAAGAGCGGGGAACAGAAGGCGCACACATAGAAGTGAGCCGCACAGGATACACTGGCCTACATGACAAAGGCGAGCTTATCTATCACGGTGTCAGTGGTGAGCTGCTGAATGATTCTATGATGAAGAATAACGAGCCGCTTGCTAGCAAAAAAATTTACGATGTACTAACGCACTTACATGAAGGCCTTTTTGCGAGCACTTTGTTGCGCTGGCTATATTTTTTGTCAGGTTTAATGGGCGCAGGGATGATCGCCACTGGTATGATTTTATGGGCCGTAAAAAGACGGGAAAGAGCGCAGCGAAGAGAAGAAAAAAGCGCAAGCTTAGTATTTGTTGAACGCTTGAATGCTGGCTCATTACTAGGTCTTGTCATTTCCATCGCGGTATACTTTTGGGCCAACCGTTTAATTCCTGCCGAACTTGAAGGACGAGACCATTGGGAGATAAATAGTTTATTTATCAGCTGGGCAATTTTGTTAGTTTGCCCATTTCTTCTTGCAAGAAAGTATTCAACGCATGAATTATGGACCAGGCTACTTGCATTAGCCGCCGTGTTATATGGGCTATTACCCGTACTAAATGGGCTTACCTCAAGTAATCATTTAGCTAACACCCTGCTAAATAGCAACTGGGTGATGGCTGGCTTTGATTTAAGCATGCTCGTTTTTTCGGCGGGTTTCAGTTGTGCAGCCTATAAAATGTATCGTAAATCACTTACCATTCCAGCGGACTCCACATCTCTTACCCCAGTGGTAGAGCTATGATGCTATTAACATTCTTTATAATATTTTCTGGCTTTATTGCTTTAAACATTGCGATGAAGCGCCACTACAAACAGTTAATAGCTAAGCAAACTGAAAATTTTAAGCGCTACCAAATGTTATCTAAGATCTTTGCTTATACAGCATTAATCTTTAGTTGTTACTTAAGCATATTACACTCTGGCATGGCCAATGGTTTACTCTACTGGCTTGCATTCCTCACCATGGCAGCATTTTTAAATTCATTTTTATTAACTTACCGGCCACAGTGGCTCATATTTTCTGCCGGCTGCGGTTTACTGCTGGGCGTAGTTATGAGCATGACAAACTAGCATGGTAAAAATAGGCGCGAGGGGGCGAGTATTGTTTTGTGTCTTTAAGACAAAAGACTTCACCCTCGCCCCAAATACGCTTTAAGCTGGCACCACTAAAGAAAGCGCTTGTTTGGAAGGCAGTCCATCACCCACTGGCTCACCAGTGGCAGAGTAATACGCCAAACCCTGTGAGGTTTTTTTAAAAACGCCTTTCATGAGGGGGGCCATCATAAAGAATCCCATCAACCAGCCCAGTGGCCCACCTTTCACAACGTAATCCATGGCTATGGTAATATCGCAGGTGGTGGCATCAATCGGCACCACTTTCATGGTGGCAATAGCCGATGTAAGCGGCATCGTATGGTCAGTAAGAACAACCGTTACGCTTTCACCTTCTTTTAATTCAATAATCTCTTCAACAATCTTGGTACCATCAAAGAAATTACAGCAACGCTTTGCCCCTATGCCTGAATTTTGGCCATTGGTAAGAGGTGAGGTTTCAATCAGGGGGGCGAATTTTGCGACAGCGGCAAAATCATTTAAAACGTCCCACACCTTTTTTGCAGGAACATTAAATCTGCTGGTGTTTTCAACGTGTTGTGCCATTACAGGCTCCTATTAGTATATTAAATTGGGGGTGATCAACTGGGTTTTAGTGTTGGTTTTACTGTGTCTATGGGCATGGATTATCTATTATCCTACTGACAGGCAGTGTCAGTAGGGGTGAAATTATTTTGTGGCCTAACAGAACCATAGACCAAGCCACTAGGTTCGTATGCTTTTGAGGTGAAAAGGTCTAATGGGTGACCCCGCTGCATAGGCAAAGTGGGCAGTAATAGGCAGAAAAATACAATTTTAGTCAGCACTACCCCACCCAAACATCAAAATGCAAACAGTACATTATTTATGTTAAATTCAGTTTTACTTTTTGTGTTAGCCACTGGCAAAAATCAAGTAAAATTTCTTTTTTAATCGAGTTATCTGGGAAGACAAAATAATATTGTTCGGGGATTAAAACGGGTGCGTTAAGGGTTAGCAATCTATTAGTATCCAACCATCTTGATATCAGCGGGAATTGTCCGATGGCAAGCCCTGCCCCCTCCTCAGCTGCTCTCATTGCCGAAAGATGGCTATCCATAACAAGCCTAGTGTTGTGCGCAACGGTACTGCCATTAAGATACTCCGTCGTGCGCTGCCAATCATTCATACTGCCCTGCATATAAATCAGGGTATGACCTGAAAGGTCTCTAATATCATCAATAGGGTTGTTTTTAATATATTCAGGCGAGGCCACCAATGCACAATGGCAAGGTGAAATGGTATGAACGTTAAGGCCAGGCCAATTTCCATCGCCAAATCGAATAGCGGCATCTACCGGTTCACGTTCAAAGTCTACAAGAGAAAGACTTGTTTCTATGCAAAGCTCTACATTGGGGTGTAAGGCCTTAAATTCCTGCAGTGCAGGAATTACTATTTCATAAGCGACAAAAGGAATCATGCTGATGCGTAAAGTAGGTTTTGACACTTGATTAATAAAGTGATCATGAGCGTTTCTATAGGTTGTCAACGTTTTCTCAGCAACGTGTAAGTAAGCTTCACCATATTCGCTTAACTCCACACTGCGGGTTAAACGCTTAAACAGTGCCATATTTAAATGTTGCTCAAGTTGTTTTATTTGCTGGCTCACCGCCGAAGGGGTTATGTATAACGCCTGCGCCGCTAATTTAAAACTGCGTTTTTGTGCTGCAGCTTTAAATGCGATTAACAAGTGTATGGGCGGTAAATCTCTGTACATAAGTAATATTATGCCTAACGTTTAATCAAAGAATAAAAAAGCACATTATATTCAACATAGTAATGAAATAGATATGAATTTTTCATATAGATAAGCACTGCTAACCCTAAGTTTAAAATAAAACGTTTGTCGATAATCTAAAGAGTTCATATGCTGCACTCATTCAGTATTAATGTAAAAACACTTCCCTGTGTTCCCATTTAAAGAGCTAAATAATGACTACAACCCCTACCGATTCTTGGGTTCACAAAAATATACACGCAAATGGCATTCAATTTCACTATGTAACACAAGGCGAAGGGCCTTTAATGTTAATGCTGCACGGATTTCCAGAGTGTTGGTATAGCTGGCGGCACCAGATTACTGAGTTTTCAAAAAACTATACAGTTGTTGCCATCGACATGCGCGGTTATGGCCAAACAGAGCGCCCTTTAGGTAAAGAAAACTATACCATTGATGTACTGGTTCAAGACGTTAAAGAGCTGGTGAATGCATTTGGATACGATAAATGCGTTTTAGTGGGGCATGACTGGGGGGCCATTGTTGCATGGTATGTAGCGATGAATGTTGAGTCGTGTGTAGAAAAACTCATTGTAATGAATGTGCCGCACCCACAATGTTATATGGAGAACTTAAGCCTAAATCAAATACTAAAAAGCTGGTACATTTGGATGTTTCAATTGCCTAATTTACCGGAACGGTACCTTAAATTTAAAAATTATAAATGGATCACAGATCAGTTTAAAAGTGCGGTAAACCCAGCCGCGTTTACCAATGAGGATTTGGCTATATACAGGGCCAATGTCGCCATACCAGGCGCTTTGACAGCAATGCTAAGTTATTATCGAAATTTACCGGCCGAAATGATGAAAAAGGATATTACGCCAATCATTCATATCCCAACGCTTATGCTTTGGGGTGAAAATGACCCGTATACCCGTAAAAAAGCCACTGAAGGAACCGATAAATACGTAAAAAATCTAGACCTTAAATTTTTACCAAATTGCAGTCACTGGACACAACAAGACTGCCCTAAAGAAGTAAATCAATACATGAAAGATTTTTTAATGTGATGATAATTATTTCCATATTTTACTATTTTACTATTTTACTATTTTACTATTTTACTATTTTACTATTTTACTATTTTACTATTTTACTATTTTACTATTTTACTATTTTACTATTTATAGTTTTTCATTAATAACAACTGAATAAATAGTATAACGCCCCCTGCTCCCCAAAATTGTATTTGTTGACACCTACCCGCATTAAACGGAACACTATATGAAGCATATAATACGTAAAATATTGGGCATTTTAATAATTTCCAGCTCAGTCAGTCTGCTAACCGCTTGTGAAGATATAACTGTATTTTTAATATCGCTTCAAGCTGATAAATATTTTTCGGCGCCGTCTGCACAAGGTGACAAATTTGAAGAGCTGGGTAACGGCCTTTATGCTTTTCAGTACGGTTTAGATCGATCACTGATTATTAATACCCGTGAAGGTATTGTTGTAGTTGATTCGTTTAATAAAAAAATGGCAAGATCCTTAAAGCAGATTCTAAATATAAAATTCCCTAATAAAACGGTTTCACACTTAATTTATTCTCACCATCACCTAGATCATACACGGGGTGGTTATGAGCTATCACCCCATAACGTTATTGCACACAAAAACACACGCTGGCATTTTGATCAATACACTCAAAGTGATACGTTAAAGCCCACACACTATATAAATGGCAAAAAATCATTACAAATTGGTGAGCATACAATAGAACTTATTGAGTTTGAACACGCGCATGCAGCGCATCTTTATGGTTTTTATTTCCCCCATGACAAACTACTGTATGCGCCTGATTTAGCACTTTGCCAGACATTTTTTCCTTTTGGTTACCCTGATTATAATCATTATGGGCAAATCCATGCATTAGAAAAGGCAGCTGAACTAAACTTTGACCGGTTTATATCAAGCCATTTTAGCAATGGCGATAAATCATGTGTGACTGACACACTTACTTTATTTAAAGACACAAGAGCAATAATCTTAGAAAAATTTGAACAATACGGCCAACCTAGCGAGGCTAATGGGGAGTGGTTTAGACACGTTATTGGTGACACGAAAAAAATGATAAAACAAGATTACAGCGATTGGCACGGTTATGATGAAATGAGCTTAGCTTTTATGCTGCGACAACTCACAGGCGCGACTATGGGATATTAATGCGGAATGGTGCATTTGCGTACTGTGCCTATTCACAAGCAAACGACCACACTACGGCGTGGCTATTACAAAGCGGACCTATGCCGAGCGACAGAGAGTCAGGGCTTGTGATGTGCGTTTAGGAAAAAGGAAAAACCTGACTCTCAGACCTATTACTCGCACCTGTTATCGCACCTGTTTTCGCTTTAATGATTTAAAGGCAGAAAATGAAAACACACAGACTTTTAGTTTAGCAAGAATCGGGTCGAACGAATAAACCAGCCCTTTATAGTCTTTACATCACCCCAAGAAAATATGGATTAAATGATGCAAAGATTATTAAACAAAGTGGCCATTGTTACAGGCGCAAGCTCAGGCATTGGTCGCGCCACAGCAAAACTATTTGCTAAAGAAGGTGCAAAGGTTGTCGTGACAGCACGGCGGCAACCCGCCCTAGACTCACTTGTAAAAGAAATTACACAAACCGGTGGAAACGCCATTGCATTGGCAGGCAATGTTATAGATGAAGGTTATGCAAAAGCACTGGTGGATCTTGCACTACAAGAATACGGTAGCCTTGATATTGCCTTCAATAATGCAGGTACATTAGGAGACTCTGGCGCAACGCCACAGATCTCCCTTGAAGCATGGACTCATACAATAAACACCAACCTAACCAGCGCTTTTTTAGGGGCCAAATACCAGATACCTGCCATGCTGCAAACGGGTGGCTCGCTTATCTTCACCTCGTCATTTGTGGGTTACACCGTTGGCATGCCCGAAAAAGCAGCCTATGCAGCCAGTAAAGCCGGGGTTATTGGCCTCACTAAAGCCCTTGCCTGCGAATATGGGGCCCACTCCATACGCGTAAATGCTTTAATACCAGGAGGAACCGATACGCCCATGGCGAAAGAGTTTGGCGATTCGCCTGAGGTGGTTGAGTTTGTTAAACAAATGCATGCCTTAAAACGCACCGCCACGCCAGAAGAAATAGCAAAGTCGGCTTTGTACCTTGCATCAGACGACTCAGGTTTTACCACCGGCACAGCTATGCTGGTTGATGGTGGAGTATCAATTAACAAAACCTAGGCGCATTCCAAGCTTTAATGGTATTTGGGGCTGTCCTGCTTTGTTTTATTTTATTTTAATTTTTTAGACAAACGCGAGGCCTGCCCCTTGTGTACCATGAGGGTTATACCCATGATTCTACATAGTGATATAAACACCACCGACCTGATGAAACAGATTAAACACAAAACCATCTGCTTTGGCGGTAACCGGCGATTAAAAATATACGGAACATTAACGTGCACCTCGGGAAAACGAATGAAACAGGCCCATCGTGTGTTTTTTTCATCTACCGCAGAAGCCAACCACCTAGGGTACAGACCTTGTGGGCATTGTATGAGAAGCGAATATAAAAAATGGATTTATTAAGTCAACTAAAAGGCCATGCAACCAACCTTTTGCACGCAGATGGCACGGTTAATTATCATGGTATCGTGTTGCCTTGCGAGCATGCCAATCATTACCTAGCTAGCTTGTTAAGCGATATTGAATGGCGACATGACGAAGCCATTATCTTTGGAAAGCATATTATCACCAAGAGAAAAGTCGCCTGGTATGCTGAAAAGCCTTTTAACTATAGCTATTCAAATACCACAAAAACTGCCCTGCCCTGGACACATGAATTACTCATGTTAAAAGCGATAGTGGAGAAAGAAACAGGAGAGACGTTTAATTCTTGCCTGCTTAATTTATACAATAATGGCAGCGAAGGTATGGCATGGCACAGTGATGGCGAAACGGATTTAAAAAAGAATGGTACGATTGCGTCTTTAACTTTTGGCGCAGAGAGAAAATTTTGTTTTAAGCATAAAAAAAGCAAAGAAACCGTGTCGCTGGTTTTGCAGCACGGCAGTTTGCTGGTTATGAAAGGTGAAACGCAAAATTATTGGTTACATCGATTACCGCCCACCAAAAAGACCAATCAACCCAGAGTCAATTTAACGTTTAGAACCATTATAGAAAGATGATATAGGTAGATAACATATAGCCATCACCACGCTTTAGGTAAGTGCTTGAAAGAAACGCAATATCTGACCCTCGAATCGTGTTTAGAACCCCCTAGCTCAACTCCAAAGTGTTCCGTTCGCTTTGAATGGTGCACTTTGGAGTTGAATTCGAATCTTAAGGCACCTGAAATTTGTGCTCGCCTATTTGAAGGTACTGCCACTCTGCTTCTGCTTCTTTATAATTATTCGTTTTCAGCGCTTCCATTATGTCTTCTTTTATTTTACCTCTTTGACCACGCTCCGAATTTAAACTGTCCAGATCTCGGCTGCGCCACGTGCCAGAGTCTAGGTAAAACATCGTTAAGGTAACGTTGTTTGAACGCTCCTGAAGAAGGATATACTCTATTTGATTGTCCGAATTAAGGTCTGCACGTAACAAGTGGTAGCTTAGGTTATCTCGCATGCGCCAAGTGTTATCTGAGATGTACTTATTCATTTCGTCGGTTAGGCTTTCTGGTACGTCAGATGTTAAGCCATTTAAAGCATTAAGAAATACTTCTTTCCCCTCCTTCGGATCACTTATATTGTTATCTCGATACAGGCTATTAATTCTAAGGGCTATTTCAGGATTTGAATCTTTGATATCAATTTTAATAGCTTGAAGCGCTTCATAGCCCGGTTTAGCTAGGTGTCTACGCAAATAGGCATAATCAAAATCTTTTAACGAAACGGTGCCATCGTCAAGGCGTTCTAACTGGCTAGCGACAGTCACTTTACGGAAATCAAGGATTGGAGAGTTAACAATGAGCATAAGCGCCAATACAACCAAACCTAATCTAACATTCACCCAACTTAGCTGATGCAGCCAACGATCCTTGAACTTGATAATGCCCCATAAATAACCAAGAGAAAAAGCAGCAAATATTGCCCAAAGCATAAACGCCCAGCAACGGGATACCGACCAGCCATATTGATCTACTCGCAACGTTAGCCCATAAAAACTAATCATGCTGTATATTGGTAGCAACGCCAGACCAATATAAATGAATCTGTGTATCCATAATGCATAGGGCCTTGACTCAGGGTCGTCTTGGAAGACCACATTAACGAAGAAAAGCATCAACGCCTGCATCCATAAAATCAAAGTACTTCCACCGGTTTCCCATAAAGGCTCAAGGCCCGTAAACGGTAGGGTAAACAAGAAAATCATTGATACAAATACAAGGGCGATAAGCAGAAACTTAACCAAAGCTTGCTGTATTCGAGTAATGGTATCGATGACGTGAGATTGCTGCCTAAAGATAATCACACCAAAGCCATTAGCAAGAGCAAGGATAGGATAGAAGAACCAGCGTTCAGTAAATAAATCGTAAAAGAAATCAATTTTTATTGCCTTAAATAGACCCGCCCAAAGCATCAAGATTCCCCAGGTTAATAGGGTAAATAAAATGGACAGTCCAAGGGTTAAAAAATTACGCCATGACAATAAAAATAAACGATGATATGAAAGTGGCCCACCTGCGGCGAAATGCTGTACATACATTAAAAATTTAAAGGCGGCGATGCATAGGGTAATGACAAGCGTAAATAGAAGCGTTTGGTAGCGGATATGCAATAGCGGTACTGCCTGACTGCCAATGTAATACCCCAATATAAATATTACAGCGGCATAACAAACTATCCATTTATAAATAGAGTTCGATTTATCTGAAAGACTGAGTAGTAAAATAGTGGGGATCGATAACGCAATGCTATAAAGGGAAAAAAGCCACTGAGGTTGATCGTTTGGCCAAAATTCTAGTTCCATTGATTGATGCAATAGCAGTAAAGCAAGACCTTGTAGCAACGCAATTAAAATTAATAGCTTCTGAGGTATGCCTCTACCGTTCACTTCTGAACTCATTACGTTGCTTCCCTGCACTAGTTATTTGAGAATTTTTAGTATGCACTTAACTCAGTCCCTGATATTAACAGAAAAGTGACAGGCGCGGGTCAGACCCTCGGCCCGTATGACCCCGCAGCCTAAAAAATGCCATCCGGGTCTTGTGTTGTGTTGCATTGTGTGTACAGGCTAGACCTGCCCCCGCGGCCCTTAATGACTAACCCAGCTATCCATTAGCACCAGCTACCTCAATGGTCGACACCAAATCCCCATTCACCTATAATCGGCTCATTATCTAGGAGCAAGGCAGCACTAGGTAGGAGCAGGTGAAAAATGGTACTCGAGCAAATCTAGAGCCTATAATTCTCTGCCCTGATTGAATTCTAGTCCTTTAATGCCATTGCCAAATAGCAGGCGTTAAACCTTCAATTTTAACAATCCGTATTCCATCCATAAGTTCGGCTTTTGTGCAAAACACGAAAATATGAGCTAGCTGTACGACCGTGCGATGAATACCCTATGACATATTCAGGAGATGATTTTGGATTATTTTGAAATATTAGAAGTTGATAAATCAGCCTCGCAAGCTGATATTAAAAAGTCTTACCGACGATTAGCCGCTAAAT
>MAAB01029127.1_pt1 | contig 14787 bp, 14 predicted proteins | sample 1115991 | NCBI WGS metagenome assembly MAAB01 (sample SAMN04961124, study PRJNA320927) | seawater metagenome | isolation source: sample BD02T18 sea water enriched with oil for 18 days | place: USA:Gulf of Mexico | collected 2013-07-27
GCAACCAAAGTGATGCATTATTAAACAATGTATCAACATAAGGATGTGCCATGTCATATGACTCGTTTATCGATATATCTTTGCTCCTCATATTTTTGTCATTTGCTGTAGAGCGTTCTCTCGCCATTTTATTTGAAACTGAAGCTTATATAAATATTAAAAACAGGCCTGAATATCTAAAACCATTACTAGCAGTGATGTTTTCTTTACTCTTTTTATATGTAACAAACATAGATCCAACGAAGTTACTTCCTGAGAATATAATAGTTAAAACTGATTCAGCTCAAATTCTCACCATTAAAAGCATTATATCTACACTTTTGTTTGCCTTAATTATTTCAGGCGGTAGTAAAGCAAGTGTAAAGTTATTTAAAGATGTTTTACAAGTACGAAGTGGAGCAGAAAAAAGAAGAGATGTACTTGGCAATGTTAAAATAAATGAAAAAGTAAACTTATCTAATGCTGCTGCAAATGAAGATTCTAAAGCTTTAGAGGCTCTGGATAAAATGATGGAATCGTTTACAAATACATAATATCTATTAAATAAAGGAGAATAGTTATGTCTTGGAATATCAATAATAGTGCACATACAGGATTATGGGCTACAGTTCGTTTTGACCATCGACCTGCAAGTAAGGGAGTTAAATTTAAAGATGGCGGTAATTGGAAGGTTGATTTCATTATTAGAGCATCTGCTGGGGCAGCAGTACAAGATGTACAACAAAAAGCTCAAGCATATGCGAATAAAATTGATGATTTTCTCACTGGATTTTTTGGGGCAAAATATGAAAGTGAATCTAACGAAGAAAAAGCATTAGCTGCACTGGAAAGCGCATTAAGTAATTCTGAAAATACTCTGTCTGATTTAGGTGATTTAGTAGACGCGCATTATCGTATGATTGGGGAGGTAGAATAATGCTTTCTCAATTAATGTTCAGGCTAAACTTTATTTTAAAGTTGTTACTTTTTTTTCCTGTATTCATATCAACGGTCAATGCGCAGGTGAACGAAGTACAAAAAGACGTAATAAAATCAATCGCTATGCCTGATGAATATTGTAAAAAACTTAAAATTGAATTAACTGTTTGTAAAGTAATATACGAAGCAGGTTTAAAAAAGATCATAGGCGACGGAAGTAATGAAGAGATTAGAGTCCAACTAGAAGAAAACCTTAAAGCAGTCATTCTACAGCCTGATTATTTAAATAAAAACCTCTTAGAGTCTGCTTTTGTGGCTTCTAAAATTGAAGGCTCTCCATTAACGTTAGAATTCGCGCAGTTAGATAGAAAAGACGCTGATAATGTTCTTGGATTAAAGTATTCGTTAGATTACAGTATCAAAAAAGGCTATATAGATTCATCAGGAGATTGGGATAAACGATGGGGCTTCAAATTACTATCTAGCGGTACTATCACTCAAAATTCTGAAGAAAACCCGCGGAATTTTATCGATTTAAAAGTAACGGCTTTTGGAAGTATAAGTACAGAAATACCTACTCAAGGGGAAGCTTTTTTTGCTCGTGCTATGATACTTACAAATGCAGTCAATATTAATAAACAAGCAGCAATTGATGAGCTAGATGCTATGTTCGAAAATGCCTTATCACCTTTAGGTGGTTATCAATGGTATACCTTCGGAGTTGATCTTGGGCTGGAAGCTGATCAAGAGTTTAAAGCGAAACAAAACAAAATCAGTGGTTTTGTTTATGGGCAATATGAATCTTGGACTAAAAGTAGTTTCATTGGGGCGATGGGGATTGTACCTTCCATTAGAATAGGCGTTGATAGTATCGACCCTAACAAAGAAACGCCAAGAGCACTTGCAGGCGATAACTCCAGCTATTATCGCATATCAGGAGAAGCATCTCTCTGGGTACCTTTAGGAAGATTTAACGATCAACCTTTGGTTTTGACATTTAACTATCGAACCTATGATGAGCTTTCTCCCTCAGACATTACCAAGAACGCTAAATTTGACAATTACCGATTAAGAACCTACGCCTTGAGAGGACCCTATGGTTTATATGTTAGCTATTCTTCAGGGCAGTTACCTATGAACTTTCAATCTGAACAACTTATAGAGTTAGGCCTTAAACTGCATTTATAATCCATTCTTAAACATATTATTATAATCAAACATACAAAAAGGATTTTGAATAATGAGTTTTTTTAAATATATTTATAATTATTTTTCAACCAACATTGTAAAATTTTACCTTCAAGCTGTTACTCTTTTTTTAGTGGCATTATTCACATTTGTACAATGGGGGCTTCCTTTGTATTGGGAAAGACAGCCAAATTTTAAGATGTCTTTTGTAAAAGGAGCGGGGAATAATTATATTCAGGCGGAGCCTTTAATAGGGGAAGAAGAGCAGTGTCTTATCGCTGGTAACATTGACATAAAAAATGAGAGTAAGGCACCACTTTTCCTTAAGGATACTGATATTATTTTAATACCTTACAATGTTGAACGGTGTTCATTAGATGAAACTAAATGTATTTCGTCCTTGAATACCCCTTCCAGTTTCACAAATACGGGGAGTACATTAGCTGACGAAAAAGTTGAAGATCTATTATCAAAATATCATCACACAACTATTCAGCCGGTAGTAAGGGATCATGACTTGTTTTCTGGTGGAACGGTTTCACGCCCGTTCAGTTTATTAGTACCAACAAGCCAGTTACAAAAAGAAAAAATGATAGTACTTGCCGTACAACAATACGGTGCCAAAAGCTGTTGGTCTTCAGAAGATGAAAATCACTGGTATAAATCGAAATGCTTAGCTTCGAGGGCTGTGATTAATGTAACTTGGCCCTGTATTGCCCCTACTTAGTAATTAATGAGATCAACCACTGTTAATTCTAATTAACGCCTAAATAACAGTGATTCTTAGTTATTTTATAACAGCAATGTATGAAATTATTGTTGGTGTATTAAACCGGTATCGTCTCTTTCAAAACCATGGCATATATAGCCACTTAGCTTACGCTTTTTCTTAGCCACTTGATGAAGATGCTCATAGCCAACTGAAAATGCAAACGGGTTGGCGTTGTAGTCTGCATAAGACTGATCGCTGCCATTATTAGCCTCTCTTATACCCGCAGCGAAAGAGCTTAAAAAGTCATCTCTATTGTTGAGCAGAATGGTTGTCGCGCCACTCCCTCCTTCAACAAGTTCTAGCGCGCCTAATTCAATATACTTATCAACAACTGCATTATTGAAAAAACCACTGTATTGCTCAGTTTCAACATCATAGGAAACGGGAGAGTCATCTGATGCTTCCATTAATGAGACAAATAGCTCTCTTACTTTTTTTGAAATCACACTCTACTCCTTGCTTAGCCCCTATTCAGGGATATTAACTATTTTCTGATTTTACTGTTAATTTAGTAAATTAACTAGGCCATGCATTGTTAATTTTTTTGGTGATTAAAAACCGAGACCCATGATACTTAAAAATGCGGGGGTCAGGATCCCATAGGGCTGATTTAAAAACGCTTTATGCTACGTTATTAATCTCGACAATAACGCTACACGAAGGGTTTTATTAGAGAACGCAAAAGCATATTCTCCTGAATAACTATTATCTTCAATCAACGCCTTGCCTAAAATACTGCTGCCGAGCTTATGAAAAAGAAGTTGGTATGCTACTATGTCGAGTGACTTAATGAGTGATCCGCTATTCGCAGTAAACCCTGAAGGTTCTATTTTCAGCGTATTGAGAAACTAACTTATCAACTTATCGATTTATCAACTTACCCACTTATATGAATTCTTAGTAATTAAAAACTTATGGCCAGAAACACGTTTACACCTGAACTGCTTGAACAACATTTCACCAAAAATGAATGGAAAAAAGGAACGAGAATTTTCAATGCTGAAGGCATTAAAACCTGTGCCCTTGATGGTGAAGTCATTCGCGGTGTAGTTTTTAGTGAGCGCCCTGGCCAATCGAGTTACTTAACGCGTTTAGTCTTTGAGGGGAAACAGGGAGATGTTGCCAGTTATTGTGATTGTTATGTCGGTCGCGATTGTAAACATGGTGCAGCCTTAGCACAGTGTTATATTCATGATCATTTTGACCGAAACAGCATCGCTACCTCAGAAACATTAATTGATAAATGGCTTAATCGTTTTCAAGCTCAGCCAAGTAGATACCAGCCCAATACCCAACAAAAATCATTATTATACTTTTTAAAGCCCAACCCTTATAACGAAGACGATTATTTTACCTTAGGTATTAAGTCAGCTCGACCAAAAAATAGTGGCGGCTGGAACAGTTCGGTTGGCAGTGAGTATTCTGCGGGTTCATTGATTAATAGTGCCTATGCTAATGACGAAGATGTTGCTGTACTAACCGAGCTTATGCGTACTAACCAATTTGGCGATACCGTTAAGTATTTTGATTTATTTGAGCGTATTATAAAAACTAATCGCTGCTTTTGGCATACAAGCTACGATTTAAACGATCCGGTGACGTTAAGTGAGCCACTAGAAGCAGAATGGCAGTGGTTAGCCTTGGGTAACAGTTTACATACCTTACAGCTTGTTTTGATGCAGCCTTCAACAAGTATTCGTATTATTAAAGCACAACCCCTTTGTTTTTATGATGAACAACAAAATTGCTTTGGGAAAATTAATACTAATACGCAATGTGATTTCGAAGCAGGTTTACTCAATTCACCTATTTTTGAAGAAGATCAATTACCCTGGATAATGAGTAAGTTATCTATGTCGTTAGGTGATGCTGTGCAGCGTTTGCCTAAACCAAAAACAAAATTCTCTCAAGAATTAACACAACCCGAGGTGTATTTACACTTCACTACGCCGGGAGAATCTAATCGAAAAACGGGTTATGTGCAGGTAAACTTTTCCTATCAAGGTAATTTAGTTAACCCACATAATGAGAGTGTTACGGTTACGCCAGCAAATCTAAGCACTTGTGATACTGAAGGTGAAGGTGAAGACACAAGGCAGCTAAAGCTTTATCGAGATTTAGCCTTTGAACAAACGGTTATTGATAAACTTACCACGTTAAAATTTACTGCTCAGCCTAAACCTAAACGATATACTTTCACTAATGAAGACCAGTTAAATAGAGATAAAACACCTGAATTTTCAATGCTAATGCAAGGCAGCTTTTATTGGCAACGCTTTTTGCATCAAGAATTATCATCACTTAAAGATCTGGGCTGGAATATTAGCTTTGCTGATAATTTTTACTATAAAGCGCTCTCCACCGATAGCGTGTTTGATGCCGAAGTCATTGAAACCGATGACCATGATTTTTTCTCCTTGGGGTTAAACTTAACCATTGATGGTAGAAAAATGCCTGCGTTCCCCATTTTGCTTAGCGCTATTGAGCAGCTACCTAAATCAGCATTGCTTGACCGCGAAAAAGAAAACCTTATTTCTCCTGATTCACCCATTTATGTAGATTTAGACAATGGTGGTTTTGTTGCCTTACGTTATCAAAGCGTGCAGCCAATATTAAAACAGTTTATTGAACTCTTCATGCCTAATGCGTTAAATAAAGATGGCACTATCGAGCTATCGCGTTTTCAAAGCCATCAAACATTATCTATGTTAGATGACCAAGGAATGATAGCAAAAGGTACAAGTAGGTTAAGAGAATTAGCGGATAAACTGAAAGACTTTCAACATGTCACTTCTATTCCTGTACCGACAGGCTTAAACGCAACCTTAAGAACGTATCAGCATCAAGGATTAAACTGGTTACAGTTTTTACGCGAGTACCAATTAAATGGTATTTTGGCTGATGACATGGGTTTAGGTAAAACCATTCAAACCTTGGCGCATTTATTAATTGAAAAACAACAAGGCCGACTAACTAAACCGGTATTAATTGTTGCGCCCACCAGTGTAATTTTTAACTGGGCTAATGAAATAGAAAAATTTACCCCGCAACTTTCTTATCAAGTATTACACGGTAGCAAACGCAAAGAACACTTCGGCTGCCTTGAAGATCCTGAAAATCAGGTTGATATAATCATTACCAGTTATGCGTTAATGACTAAAGATTTAGAACACTATAGTGAACAAAAATTTTATTACCTTGTGCTTGATGAAGCTCACTATATAAAAAATAGCAAAACTAAATTATACCAAGCGTTTTTGACACTTAAAGCGCAGCATAAACTGTGCTTAACGGGCACGCCAATGGAGAACCATTTAGGTGAGTTCTGGGCGCAATTTAACTTTTTACTGCCCGGATTTTTAGGCGGTCAACGACAGTTTACCAAACTCTTTAGAACACCTATTGAAAAGCATGGTGAGCTAGAACGTAAGCAGTTATTAAATCAGCGTATTAAGCCATTTATTTTACGCAGAACCAAAGACAAAATAGCCACTGAGCTACCGCCAAAAACTGAAATAATTCAAACTTTGCGTATTGAAGGTAAACAAGCTGAGCTTTATGAATCAGTGCGTTTAGCTATGGATAGCCGTTTAAAAGATATCATTGCTGATAAGGGTTTAAAACGTAGTCAGATAGAAGTATTGGATGCGTTATTAAAACTGAGACAAGTATGTAATCACCCTAAGTTATTATCACTTGAAGGCGCTAAAAAAGTAAATCAATCCGCTAAGCTTGATTATTTAATGGAAACGCTGCCTGAGCAAATTGATGAAGGCCGCAAAATATTAATCTTTTCACAGTTTACCAGCATGCTTGCTTTGATAGAGGAACAGCTAATTGAAGCGGGTATTGGTTATGTGAAGTTAACGGGCTCAACCACTAAAAGACAAGAGGTTGTTGATAAATTTCAACGCGGTGAAGTGCCAGTATTTTTAATTAGCTTGCGAGCTGGTGGCGTGGGTTTGAACTTAACAGCAGCCGATACAGTTATTCATTTTGATCCTTGGTGGAATCCTGCGGTAGAAAACCAAGCCACTGATAGAGCATATCGAATTGGACAAGACAAACCTGTGTTTGTTTACAAATTGATTATTGAAAATTCAATAGAAGAGAAAATTCAAAAAATACAACAAAACAAAGCCGAGTTAGCCAAAGCGCTGCTTTCAGAAGAAGTGAGTGATAACAAACTGAGTTTAACCGATGATATTTTAGAGTCACTGCTTACACCGCTGAGCTAGAGTCTAGCTAGAACCAAGCGAGTAGAAAAATAAAGACCGATACAATTCGTATCGGTCTTTATCGATAACTTATACGTCACTGCTGAATAAATGCTTGTTTTATTAATATGCCATCATCTAGCCATCTCAGTAGATAATTTAAAGCCACTTGGCTTGCTTGCTCTTCAGTCACCTCTTCAAGTAATAAATCACATAAAGCGGTAAAACTCGCACCATTTAAAATCATAGTGATCAGGTTATATTCTTGCTCTGGCAAGGAACGAAATTGCGTTAAACGATCGTTATTTCGCCAAAGTAACCAGTCGCTGTGCTGCTCTTTTGCTGGCTCAGGTGATTGCTCTTGTTTTAGTGCTTGCCAAGTTTCCACACTATTGTAATGAAAGTGCGCCAGTTGAACACTTGGATGAAAACGAAAAACTAAATCTGGCCACTGTTCAGGCGGTGTATTTGCGAGTAAGTCACGGGTAAAGCGCGTTGCGTCAGCCGCATCAAATGCCACCATAAGTAAGCGTTCAAAATGGGCTAATTCGCTAATAATAGGATGATCTTTAAATGGCGCGGTATTGGCCAAAAACAAAGGTAATTTATCAGCGAAATATCTAAGCGAGGTATTATCAGACGGATAAGCGTTAATATAACCTAACACCATTTGATCAAATAAATCATCACCAAGGAAAAAACCTAACATTTCATGGTCGTTTTCAATGGTCTCTTTCAGTCTTACTTGATAAGCGTTCTTGTATATATGCAGACGAACATCACGGGTAATACTGCCGTGGTCCTTAATCTGCTCCATGATATCAGTCGTGACAGTGGGATCGTCATCCACTAAATAATTAATTAATTTTTGCTGTAATGATGCTAACGGTAATTTATCCACTTACGTTACTATCTCCCGTTGCTTCACTCGCTCTAGTTGACCTAAGGTGTCGTACGCAATATTTCGTGCCGTTTCAACTTCAGCTAATAGTTCAACCAACGGCGGAATATTATCATCGCGTTCAATCATAGTGCTTACCCAACCAAACCTTTTCAGTGCTTGTTTATATAAAGCCCAAACAGGATCAGCAACTGGATGGTCATGGGTATCAATAACATAATTTCCGTAATCGGTATGACCCGCTAAATGAAATTGTTTCACCTTATTTTTATCGATACCTTCAAGATAATCTTGCGGATCAAATTCATGATTTCGCGCGCTGACATATATATTATTAATATCTAACAATATGTTACACCCAGATCGACGAGCAACCTTATTGAAAAAATCCCATTCACTCATTTCAGATTCTTTATAAGTAATGTAGCTAGATAAGTTTTCTAATAGGATAGGACGGCCTAAAAAATTTTGAACTTGGTCAACACGGTCGCAAACATGATTTAATGCTTCTTCATTATAAGGTAAAGGCAGTAGATCATGGCTGTTCGTTTGATTAACACCGGTCCAACAAAGATGATCTGATATCCATTGTGGCTGTAGCTCATTTACCAATACTTTTAACTGCCGTAAATACTGCATATTTAACGGATCCGTTGAGCCTATAGACAAGGATACCCCGTGCATCACCATAGGATAAAGCTCACGGATTGCGTGTAAATAGTGCTTGGGTTTACCACCATCAACCATAAAGTTTTCAGAAACAACTTCAAACCAATCAAGATCGGGTTTAGTGGATAACACATCTTGAAAATGATCTGTTCTTAGCCCTAGACCAAAACCGAGGAAATCATCAGGTGGAGCGATACCGTCAACAGCGCTAGAGAGTGAATACTCTCTAGCGCTAGCTTGATTTGTTATCAAGTTATGAACCAACAGTGCCACCTACATCATCACAAGTTTGTGCTGGTAACGCGACAAAACCATGGCCTTTACAAGCGGCTTGACCTTTACACGCATTTCCAGCTGTTTTACAGTCGTTGTGACCGCTACATTTATTGACGCCATAACAATGAGTCAACTCAGCCGTATCAACTACGCCACGCCAATCGTCTTGTACATTACCGCCAATGTCGTCACAGGTTTTAGTCGACATAGCAACAAAACCATGTCCCTTACATACCGCTTGTCCCTTACAGGCATTTTCAGCCGTTTTACAATCGTTGTGACCATTACATTTATTCACGCCGTAACAATGCGCCATTTCAACCGTATTGGTTGCGCTAGCTTTAGCTGTTTTAGTACTTGAGTCGCCTGCAACTGCAGTACATCCCATTAAACCAGCAACCGCTAATGCTACCGCGGCACCTTGAAGTGTTGTTTTAGTGCTCTGATTCATTGTATTCTCCCATTATTTTTTAGGTATTTATACCCGTTCCACTTGAAGATGCTCGTTTCAGGAAGTCTGAGCGATTCATAATCAAGGCACATTTTTTTATTAAGGGTCATTCCCTTAAAAAGAAATGTAACGCAGAGTATGATTTGCTCAGCCTTCCCCAAGGGGCTGGTTTATAAACGCTTTATGCTGCGTTATTGATTTTGAGAAGGGAACAACCATTCTCTTCAATCAATGCCTTGCCTAAAGGCGTTTCTAATTCCAGCTGAATCATGCATCTTCAAGTGGAGCGGGTATAGTTATACATCAGGCCACATTTTGCTTTAAGCTAAGTTACATAAGTTACATATGAATCATGTTCAGTTTAAATAAAAATATTGCCTACAGCACCTTTAATGTTAGTTCAAAATCATCACTTACTTTAAATGAGTGATGACAAAACTATAAAGATAACCACCTAATTTGACCTGTTAATGTCTTTATAACTTTCAATTTTTATCTGAATAATTATTTTATCTTTTTATGAAATTTTCGAGACCGTTTACCGTTCGATACCTAATAGTAATTGCGTGATAAATACAATATTTGTGCAAAAACACAATTTAAATTCTGAGTTTTCTAACTAACAATGGAGTCGTTGTTGCCTGAACAATAAGAGTGAAAAGTACTATGCCAAAGCCAATAGATTGAATCGTCCACCAATAGGGTAACTCGGTAGGTAAGGACAACACTAATGCAATGGTGACCGCTCCGCGTAATCCTCCCCAGATCATGATAGGTGGATATTTGGGGTTAATAGGCTGTCCAACAGTGACATGATTTAGCCATACTGAAAAATAGACGGCTATGACGCGCGCAATAAAAGCTCCCACTATCGCTAATATTATTGCTAGCCACATTTGGGTAAACATATTAAGACTGACCACTAAGCCCAACAAGACAAAAACAAAAATATTGGCAATAAAGCCAAGTGACTCCCATATATTATGCAGACCTGTGTGAACATCTTTTAGTTGATTATGCGCTGATTTTTTAAAAAGTAATGCAGCAAACATGACTGCGACAATACCTGAGACATGAAATAAGTGTTCTGCGATGTAGAAGGTGCCATAGGCAAGAAACAGTGTGATAACTACCATATGTGGCACTGATGTTTCAATTACCTTAACCAGTAGTGCCGCAATATATCCAAACACACTACCAACAATAATACCGCCAAAAAAGACTTTGCTAAATGTTATAACAGCAGACGTTAGATCCGGTTCACTTTGGCCTAAAGCAATGCTGAGAATAATACTAAATAAAACAATGGCCGTAGCATCATTAAATAAGCTCTCCCCTTCGATTAATACGTTTAAGTCATCCGGCGCTTTTAACTCTTTCAATTGACCAACCACGGCAACAGGGTCAGTTGCTGAAATAACTACGCCAGTTAATAATGCCGCGATAAAAGGAAAACCTGAATGAGCGATACCAAAGTAAAGAATAACAGCGATAACAAGCGTAGAAATAATCAAACCAAGCGTCGCAAGCGTTAATACGTTTGGTAAGTATTTAAGCAATAACTTACTGTTCAAAGCAAAAGCCGCTTCAAATATTAATACTGGCAGTAATATAAATAGCATCAAGTCTTGAAAATTACTCGCTCTAACGCCGGTATCTATACCAAACTCTACCGTGAATAAGGACAGCACAAAACCGAGTATAACTAAGAGTAAAGTGTAAGGAATACGTATGAAACGAGCAACGACAATGGCAAGTACACCAACAGCTAAGAGCAGCAAGGTAATGGAAACAATCATTTGAATATTCATCGTTTTTTATACCCTTATTGCATTATTATCAATTTTTTTTATTCTTTATGAGGTATAGCTAAGCTTAGTCGATATAGCAAAATGCAGCGATTGGGAGTATGTGTTGAGTATTTTTTAATTATTTTAGGTATAAAAAAAGCTTCAATGATATTGAAGCTTGGGACGTCGAGGTTTTAATCGATATATAATTAGACGTTCATATCACTACTTTATTAAGACAAGTATTTCTTTAAATACTGGTGTTCGGCAATCTTTAACCAGTTCAAATAAACACATTTCTAACCCTGTTAACTCTACGCCATTGCTAACGAGTTTGTTTATGGCTAACTTTTTATTATCGAGCTCACGAGACGAAACACAGTCTGAAACTATTTGAACTTCAAATCCCATGCGTTTTAAGCTGATCGCAGTTTGATAGACACAAATATGTGCTTCAATACCACATACAATCCATGTATCTACGTTAGTTGCTTTAACTGCTTCAATAAATTGAGTATTTTCACAACCATCAAAGGTATATTTTATAATGGGCTCTTGATGACCTGTAGGAGAACTAAGTAATGAACTCAATTCATCCACTGTTGGGCCTATTTTTTCTGGGTTTTGTTCAAGCCATAAAATCGGTAAATCAAGGGCTTGCACACCTTTGATAAGCTTTTCACAATTTGACACCAAAGCGTTGCTTTCATGTACCAAACGCGTCAGTTTCCCTTGTATGTCGACAACAATCAGGCCGGTACTTTCTTTATTTAACATAATATAGCTCCTTAGGTTTATGCCTTTATAATACCCCTTAAAATAAAAATTACGCGAGTGTTTTCTATTTATTAGGTGACATGGTATCTGGCATCAATACTGCGATAACTTGCCCTTTTGAGCAAATAACACCAGCAGCTGACAACGTGATATCAACGACAATCTTACGATCTTTAACTTGACTAAAACGACCAATTAACTCCAACTCAACGCCCTGTGGGGTTGGTGCTAAAAAACTGACATTCAACGCGCCAGTAACAAATCGTAATGCAGGCGTACTACCCATCTCACGATTTTGTGCTAGATAAGCCATCGCTGAGGCACTGCCCGTACCATGACAATCAATCAATGAAGCTGTCATACCACCATAAACAAAACCAGGAATAGCAGTAAAAACATCAGAAGGGGTAAAACGAGCAATTGTGATGCTCGCTAGCAAATCATTCTTATCAATATGCTGCCAGTAGCTTTTTAATTGATGGCCGTCTTTATTGTTTTTACCGCAACCATAACAATGGCTTAATTCTTCAGGATAACAGTCTTGGAAAGCTTGTTCGTTCATAAAAAATCCTATTTAATTTGATGAGAAACATAGACAAATAAGTGATACAAATTTGCCTATTTTGATGGTTCTCAATTGATAAATTACATGCCTATGGTTCAGGGACGTCATCCCCATGGTGTATTAATCGGGGATCCAGTTTATAAAAAACAATGGATCTTCGATCAGATACTTCGAAGATGACGTTTACAGCTAGATCCTGACTTAACTACTAGGCATGTATAATTATTGGTCAATATATTAATCAATGATTGAAATTAACTTAGCCAATAGGTCGTAGGTCTTCAATGACTTTGCCATCATCGGCTAATGTGCCAACCGCAACTAATTCAACCGCACCATTAAGTTTGGTGATTTTTTTCAAGCTGCTGCTAATGTTCTCAATGGCACCTGCGATATCAGCTTCAGAATAACCGCTACTATCGAGTTCACATTGCAAGTTCATTTGGTCGTTATAATTAACCTGAGTTACTGACAAACGCATTTTAGCGATGTGAGGATAGGCTTGTCGTACTTGCTCTATTTGCTCTGCATGCACGAACATGCCTTTGATTTTAGTCGTTTGGTCTGCGCGACCCAGCCAACCTTTAATACACATATTAGTTCGACCACAGGCACTTTCACCTGACTTCACCGCTGACAAATCGCCGGTAGCAAAACGAATAAGTGGGTAATCAACATTAAAGCTAGTAACAACAACTTCACCGATTTCGCCATCGGCAACGGGCTCTAATGTACCCGGACGGACAATTTCTACCAATAAATCTTCAGCAATAATAAAACCATCATCACTTTTAGATTCAAAACCAATCAAGCCAACATCGGCACTAGCATAGGCTTGTAAGGTGTTAATACCCGCAGCATCAAATTCAGCTCTAAGTCCTTTAGGAAGTGCTTCGCCTGTCACTAACGCTTTGGTAAGGCTTGAAATATCTCGTTTTTCAGCGTTGGCTTTATCAAGTAAAATTTTCAGAAATGATGGTGTACCGCTATAACCTTGAGGTTTTAAATGCTCAATGATGTCAAGCTGCTGCTCAGTTTGCCCTGGCCCTGCAGGAATAACCACGCAACCACAAGCTCTAGCGCCTGAATCAAGAATAAACCCGCCAGGTGTTTCAGGATCATAAATAGGTCCTGGTGATTGAAAAATTCTGCCTATATTAGCCTTGCTCGCATTTAAACCACCAAGAGGTGAGTTTTTTGCTTGTAGCTTCATTAAATCTGATTTACGCGTAATGGGAAGTTGCGCAAGCAATTCTCGGCTAGTAATTTTATCCGCATCGATATGCTGTAAAATTTGTCCATAATGCTGACATTCTTGCTTCGCATAAGTGATAAAAGAAGGTAAACGCTCTAATAGAGACTGCTCACGTAACTCAGGATTTTGACATTCTCTTTCGTAAAAATATTGTTTCATGGTAACTCGATAATTTATAAATATTATAACGTTAACTTTTAATTTGTAGTTTTATATCGCTTTTAACTTACTACTTCACATACTTTCAGAAAGCAGTCAGTTCGCTCGAGTTTTAGGAGATAGCGCGGAGCTTACGGATGTAAGTGAGCACTTTCGACAACAAAATCGGGTGAAATGGCAATAGTATGGAATGTACGTGGGTTATAACCAACGTTTACGTCGCTTATAAGACTTTAAGTTTTTAAAGCTTTTACGTTCTTCGTTGCCGCCACCTAAATAAAACTCTTTTACATCTTCATTGCTAAGTAATTGCTCTTGAGTACCATCAAGTACAATTTTACCTGACTCCATAATGTAGCCATAGTCAGCAGCCCTTATTGCATAGTTAGCATTTTGCTCAACTAACAACATGGTAATACCTTGATCTTGATTAATTTTCTTAATAATACCAAAGACTTCTTTAACCAGTAATGGTGATAAACCCATCGAAGGCTCATCTAAACAAATCATTTTAGGACGAGCCATTAACGCTCTACCTATGGCTAACATTTGTTGCTCACCACCCGACAAATAACCGGCTAGACCGGTACGCTCTTTTAAACGAGGGAAATAATTAAACACCATTTCAAGATCTTGATTTATTTGTGAATCATTACGTGTATAAGCACCTAATTTTAGGTTTTCAATTGAGGTCATATCTTCGATAATACGACGACCTTCCATCACCTGGATCAGACCACTACGTACAACATCTTCGCCATTTTTCTTATCTATGCGCTCGCCCATAAAGGTAATATCACCTTTAGTCACTTCACCATATTCTGATTTAAGTAGGCCTGAAATCGCTTT
>MAAB01007648.1_pt1 | contig 14771 bp, 14 predicted proteins | sample 1115991 | NCBI WGS metagenome assembly MAAB01 (sample SAMN04961124, study PRJNA320927) | seawater metagenome | isolation source: sample BD02T18 sea water enriched with oil for 18 days | place: USA:Gulf of Mexico | collected 2013-07-27
CTATACCAAGGGCTCTCCCAGGTGCTGGATAAATTTAGCACGCTACAGGTAGGAATAGGTTATACCCGATTATCTGGCTTTCTATCTGATCCTTATCGCACACGAGATGATCGCCCTGATAGTCGCGAACAAAACACCTTGTCGTTGCAGTATCGCTATTATTTACGTTCTTTTGGCGGCATGGCTTTGCATTGTGATTACCGTTATTACCAAGATGACTGGGGCATATTAGCCAATACTATTTCCACTAGCGTGTGGAAAGATATGGAAGTATCTGGCTTGCATGTAACACTGGCACCCAATGTGCGTTATCACTGGCAACATGCTGCCGATTTTTATTCGGTGAATGCTAGTAGTAATAGTGAGCTTTACAGTAGTGATTATCGCTTGTCTGCTTACGGGGCGGTATCGGTGGGGATAGACTTGCAATATCATTCCCAAGATACCAGTTTCACCCTGTCATTGAGCCAGTATATTAGTGATGAAGATTGGGGCGCAACGGGGTCACAAGATACAGAGACTCCGGCTCTGGTGGACTTCACCACGTTTAGTTTAGGTGTGGATTATCACTTCTAATACGCTGCTAGAAAATAATAATATAAATGTTTTTGTTCATGAATTTAAGGCCATGGGCAGCCCTTGCTCGTTTCATGTTTATCACGAAAATAAAGAAAAACTGAAACAAGTCATTACGCTTGCTCAGCAAGAAGTCGTGCGTCTTGAGAAAAAATATTCGCGTTTTTTAAAAGACAGCATCCTTTCAAAAATTAATAAGCAAGCAGGTATGCAACCCATTAAAGTGGACAGCGAAACGGCGGGTTTATTGAATTATGCCGCGATCTGTTTTGAACAAAGTGATGGCTTGTTTGATATTACATCTGGTGTATTTCGTCGTATCTGGGATTTCAAGTCAAACCGTTTACCCGGGCAAGCAGCGATTAATGAAGTGTTACACCATGTGGGGTTTGAAAAAATCACTTGGGATGGGGATTCGATATCGCTACCGGCTCACATGGAAATTGATCTAGGCGGTGTGGTAAAAGAATATGCTGTCGATTGTGCTAGGCAAATATTTTTAGAAAATGACATTCATCATGGCTTGGTCAATTTAGGTGGTGACATGGCGGTGGTGGGAGAGAAACCTGATTCAAGCCCCTGGTACGTTGGAGTACGAAATCCGCAACAACCTCAGCAAGCGGTGGTGGATATTCCCTTAACACAGGGTGCCATTGCCACGAGCGGATATTATGAGCGTTACATGCTGGTAGATGGAGAGCGATATTGTCATATCATTAACCCTTTAACGGGCTGGCCAGTTAAGTATTGCGCGACGGTTTCCGTGGTTTCTCTACGTTGCTTGGTCAGTGGTAGTCTCGCGACCATCGCCATGTTAAAGCAACAGGAAGCGGTAACCTGGTTAGAAGAGCAGGGTGCGGTATTTTTTTTACAAAATCATGAAACTCAATGTTTTGGCAGCTTCTGTTAAGCTCTTTTTAACAAAATATTTTCTGCTTTATTCTTTCGAATTGACCCTGCTGTACATAACTTTATTGGCTGTCTAATGACCAAAATAAATCATTGGAAATAGTCTGGGCTATGGCTCATGCTGTCTAGCTACTGCTAATTACTTGAAAGGTTTTTCATGTCACTGGATGAAATCATTGAACAGCGTAAACAGCTGGCACAAACCCGGGTAACCAAAGCAATATTCCCCGACAGAACCAATCACCACGATACTCTTTTTGGTGGCACCGCTTTGCAGTGGATGGATGAAATTTCATTTATTGCTGCTACGCGTTTTTCTCGCCAGAACATTGTAACGGTTAGCTCTGATAAAATTGATTTTAAACACCCTGTACCGGCTGGCTCAGTAGTGGAATTGATTGCCAATGTTGTCGAAGTAGGGCGTACCAGTTTAAAGGTGAAAGTAGATATGTTTGTGGAAAGCCTTTATGAAGACGGCAGTATAAAAGCCATTACTGGGTCATTTAGTTTTGTCGCCATAGATGAGCACAAAAAGCCAACACCTGTTTTACCCCAAGACTTCATTGACCAGCTTCTAAAAAATAGATAAATACGCCCCCCTCACTTAATTGAAATGCTTATTTCCCCTGCTAGACTGCCGCTTAAAAAGGCGCATGGCAGCTAAACATCATCGCCTGCTGTGTCATGGGGTGATTGATGCGCAATGTTTTTGCATGCAGATGTAGGCGTTTAGATAAATTTAGCGCTTCTTCATGGGCGTAAAAATAGTCGCCTACCATGGGAAAACCCATGGCTTTCATGTGCACTCTAAGTTGGTGCGAACGCCCAGTATGTGGAATAAGCTCGACACGGCTGCAGTTGCCCTCAATTGCCATGAGTCGCCAATGGGTAAGAGATTGCCTACCCTCAGTATGAACTTCCTGGCGGGGGCGATTGGGCCAATCACAGCGCAAAGGCAGGTCTACATGCCCTTGTTTGGCAGGGATGTGTCCAAATACTCTGGCTTCATAAACTTTGAAGGTTATTCTGTCTTGAAATTGTTTGGCAATGTTTGATAGCGCAAACTGGGTTAAAGCCAGTACCATGACGCCCGACGTGGCTTGATCCAGGCGGTGAATGAGTCCAACAAAAGGGAATTGAGCTTGTAGGCGGCTGTGAACGCTGTCTTTAATACTTTATAGAATATGTACCAAATTAGGCGGTATGTTGACTATTCTGTTATTACTCTAATATTGTCACCATTGTCTGTGGTTACAATCTTGGAGTGTAATAGTGATACATAGTGCATCAGTCATCAAATGGGCTGGTTTATCTTACAGCTCGCATGTCATTCTTGATGATAATGGGGTACCTCTTTTAGCCCCCTCTCTTTTCCTTGCTAATCTCAGTATAGAAGGAAGGTCCAAAGCTACAATTCTTAACTACGCGTATCGTTTGAATACATATTTTGATGTGTTAAGGAATTCTGACGGAATGGACTGGAAGCTAGTCAATGATGAGGTTATGACTGCCTACATAAATGGGTATCTTATGACTGAGTTGGGGTTAAGCCGACCTTCCATCTCAGGGCATATTGCTGCTATAAGCACCTTTTACGACTGGTCTTGGGATCATGGGTATTTAGAATCACCTGCTACATACTCCTATTCAATATATGTAAAAGGCGAACCTACCAGCTATCAGAAAGGCCTAAGCAGTGTAACTAAGGTTTATGTAGATCAATATATCTCAGATGAAAAATTCAATGATCTTCTTGGTAAAATAAAGACAAATGACCCCTTTTTAATTGAAAGAAATGAACTAATTCTTCTTTTCGCTAAATGTGCTGGGTTACGCCGCGCTGAGATAATGGACTCCAGGAATTTAACTCTACCTGAGCTAAGGAAATTTGAGGATAACACGTCTAATAACGACCATATAAGTATCATAGGTAAGGGTGAAAAACTAAGGAGGGTTCCAATTATCCCTGGCTTACAGGACAAGATTGTGCAGTTCATTAATGGGAGGCATAGAAAAACAAAATCTAACAATTTAATTTGCGGTAAGTATGGTAACCCCTTAAATGTATCTATACCCAATAACCTTTTCAAATTAGCAGCAGCTGAACTTAATGACCCATATTGGGATACAAGGGTCTTCCACTCATTGAGGCATACCTATGCGACCAATATGGTTACTTTTTGCTACGAGAATGAAATGGATCCATGGCAACTCCTTCCAGAGTACATGGGTCATAATAATAGTGATACAACACTGGGATATGTCGCATTTGAAGCTGTCATGAATTCTAGGCATAGTCTCTTGAAAAAGTTATATGTTGGAAACAAACATATAAATAGGAGAGTCAAAAATGTTTAGCCTTTCCGAAAAAGAATTACAGCTAAGTCCTCTGGCGCTTTATAAAGACTCTTATACTATTAGATATCCTTATGAAACACTCCAGCATGGGACTAAGATTAGAACATATTTTGTACCTGAAGAATGTAGAGGTCATCCGCTAGTACGTGCATTTGTTGAGGTACTTCGACTCCAAAAAATTAGAAATCTCACTGCTGGAGCCCAAGAATTTTATATCAGAAGCTTTATTCGTCTTTGTGAGTTTATTAGTAAGCACCCAGAGCAATCAGGAATAGATGACATAGGGGTTATTACCCCAAACTTTAGAAACTACTTGTCGAATCATAAAATGGAATTCAGCTATGACGCTATAAGAAGAATGATTTCCTTTTGTCAGGTTATACTTAAGGATGCTTGCGATCCAATCCATAAATTTGAAACTTGTGATTGGTGGTCAGAAGAAATTAGAGATATAAAGAATTGCATTAAGCCTCTTAAGGTAATTAGAGAGAAAACTAAGCTAAGTATTAAGGATCTTTTTCCTGAATCAAAGTATTCAGATGAAGAGATCTTAACTTCCATGAGGCGTGTTTCTTTATGGCTAATTAGTGAAATGAACTCAATAAGGCGTGAGATAAAAAGGAATACAAAGCTTTGTTTAGAGCTCTATAACACTTACGACGGACTAAGTTTCGAGAAAACTTATTTTTCAAAATATGGAGGGCAAGCATCTCCTACTATAGAAAAGTACTTAGGCGGGCAGTTAATTGAAGTCGTAATTGAAAGTGGTAGTCCCACTGCAATAGAAATCATGTACTACAACCCAAGACGCCTATTCATAAAGTCTTTTATAGAAAAGGAAATAGCCTCGATAGAGGAAATGACTAGTGGTCTCGACTCTCGTTTGAAAAGAATAGATAAAAGATCTCCTAGAAAAAATAAGAAGCTAATTGGTGATAAACGATATCTGTCTTCGCACTATTTTTGTTCTTCTTACAACAAAAAGGTTTCCGTTAACGGTCTTTCTGCGTTTTCTCCACTCTCCATTTTTTCGAACACATTGGCAGAGCAGCAAGCTTTGCACTGGTTTTTAGCATCAGAAAGAATTCAACCCACAGGGCTAGATAGGCTTAATTTATCGGATGTAATATTTGACAGCTCTGACCTATTAAAAGCTAGAAAGATTCAAATACAATTCTATAAAGGCCGAGGAGATAAGCATTATTCAACAAGTGTATTTAAAAAGAATACGCCTGCATTTAATGCCATTAGAGACTACGTGATTAATGAAGTTGAAATGATGGAAAAGGTGACGGGTGGAGTAGCTCAGCCTGGGAAGTTATTTCAGAAGAGAACAAAGGCAATGATACACTATTCAAGTCAATTGTCAGAATCCTCGATACTTCCGATTAAGCTATTGGGCATGAAAGGCTCTCAGATGCATAGCAAATGCTTGTCTGAAGTCGATGGTGCAGAGGCATTTTTGAATGTCTTAGAGATTCTTAATCACTCTAATGCTATTAGAGCCGATCAAATGAACACCTTTACAAGTCTTTCTTCTAGAGCTCGAAAGGATAAATCTATTGTTGTCCCGCCACAGGCGTCGATAGTGAAAGAGGGGATGCGAAATTTAACTCTATCTAGTATTGCCCAATCGAGAGCATTACTAGAGGATTCGGATAGCGATGATAAGTACGTGACTGCTGCTTTATCTGCCCACTCAGAAGAAACTCATAATAGCGCCTATATGGATAGATATGAAAATATAAATAAAAAAAAGGAACTAAAAGGAGACCGGTTCGCGGCGAGTGTAGGTGATGAAATGGCGCTTCTAGCAAAGAAAGTAGCGGGATTTAGGGGCAAGATTGATATGTTGAGCGAACAGGAAATTAATAAGAAACTAGGGTTGTCATATTCTTTAAAGTCCAAAATTGAAGATTTTTCTAGTTTGGATAGCTTTTTAAATATTGCTAAGGAAAAAGGATTTGAGGTTGGTATATTAGGTGAAGTGAGTGATGGAAGTACCACCTATATAATACAAACTCCAATTACATACGCTCTAATTTCTGCTTATATTAACCATCTAGATGAAAGTATTGAAATACTAAGTGTTGATAGTGATACACGAGCTAAGCTGGCCAATATTCATAAGTTATATTTAGAAGATATCCTTTCAAGGTTTTCACAGAAAATAGTTGATCAGGCTAAGTCAGTAAAATACAACTTTCCTTTTCCGGAGGTTTTATGAGTAACGCGACTAAAAATATTTTCTTCATAAATAGGGCTAGCCGTATTGATTTTTCTAGTGGTCTAGAATCTAAATTAAATGAAATGGATGATCCAGTTTGGTATATATACGATACTGCAAATACCGATAAAAAATTACCATTCTCCATAAACTGGGAGTTGATGGATGAATATGATTCGAAATTATTTAAAGGGTTTTTACGCTGGAAGTATACTAAAGGTGAAGGAGGAAATGGGAAGATATATGCGAATGAGAAAACGGTAAAAAATGATGTGACAAATTATAATAAATTCATAGCTAGTCATAAAAAACTACATGACAATCGAAATATTTCCGACCTGTGTCTTGAGGAAATAAAAGATATTATTAGTCATATAGCTCCAGCTCCGTATAAGTTTGAATCATTTTTGAGGGCGATTATGGCTGCATACAATGAGGGTTTTTGCTTTGATGGAATATCATTAGACCTTCCATTAGATTTAACCAGATACTTGCATCGTGATAGGTTTAAAGATGAGAAAGAGTTTAAAACATGGTTGAAAGGTGGGACATGGGGAAACCTTCCAGTTTCTGTCGCTATAGTTTACCTCAATGATTGTATTGAAATCTTGGAGAATAAGGCCGTCGAATTCCTGCTCGAATACTTTCGAATTCAGAAATCAAATAACTCAGTGGCCTTAGAATACCTGTTCAGCTATGGGCAGCAAGCTTTGGTTTATGATGTAATAGAAGAAAAACCAGTAATAATTAAGTTAAGTCGAAACTGTAGGTCTGGGCTTAGAAAAATGGCTGATTTGTTTACAAAATATGGTTATTCTTCAAAAAATAAATTGACTAAAAATTTTCTTAGAAAAACTTCGGTAGAACTTCATAACGCGGCATTGATTTCATGTTTGATGTTAACGGGTATTAGACTATCTGAGTTGTCGAGTATTCGAGCTAAAGATTTAAAAAGTGACGGTAAAGGTACTTATAGTTTTACATCGAAAATTGATAAAACACATTCAGGTATGCGAGTCGTACGATCAATATCAGGTGTTGCCTATGAAGCAATGCGTATCTTAATTGGAATAAGTTATAGGGATAATGTCGAGGATGCAATTTTTAGTCATACTTATACCAGTGGTTATCTGGAAATCATTGACAAAGATAATGCAGTTAGTATTCGCAGTGAAACATTAGGGAAGAAAGTGTCTCAATGTTATTCTGAGTGGAGATCAATACAGTCAAGTGCACTAAAAGAATACTCTCCGCTAACTACATCAGCTCATGCGATGAGACATATATTTGCTGCAGTGGCATTAAGGCGTTTTGATGGGCGCGTTTCCGAAAGGATTAGGAGACATTATGGTCACGCCTTTAAAAGTAGGTATATAAGAGCGTATGTTGATACTAAGTATGATCAAGATTATCAGTATGCAGCGGAACGAGAGTATATAAATGAAATCATTACTGGCATTTCCGAAGGTGATAAAAGTTTTTATGGCCCGGTGGCAATGCAAATAAAAAGAAGAATATCGGAAGATCATAGATTTTTATCTTTAGAAGAATTTAATGATGCTTTAGAAGATCTTTCCGGAGAATTTGAAAATATAGTACCCCATGAATTCGGGTATTGCGTGCCTAGGACAAGGGAGATTGCCCATGCACAGTGTAAAGACAAGGATACTGGTGAGGCCAGAATATGGGAGCAATCATCAGTGAAGAATTGCACTAAGTGTGTTCATCGGTTAACCCATATTTCTCAGGCTGAAAGTGTCGTAAGAATAGCCATAAGTCATCAAAACTTCATTGATCAATCTCCATTGAAAGCGACCAGTGAAATATCTCAAAAAATTGTAAAGCAGTGTGAGGCGGTGTTGTCTGAAATGAATTATCCAATGAGAGAAGCGAATGAGTGCTAAGTTTAGTATTAATAATTTCATTGAAAATAGTGAAGCTGACAAACCAATATCAAAAGATGGCTATAGACCGGTTTGGTTGAATAAATCATCGAGCTTAATAAATAGAATTTATGATGAGGTAATTATAGAAACTACCAATATTTCTAATCGAATATCAAATGGCGATAAACTTTCCATTAAAGAAAGAAGAGTTGTAAAAAGTAAGATTGCAGAAAAGTGTTGTGTTGACAGGAGTTACATTACTCACAGGCGTATACCCGAGATAGCCTCTTTTATTGATGAAAAGGAAAAATGGTTAGATACTCTCTGGAAATCGAAAAATCCTAAAAAGGGTAATAGAGGTTTATCTAAGAAGCAACTTGAGAAAGAAGTTACTCGTTTAAAAAATCTGCTAAATGAAGAGAAAGATAAAAACTACAGCGAGGTTATGACACAGCTTTTAATGAATGATGTATCTAAAGATCACTCAAGGCTTATTAAGCAGGTCGCAGAGTTAAAAGTTCAAAACAATGAGCACCTAGAATCGATATCTCGGCTTAGGTCGCAACTTAGAAAACAAACAATCAAGGTAGTAAGTGATTCAGGAGAGATTGTTTAGTGATCAGCAGTATATCTTAATGTTGAAATAGTTTGGGCAAAGTAGAGAATGACTCTTTTTAGAGAAGCCTGCTACTTTATATTTAGAACGGTGCATTGCTTTCAAAAAGCATTCTTTGACCACTTATAGGGTGATTAATATGTAATGATCTCGCATGCAACTTTAGTCGTGGGGATGCATGTAGGGCTGTCCCTTGAGCATAAAAATAATCACCAATAATGGGAAACCCCATAGCTGACATATGAATCCTTAATTGGTGGCTTCGGCCTGTGTGTGGGATTAATGATATTCGACTACACAGTATTTTTTTTGGACCTATTTCTTCGTGATTAATGAGTTGCCAATGGGTAAGGGATTGTTTGCCTTCATGGTGAATTTCTTGTCTTGGCCGGTTGGGCCAGTCGCACCTGATCGGTAGGTTAACTTGCCCCTTAGGGCAGGGTAGTGCCCCATATACAATGGCTTCGTAGACCTTAAAGGTAGTTCTATCTTGAAATTGAATGGATAAATTAGATTGAGATTTTTTGCTTAAACCAAATACCATTACACCAGACGTTGACATATCTAAGCGGTGGACTTGACCCAGAAAAGAAAATTTCTTTTCTAATCTGTGCACAACACTATCAGTTAAAGAGCCAGGTTGAGACAGTAGACCGCTGGGCTTATTAATCACCAGCATGTGTTTGTCTCGATATAATATTTGCATTTAAATCTTAATTTGGGGTGAAGTATATTAGTAGAGTATACGAGATTTGGGCTAAGTTAGGGCAGGCTAACCCTGATAAATGTTTCTTCTATCCAACTTAAAATAATTTATATGGACCTCAAAATACCTAAAGGAAGGTATTTGATACAGCTAGTAATTATTTTCAACGGTTTGGTCACTTTTTGATCTTATATTCTGGTGAGTTTTAGAGTTTGAACAATGCTTCTATATCAACACTTAAAGCTTTAGCTAAGTGAATGACTTCTATATCACTAATTCGCCTATTTTTTGACTCTATTTTGGCAAGTGTGCCACGACTGATATCCCAGCCTAACACGTTACATTTGGCTGTTAGGTCTTTCTGTGACAGTGTCTTCTCTATCCGAATTTCCCTTACACGGGGTCCAATATAGTTCATTACTTGCTCCGAATGCGGAGCTTGATTTTCAAGTATTTTTCGTGCGAAAATGCTCTGATAGCGGAGCAAATGGAGAGTTGTCCCAGATTTCCGGACATTTATATAAATACAGGTACTCCCATTGCCCAGTCAGCCTCTAAAACTTGATCGATATTTAGGTCGTATCCTGATTGAAAAAAGGTTGGAGAGCTTTACTATTTCCGAACTTAGCGATCAATATTTAGCCACATTTAAAGAGCTGTCGGGTAAGGATCTAGATCCTGGCGAAACGAGAAAGTGGATATACCGTCGTATTTACAAGTTGGTTAAAAATGGTTTTTTAGAAAAACAGCCAAATTCGATTAAAAAGGACTTAATCTTCAGGCAGACGGATCTTATGAAGAGTGCCAATATTCTTGAAACTATTGATAAACATATCAAGTCGCTGGTCATAGAAAGCGCTACGTTATGCAAGGCTCCAATTGATCGTGCTGGAGTTTTGCGAAAACTTGAAGAGCGTGCGAAGCAATATCAGGTGGACCTGATTACGAGTCTGGGTGAATCAGAGGAGTATATGTACCTCTATGAAAGCTTTCCTTCTTTAAAGCCTCAGCTAGAAAAGCAATATCACCAAGCGAGAGAGCGTAGTTCAAAATTGCTAGGTCAGCTTACTGCTATCAAAACCGTAATAGAGCAGTTTTCTTCAAAGACGATAGAATGATGAAGTTAAGGAAGTGGCAATCAGACTGCATTGATAATGCGCTGTATTATTATCAATTAAATTCCCACTTTTTATGTCAAGCCACTCCAGGAGCCGGTAAGACGGCCATGGCTACTGAACTGGCTGTTAGGCTCCATGAAAAGGGTTTAGTCGACTTCATACTTTGTTTCTCGCCATCCATATCGGTATCCCAGGGATTTAAAAGTGCTTTATCGACACGATTCAAGCGACGCTTTGATGGCAAGGTGGGTTCACTGGGAGGCGCTTATACTTATCAAGGGATGCCCCATCTTGGGAAGTCTTTTTGGGAGGTTCTCGAGCATAACCGGGTATTCGTAATATTTGATGAAATTCATCATTGCTCTGGAATGACAGAGCAGGATGGTAACTCTTGGGGTGAAGAAATCCTCACTCACATTAAAGGTCGTGCGACCTACACGCTTGCGCTGAGTGGAACACCGTGGCGTTCGGATAGTGCTCCCATCGTATTATCAAAATATACGACAGAGAATAAGCAAATAAACTGTAATTATCGCTACAGCTTAAGGGATGCTGTTAAAGATAAGGTTTGTAGAAGCCCTAAAATAGTTCTAACCGATAATGAGCGCTTGTTGCTTAACATTGATCAGGAGGAAACTAAGGAATTTACAAGCATTAAAGATTTGCTAGGTGAATCAGGAATAGGTTATCAGTCTATTATTTTAGATTATCAAGCCATTAGGCATAATCTGGCTCTAGGCTGCCAAAAGCTCTCTCAAATACGTCTACATAATCCAGATGCGGGCGGCCTAGTGGTCGCGTCTTCTGTTTCGCATGCTGAGAAAATATTACAAATACTTCAAGATGAATTTAAGCAATCAGCGGTGTCGGTTTCCTATAAAGTGGCTAACTCACATGAGGTAATAGAAGAATTCAGACATAATGATGTGGAATGGATCGTCAGCGTTGGCATGGTGAGTGAGGGCACTGATATTCCCAGGCTACAAGTTTGTTGTCACTTAAGTCATATTAAAACAGAGCTGTATTTCAGGCAGGTGCTTGGCCGTATTTTGAGAGTGAGTCAATCATCTAATCAAGAAGCTTGGCTTTATACTTTCGCTGAATCGAAGCTCGCGCAATATGCTAAACAAATAGGACAAGATCTGCCTGAAAACAATGTTGTCATCCGAGATGACAGTTACCCTATGAAGGGTGAATTGCTTTCGCTTGAAAATGAAACTCAAAATCAAGGTATTGTGCCTAAAAACTATCTTACAGAAAAAAACTTCGAAGTAGGCCATTTTCAAGAAAATACTGGTTACTGTGACTTTGAGAAGTCATCTATCCCGCTATCAGAGAAGAAAGCATTTAATAGTACTGTCGAATTACTGGGTAAGTTTAGAGAGCAGGTTATCTTAACCTTTAACTCTCCATTCTAATTGAGAGGATATTTACTCGATAAAGAGAACTGTAACAATCTAGCAGTGATGGAGGGACGAATGTATGTGGGTTATAGACTTTGAATCATCTGGGCTATCCAAGCGTAGTTATCCAATTGAGGTGGCTGTCAGCAATGGAAAAATAGAGTTCTGCGCGTTAATAGAGCGAATGAATCATTGGGTATACTGGAATGACGAATCTGAATCAGTACACAACCTATCTAGAGAAAATTTACAAGGCAATGGAGTGAATCCAAAAGAAGTTGCCTTAAAGCTAAACGACTTAATTCAAGGTGATAAAATCTATTGCGACTCTATACATTGGGATGCTTTCTGGTTGAACGTTCTCTTTAGTGATAATGCGATTCAACCAACTTTTGAGTTAGCTGATGTACTAGAATTACTTGATACTGAATATAGGCTCGATACATTTCTACAGAGCAGGCAAGAACTGATTAGCTCGGGCGAGTTTATTTTACATAGAGCATTAGAGGATGTCAGGATTATCCAAAAATCTCTAAATAAGGCTTTAGATAATGCCCATATTGTTTGATGACTCCGAATATGGAAGCATGTAAGGGGCCAGTCTAGCGACAGTATTTGTATTGAGTTAAGCCATTTTAAATTGGATGTTTACTTTATCCTCATTGTTTATCAATATAAAATACGATGGCCTTATTCTCTGGCTTATATTTTTCCGTGTTTATGCAAGCATTGATACTGGTGGTACCATTAGATTTTATGATTCCATAGCCTTCATGAATATGGCCAAAAATATGAAATATGGGCTTAACCCTAGCAACAGCCTCTGCTAGACCTTCACAGCCCACACACTCGCCACTCGTAATTTTATCCAATACACCGGCTGGTGGGCCATGGGTGATTAATACATCGGTATTATTCGGTATGAGTTGCCATTTCATTTTTAATTCCTCACCTCGTTTCAAATTAAATGCCCAATTCATGAAGTAAGGTTGCCAGGGTGCTCCATAAAAATGAACATTATCAATAACGATAGATTCATCTCTTAGATATATTGCATTTGATAACAGCCCCCTAGAAGCTCTTTCACTATTTTCAAAACACCAATCATGATTACCAGCAATGACGATTTTATATTTATGTGGGAGTGAGCCTAGCCAATCATTGAATTCGTCTAATTCGAATAATGTCCCTTTGCCTAGTATATCTCCTGCATGTATAAAAACATCGCCATCAGGAATGTTAATTTTTTCATACATTCCATGAGTATCGCTAATCACTACGCATTTCATTCTATTGTTACGCTTCACATCATTGAATTTATAGGTTTGTTAGCCAAAAGAGGCTAAATAATTTTAGGGCACTGATTAGGTAGTAAAATAACATGATTTCCTATTTGGCCCAAAAAAGTATAGCCATTGATTGCTTTAGATTGTCTGGAATTTTGACTTATTCCCAGACCTGAAAACTAATGAATGACTTCTCATGTTAATACATATTCCCATAAAGGGAGATCGAGTCGGTATATGAAGTAAATTTTATTAGTCACCTAAAATTAAAATAGAGAAGGAGAGTTAATGATGAATGACTCTGAAAACAAAAGTCGTGATATATTGCCAATCTATGAAGTTACGGCTCGCGTTCTTGGTAAGAAAAGTATTGCACATCAAGAGATAATTAGGGGCTATAAAGTCAGGAGTATCATTCAAGTCAATACCGAAGTTAGCCAACGAATACCATGCAACAAGCCAAGAAATTTGTTTCATACTAGATATTAACCCCATCAAGCTTACTCAAAGAAGGAATCTAAATTTACCCTTATCTTTAAGTCAGTCAGATCGAGTTATTCGCTTTGCTCGATTAAAAGAACAGGTACTCATAATGACACTGGGTGATAACGACGCAGCCATAACCTGGCTGCGTACACAACAGGAACACCTTGATAATGAATCGCCAATGCTGCATGCCATTACGGAATGTGGTTTGGAAAGTGTGAGAGACCTAATCGGTCAAATTACCCATGGTACTTTTAGTTAAGTATGAGGGGGTTGCCGCAATAAGAATCTTGAGGGGCTAGGGGCCGGAGTTAGGTCGGTTAATTTGTAATCCCGAAGCAGTAACCCAGTGAGGGTTCTTGGTTTCATCAAATATGTACATCTTAACCATTGGCAAGTAATCCCCTTCTGCAACATTCCCATGAAGGTCCGAAATAGGGCAGTTTAGTGCCTATATGGACACTATTCTCCTCAATAAACTGGGTTCTAGGAAGGGCATTCAATTGCTACCAATAACAAAGAAGATGGCGTAGTGGATTAAGGGCTAGCTGGTAATGCCTAGTCAACTGTCGGGCTTGTGAATTGATTAACCCTCTACTTTTGACTGATGTTAAAGAGGAGCGATTACAATATTTTTGACTTGGTATGTGACCTTGGCCATATCAAGCGAGATGAAGTCCCTAAGCTACCAAATATTGGTGTTAAGGCTGTCAAATCCAAAGACTACTTTACCAGTGATGAGCTACCACTGGTGCTGAGTGGCTTCGATACCTTTTATTAATGATTCCAAAAGCTACAAAGCAAGAGGAATCCGAAATATACTTAAATTTTATGTATATTTCATATTGGGGACTGGTGTTAGGTCTGGTGAGGAAATAGTTAACTTGAAATATGGTGATATAAAGCTGGGGATTTTGAATGAGAGGTAGACGTGGAATGCTAATATCTCTCACGGTAAGGTCTCGGGCCGCAACTGGGCGCGTAAAATAATTCTGTCGGATAGAGCTGCAGGGACAATTGATTGGATAGCTGCTTATGATGATTCGACATCTGACTTTGTTAAGCCGTTTGAGCAGTACATGGTTTACCTAAAGATTAAGGATAAAAATATCGGCTCTACTCCTTTAGGCACACACATATCACCTATGCTCTATTGTTAGAAAAAGTACCCAGAAGGGCGATTGTTAAACAGTGTGGTAC
>MAAB01042827.1_pt1 | contig 14764 bp, 11 predicted proteins | sample 1115991 | NCBI WGS metagenome assembly MAAB01 (sample SAMN04961124, study PRJNA320927) | seawater metagenome | isolation source: sample BD02T18 sea water enriched with oil for 18 days | place: USA:Gulf of Mexico | collected 2013-07-27
CGCTCTCATGTCTCCGGTATTATTGACCTGGATGTAAAAGAGCACATTGACCGTAAACTAATACGCTTCATGGGCGAAGGTGCAGCTTACAGCTACATTGCCATGAAAGAAGCGGTTGCCGATTCTGGTTTGTCTGAAGAACAAGTTTCTAATGTAGATACAGGCCTGATCATGGGTGCCGGTGGCGCTTCTTCAGAAAACATCGTGGAAAGTGTGGATATCCTGCGTGAAAAAGGCATCCGTAAAGTAGGTCCTTACCGTGTGCCACGTACTATGGGCAGCGCCATTGTGGCCTCCTTGGCTACCGCCTTTAAAATCAAAGGCATTAACTACGGCGTAACGTCAGCCTGCTCCACCAGTGCCCACAGCATTGGTGTGGCGTGTGAACAGATTCAAATGGGCAAGCAAAAAGTGATGTTTGCTGGCGGTGGTGATGAAAGCCATTGGTCATTTGCCATGATGTTTGATGCAATGGGCGCTTTGTCTACTAAATACAACGATCGCCCTGAAACTGCATCCCGTACCTATGATGAAAACCGTGACGGTTTTGTTATCTCATCGGGTGCCGGTTGTTTAGTGCTTGAAGAACTGGAGCATGCGCTGGAGCGTGGTGCCACTATTTACGGTGAGCTTGAAGGTTATGCTGCCACCTCTGACGGCGCCGACATGGTTGCCCCGTCTGGCGAAGGTGCCGAACGCTGCATGAAACTGGCCCTTAAGACCTGTACTGGTCCTATTGACTACATCAACACCCACGGTACCAGTACACCTGCTGGCGATATCACCGAATTGGGCGCCATTAAAAATGTATTTGGCGACAAAATGCCACTAATCGGCTCCACTAAGCCATTATCGGGTCACAGTCTGGGCGGCGCCGGTGTACACGAAGCTATCTTTAGCTTATTGATGATGCGTGACGGTTTCTTAACGGGCTCTGCCAATATTGAGAACTTGGACCCTAAAGCGGAAGGTTTCCCGATTATTCGTGAAAACCTTGATAAAGACGTGCAACGTGTCATGAGCAACAGCTTTGGCTTTGGTGGCACTAACGCTAGCCTAGTGTTTGCAAAGTACCCAACCAAATAAAAAGTAAGTGATGAATGGCCAGCTACTGGCCATTTTGAAGTAAGCTCAATTCATGAGCTTACTTCACCTTTCGGTAATATCTCACAACAAAAATACACTTTCCCCCCTGCAACCTATTTTCATATTCCTCTAAAATATTTTCAGATTATTTGAATGACTTTCAATTTATACATGGAGGTATAGATATGAAGGGGTTTACCCTGATTGAGCTCATGGCCAGTACGGCTATTTTGACAATATTACTGACGGTAGGCATGCCATCTTTAGGTAGTTTATTAGATAGCTACCATGCCAAAACTACACTATCAGTCCTTCAGAATACTCTCCAGCAAGCCCGCTCCCTAGCGCTTGCAAAGTCACAGTACACCCTGGTATGCCCGATGACAGATAATGAGTGTGTCGCCGACTGGAACCAACCTTTAAGCATTTTTGTTGACTTAAACAACAATAAAACCCTAGATGACGGTGACACACTTCACCTGAGAGTCGGCAATGAAAATACCCATGGCTTTTGGCAAAAGAAAAGAATTACACAAAATTACATTAAATTCACACCTCAGGGACATGCTTTTTCATCGGCAACAACCTTTTTGTATTGTCCACACTCAGGCAAACAAAACCATGCCAAGCAGCTGGTCATTAACTTTCAGGGGCGTATCCGCATCAATAGCTACCTTAGCCAGCAAGGTACACCCTATAGCAGTATCAGCCCCTTAACCTGCCCTCCCCCGTAAATTGAAAGTGATAAAGTGTGAGTCAACTCACACTTGCACAGGGCCTCCCTTGAGTTAGCACTTGAAAATCAACCGTTAGTCCGTTTTCATTAGAGGTTCTGTATCTATCGCGTTTAAATAGTACCCATGAAAAATTCTAGCTTACATCACCAGAACGGCTTCACCCTCATTGAGCTCATGGTAGCCACTATTATCCTCGTCATCCTCTTGAGCGTAGGAGTCCCCGGTTTACAGTCATTGCTGACCACTCACAACATTCAATCAGTGTCGCCTTTTTTTACTAAAAGCATTCAATTGGCTCGCACCGAAGCCATTCAACGTGGCGCCACCGTGCAAGTAAGGCCTGTAAGTGGTAATACCGACTGGTCACAGGGGTGGCTCATTGAATTTGCCGATACTCCTACCACCTTCCAACCCATTCGTACATTTGAGGCCTTGCCCGGCTCACCAACCTTCACCAGTACACTGCTCAATGGCGCCACAGCGACTAATACATTAGTGATTTTACCAAGTGGGCACACACCAATCACGGGGACATTCCAAATGTTTTATGAAGATTGTGTTGGAAACAATGTCATTAATTACACTATTTTTATTTCCGGTGTACTTAAGAGAGAGGTCGCGGGATGTTAAATGGCAATAAGCGTCAACATGGCTTTGCATTAATTGAAGTACTAGTTACGGCCGTGATCGTGGCCATTGGAGTCTCAGGTTTAGGGGTACTGCTCCTGCGCGCCATACAGGGTACCCAAGATAGCGCCCAACGGACTCAGGCCATGTGGATTGTGCAGGACTTTGTGGGAAGAATTCGTGCTAATTCTTCCGGTGCACGCAAAGGGGATTATGTGTTGGCCGCCACCACCGCAAGCTATTGTGCGAATTCGAGGCCGGCACAGATCTGTGCTGCTTATTTTGATGGCAATGCCAAGGTCGCTGCCAACTGCACCGAAACCCCTATGGCTACGTTTGATAAATGGATCACTGTTTGTGGAATCGAACCGGCATTAGATCCCACCGCCACTGGCTACGATATTGAAGATACGGTTTATGACAGCCCATCAAAATTTATCATTAACCCTGTATTAACCTCCGTCTGTACCCTGCAGCACGCAACCCGCGTAAGTACTTCAAGTGGCACTCCTGACTGCATTCAATATAGTGTCACCCTTAGCTGGAACACCCGGATTGCCGATGGCGGTGTCGGCAGCAACAGCTACAACATGGTGGTGGAGTTAAATTAATGAATAGACAACAAGGCTTCACCTTAATTGAACTCATGATCGCTTCCTTAATTGGTTTAATTATCATGGGCGGCATGATGAATCTGTTTATTACCACCAACCGCAGCGTCACGCTTTCCGATGCGTTATCGCAAAATCAGGAAACAGGTCGCTTTACCATGGATTACCTCACCAAATATATCCGCCTGGCAGGTTACAGCGAAGACTTTACGGTGGCTACACCTCCATTATTTTTGCAAACCGGCGCTTGCACCGCAGGAACAGAGGTGGCCGAAATTAAAGTGGAATTTGCGTGTTCTGAAAATAATCCGCTGGACGGATCTGGTGACCCGGTTGTGCTAGGCGACCGCCTGGCTATTCCGTTTGTGGCCAGCGGTGATGCAGGGGCTGAAATACGCTCGTGTTCAGGCAGAGTGGTTGGTGGTACCGCAAACGGCCAGCAAAGCCTTATTAATGTGTTTTGGGTGGACGCCGACCCTGACCTCGATAGCTTTAAAGAACTGAGATGCCGCACCTATAGCAGAGACACCAATACCTGGCTGGATGCTTCATCTGTATCCCTCATTAACAATGTGGAAGGGCTTGAATTTCAAATTGGTATTGCCGCAGACAGCGCCAGTAAAATTGCCTCTACCTATGTAAATATAACAAGATTACAAGCCGGTGCATTGAGTGATGGTACCACCATAGATATGAATAATGTACGCAGTATTCGCATTGCATTATTAACCACCAGTACTGACCGGCTAGACGAAAATAAATTACAATCTAACCAACGCAAACGCATTTTTGGGGTGTTGGATGCTCCCCACGATACCTATACGTTCACGGATGGTAGTTTACGTAATATTTTCAGTAATACGGTAGAGCTACCCAACATGATCGAAGGCTCTGGATCAAATTAGGAGACAAGTATGAAACAACAAGCAGGCTCCACCTTAGTCATTTCGTTAGTTCTACTTACCATCATTACCGTGGTGGCAGCCTATTCGCTGGAAGGCAGTGCCATTCAATCCAAGATGGTGGCCAACAGCTTATTTAGCACCATCACTTATCAAGAGTGTCGTAATGAGCAAGAGGCGAATGTACGCCAATATAATGATGACCGTGATGCGCTTATTACCTCTATGGTAACAGCCACCCCCATCACCGCCACCACCACCATTACCGAAGGTTATGCTTCACAAAAACCCAAATCGGATTTAACCACCAGTTGGCAGTATGTACGGGATGCCCCTGCGGCACGCGAAGGATTCAACCTGGATAACGAGAGTCAGTCGAAAGCGTATTTGTTTGATCATGACTGTGTGGCTACATTTAACTTTTCGACCAACAGCCAAACTCTGGGCGCCATTATTGAAGGGCTGGAACAGGCTGGCAACATTAATTAGGAGATAATAAAAATGAAATTTTTTCTGTGTTTTTTTTACATTTTAACCATTAGCCAGGCCAGCCTTGGCGCTCGAGCATTGGATGTGGCTCGTGAGATGGACAGTATCAAGGTCGAATATTACCAGACAAGCAACAAAGGCTTAGTTCGTGTGAAAGGGTGCAGTCAGTGCTCAAAAGAAGTTTACACTTTCACAAAAAAGCCCCTCATCACCAGAGGTGGAGAAAACATTCCCTTTGAAGAATTCATGCAAGAGTATTGGAAGGCAGAGTACCTAACCCTACTGCTGGATATAAAAACTCTATCGGTACTAAGCATCCATTATTAAAGGGAAGTCCATCATGAATAAACTGACTATTTTTATTAGTGCCCTGTGTATAAGCAGTTTTGTAAGCGCGTACGACACAGAGATTTATGGTACGGCGGGTAACACCAATAATAATAAAGTGAATCCCAATGTACTTTTCATCGTAGACACCTCCGGGAGTATGCGAGGCTCTGTAGCCATTGAGGAAAAAGTTGCGTTTGACCCGACGCATAATTACACCAATAGCAGTAAAGTAATGGATAACCCTAACTATTATACATCTTGGGGCTGGAACATAAGTAGTTTCGACAGCTCTTCCTGCAGCGAACTGATAACAAAATTTACGAAAACAGATTCAGGAAGAACCATTGAAGATCACTCTATTTCAGTAAATGCCCTGCAAAAACGCAACGATGTATTACAGTCATTACAGCTGGCAAAATCGGGTGATATTACTTGTTACCCTTATGAAGGTGAAGTGGGATACAAATATACTTTTTATTCCCCCGACTACTCAAACTGGGTACAAAGCTCAAATAAGGTTGATATTACAAGCACTCGCATGGACGTCATTAAAGAAGTAGTTACTAATTTAACCAATAATTTGGAAGACATTAATTTAGGACTAATGCGCTTTAATGGCAGCAGCGGAGGCCGGATAGATGTCCCTGTAGCTGATATCACTAGCTCCGGCCAAGACATCCGCGACACCTTAGCAAACTACCAACCCGAAGACAGCACGCCATTGACCGAAACCCTTCATGAAGCAGCCCTCTATTTCAGGGGAGAGGCGAAGGAATATTCTGGCTCTGGCAATCATACCAGTCCCATAACGGCCGAATGTCAAAAGAACCACATAATACTGTTCACCGATGGCGAGCCATCTAATGATGAAGGTGCCAACGCCTATGCTACCGGTAATATTGCTGACATGGACTTAACTGGAGTTACACCCAGCTTAAATAAAAGCTGTTCAGGGAATGGCGACTGCCTAGATGAATTGTCCTACTGGATGAAAAACTCTGACCACTCAGATCAAATTGGCGATCAAACAATCACCACTTATACCATTGGTGGTTTTAATTTAGATGCAGCTGCCGATTTACTGAATAGAACAGCCATACACGGTGGTGGTAAATTTTATGAGGCTGATGACGCCTCAGGTATTAGCTCTGTTCTAACCGCGATCTTTCTAGAGATCCTCGCCACCGACACCACCTTCACCGCACCCGCGGTCTCGGTTAATGCATTTAATGCTTCAGAGCACAAAGATGAATTGTTCTATGCTTTATTTCGCCCAGATGATAAAACAAAATGGGCCGGTAACTTAAAAAAATATAAGCTCTCCAGCGATGGAGTGGTAATGGATGCTTCCACTATCTCACAAGTGGCCGTTGACGATACAACCGGTTATTTCAAGGATACCTCTATAGACTATTGGAATGGCACCGTTATACCCGATGGAAAAAATGTTACAAAAGGTGGCATAGCCAATAAATTGATCCCCGCAAACCGTCACATTTACACTGACTACATGAACAGCGGCACGATAGCTATGTCAGATTTTTCAAACAGCACCAATGGTGCCACACAAGCCAGTTTTGCCATTCCCGCCATCACACCTGCCGATACAGCAGCTGACACTACAACCTTTGAAAATGTTCGTGATTGGGCCAAGGGTATAGACGTACTGGATTCCGATGGTGACCTTTCCACCACTGACAGCCGAAAATCTATTGGTGACCCATTGCACAGTGAGCCGGTGATTATCACTTATGGCGGTACAGCCGCCAGTCCTGACTCAACCATTTTCTTTGGTACCAACGAAGGTTTCATTCATGCCATAGATACTGATAGCGGGGCAGAGGAGTTTGCCTTCATCCCCAAGGAATTGCACTCCATTCAAAATACCTATTATGAAAATCCGGCCTTCAACGATAAACCCTATGGTATGGATGGACTAATCAGCACTTGGATGTATGACATAAATGGTAACGGCGTTATTTACAATCCAAGTGGAAATCTCGAGTCAGAAGATGTAGATGGTGTCCCTACTCCTGAACACGCTTACCTTTATGCTGGCATGCGCCGCGGTGGCAATAGTTATTACGGCTTAGATGTCACAGATAAAACAGACCCGACAATGCTCTTTAAAATTACCGGGGGTACCGCAGGTTTTGAAAAATTAGGCGAAACCTGGTCCCGCATGACGGTGGCAAAAGTTAAATTCAACAAGAAAAGTAAATTTGTTTTGTTTTTCACTGGCGGCTATGACACCAATCAAGACGGCAATAGCACTCGTGAAGACGATGCTAAGGGAAATGCTATTTACATGGTCGACGCCACTACCGGCGCGCTACTATGGACCGCAGGTAAATCCGGTGAAGACTTAAACATCAGCGATATGAAAAACAGCATGCCCGCCAGCTTATCGGCTATCGACATAACCGGTGATGGCCACATTAACTATTTATTTGCAGCCGATACTGCAGGGCGAGTATTTCGCATTGACATCAATCAAGCAAATACCAACGCAAGCACATTTGCTACCGGCGGCATGATTGCTCAGGTGGGGGGCGATACCGCAGCCAGTAATCTTCGTTTCTACAACAAACCTAATGTGGCCCTAGTGAAAGATAAACAATATGGTGATTACCTTACTATATCCATTGGTAGCGGCCACCGTGCCCACCCCCTACTAACCAAGACAGTGAAAAACCGCTTCTATGTAATTAAAGATCGCCACCCTTACCCCTATCCTTTGAGTGTCACCCCCACGTACAGGAGTAAAACCGAAGCAACCGACAATATATTAGCGGTTGCTGGAGGTGTAAAGGTGGTCGATTCGCAAAAACTTTACAATGCCACAAGTTTAATGACCGGTGGCAAAGCAGCCTACATAAATGACATGCCTGCCATCATGAATAATGGTGGAGGATGGTTCGTAGACATGAACATCAACGGTGAAAAAATACTGGCAGAGTCCACTACCTTTTCCAGTGCTGTTATTTTTACCTCTTTTTCACCATCAACCGGCTCACTTAGCAGTAACTGCGGTGCCGATACAGGCTCTGCACGCATATATGTACTGGATCAAAAGACCGCTATGCCAGCCATTGACTTGGATAATGATGGTGACCTAGACAGCGACGACCACTCACAACTACTTACCCACGCAGGTATTGCTCCACGGCCCGTAGTGATTTACCGTGCAGGTGGCGGTAAGACCATCGCCATAGGAACAGAGACGATCGATGACGACCGTTTCGATGATAACGATCCGGATGAAAACTGCGAAGACGATAATAGCTGTGGCGATGACATTAAAAAATGCGAAGAAAATAGCTGCAACGTAACACCTGTCTATTGGCATCAAAATGATATTTAACAGGAAGTACCCTATGAACAAACAGCAAGGTTTTAACTTAATTGAGCTCATGGTGGTAGTGGCGATTATTGGCATTATCAGTAGCGTCGCCATCCCCAGGTACAACCAGTATGTAATGAAGTCGGAACGTAAAACTAATGGGATGCCTGCTTTGCTGGATTTAATGCGAGCACAAGAGAACTACTTTGCCAACAATTTCACCTACACTGACGACCTGACGGATTTAGGGTATACTGACCCGGTTATCACCGAAAGAAATCAATACTCTATTAAGGCTGCAGCATGCACCAGCTTAACCCTGGTTCAGTGTGTTAAGTTAACCGCTACCGCAAAAGAAGGCCAAGTAGGCGATGGCAATCTCACCTTAGACAGTATGGGAAACCGTACCCATGACGGCAGCAGTGGCTGGCTGAACTAAGCCCTATTTTGAGCAATGAACGTCTTCATTGCTCAACCTCCTTCCTATAAACTATCGATTAAACGTCGCTAACAAAAACAGCCTTCCGGAACAAACAAAAAAACATAGCCTACATATCGTTTTAAAGCTTCACTGTGTAACAATCCCTTTTTATACCCCCTATTTATCTACTATTATTGGCTTGGCAGAGTCAATAAATTAAATACATGCCACACAACCAAGTAATTTTCATTTTATAATTTGGATGCTCCCTAACTATAAGAGCAGCTGAGAGTGAAGCCATATAAACACATGGCACTGAAGCCCTTATTGCGTGACCAATATCTATGTAGCACTATAAATTTAGATAGCAATAATCTATTGCACACCTCACTCTAATACTTTCACCAATCACGGCTGCCCCTCCCTTTCCATACTTGTCGCGAAATGCCTACATTTGTTTATTAATATCTACTCTCTATGCTTTTTCTAACCATAAAGTGCTGGCCTTAATTATAAAGTAACTATAAAGTACTAGCGTCAAACATATTTAGTACGAGCTGTTTATTTTTTATCCGCCAAGGTCAATCTACAAAAGACGCGACTACTTTTACTCTCCATACACAAAATATGATCATACATCCCCTTTGGTCCTTAGCGGTTCCCCCCCGAGAAGATTTCAAATTTTAACCACCACGAGGGGGGGGAGGCTCAGGGGTTACGCCTGAGCAGGATGACAAAAATAACAGAAGCCAGCATTCGTCAACTGTACGGGCACAAAATATTAACGATGCAAGCAGGTTTCTGACCAACATACAAAACTAGCCACAGGATTGGCTTAGACTTTTTTCCAACCAAGGATGTCGCAACAAGAAATAAAAACGCAACTTTAAGTAGGGAGCAGTCATGAAATTTTTGCTGAGTCTTTTATTGAGTTTTGGGGTATTACAATCCGCCCAAGCTGAACTCGTTGTTTTAGAATTGGCCGTGGAAACTAACGGCATTAGAGTTGAATACATCGAATCGAGTAACAGAGGCATAATCTATGTAAAAGGCTGCAGTGAATGTGAGATGAAAAAATACTTTTTTTCCAAAAAGCCCATCATTGAAAAACATGGGAAGAGCATCAGCTTTAATGAATTTTTAGGCAGCTACTGGAATGCCGAATACCCTACTCTGTTTTTAGATCCTGAATCCCTATCTGTTTTAAGAATCAATTATTAAGGAAACCCGGTCGTGAATTATATTAATATTTTATTGGGTTTTTTATGCCTAAGCCTCCCCGCCCTGGCAGACGATACAGAGATCTATGGTGCCACCGCTATAGATGAATCGAATCGAGTTAACTCCAACGTGTTGTTCATCATGGATACCTCAGGAAGCATGAATGGCCAAGTAACTGTTACCACAACTCCGTCAGGGCCTACCGGTGCTTATGATAACAGTTATGATTACTCTGGCTTCGGAAGCTACGATAATAATAAGGTTTATCACACTCGATCAGGTGGACCTAGCAATGCAGGTGATCCGTCTGATGGTAATATAAAGTCATCAATTCGATCATCTGGCGACTATAACTGTTCATCCCAGCTAACCACTCTAAATTCGATAGGCAGAGTAGAGTCCAAGTTCAAACAAGATCGCTACAACAACGGTAATAATTGGAAAAACTTACAAAATAATAATAACAACGAAATTAGATGTAGCAGTAATAAAACGCATTTTCTTTACACCGGAAACTATATGAATTGGTTTCACGCCACTGGCGGAGGCGGTGGAGGCGGTGGAGGCGGTGGAACCACTACCACCACCACTCGCCTACAAGTGGTAGTGGATGTTGTTAAGCACCTTACCCACTCACTTAGTAAGATAAACCTTGGGCTTATGCGTTTCGACAGAGATGGTGAGGGCGGCATGATTGATGTGCCGGTTACAGATATTGCTACCTCCGGCCAACTCATTCGAGACAAACTAGACAGCTATTATCATAGTGGCGTTACCCCCCTTTCCGAGTCCCTACATGAAGCCGCACGCTATTATCGTGGTGAAGACTGGATATACGGAGATGACTCGACTGCTGGCATAATTAATGGCGATGGCTGGAGTGAAATCAGCTACCCCAGTGCCGCGACCTCTCGAACCTCTGCCAATAGTAGTAAATATAAATCCCCCATCGAGTCCGAGTGCCAAAAAAACCACGTTATTTTACTCACAGATGGCCAACCTTATTACGACGAAAGCTCAAACACAGATATAAAAAACTATGTTAAAAACATGGCGCTACCCTCGCAGTTGAGTAAATCTTGCTCCGGAGACGGAGGTTGCTTGGATGAGCTAGCCTATTGGTTAAAAAATACCGATAGCGCCACGACTTTGACCGGCAACCAGGATATAACTCTCTACACTATCGGAGGTTTTAACTTGACTAGCGGTGTGGATTTGTTAACCCGTGCTGCAAATTTTGGTGGAGGACGTTACTATCCAGCCGATGACACGCAAGGACTTATTGATGCCTTGGACGCTATTTTTCTGGATATTCTAGCCACCGACTCCACCTTTACTGCACCAGCCGTCTCAGTGAACGCCTTCAATGCCTCAGAGCACAGGGATGAATTGTTTTATGCCCTATTCCGCCCGGCCGACAATGTAAAGTGGTCCGGCAACTTGAAAAAATATAGATTACTCGAGGATGGAATGGTAGTCGGCACCGAAATTACAGTACCTGCCATCAGTCAATCTACCGGATTTTTCACTGAAAGTACCTTCGATTACTGGAATACCAGTACGACTGAACCGGACGGTAAAGATGTCACCGAGGGCGGTATGGTCAACAAATTAACCGCGGATCCACGCACACGCAATTTGTTAAGTAACTTCAACAACGACGACAACCAAAACCTAGCTTCTTATATAGCCACCTGCACTGAAGCCCTGGCCGCCAACTGTGTTGCCAGCAAGGCCTCTTTTGGCATAAGTAACTATACCGACTTCACTAATGCCCATAGGTGGTCCATGGGTATCGATGTACGTGATGAGAATAGCAACAGTGACTATACTGACAGCCGCCAATCCATAGGGGATCCACTGCACAGCGAACCTGTAATCGTCACCTATGGAGGCACCGATGAAAACCCTGTTTCAAATATCTTTTTTGGCACCAACGAAGGCTTCCTACACAGTCTAGATACGGTTACCGGACAAGAGTCATTTGCTTTCATTCCCAAAGAACTACACACCATTCAAAAAGACTATTTTGACGATACCAGTGCTGCCGCGACTAAACCCTACGGCATGGACGGGGCGATCAGCACCTGGTTTTATGATAAAAACAAAAATAATGTTTTATATAACTCCGCTGGCGTCAAAGACCCGGGTGAACATGTATACCTTTATGCTGGCATGCGTCGTGGTGGCAATAATTATTACGCGCTGGATGTAAGTAACCGCACTACGCCAACATTAAAATTCGTAGTCGAAGGCGGTACGGGTGACTTTAGCAAGCTGGGGCAAACCTGGTCTCGCATGACCCCTGCCAAGGTGAAGTTAGACGGAGCAGACAGGTTTGTATTATTTTTTAGCGGTGGGTATGACACAGCGCAGGACAGTAATACCTTGAGTCAAAGTGACGGCACGGGAAATGCCATATACATGGTAGATGCAGCAACGGGCGAACGCCTTTGGTGGGCAAGCAGTGATAGCAGTGCTAATTTGGTTATGGCAAATATGGTCAATAGTATTCCAGCTAATATCTCTGCTGTGGATATTACCGGTGATGGCTACATCAACTATCTATTTGCGGCTGACACCGGTGGCCGGGTTTTTCGAATTGACCTTAACCCCAGTAATACCAATGCCAACAACTTTGCCATTGGCGGTATGATTGCTTCATTGGCCGGTTCAGATGCTGCTAGTAACCGTCGCTTTTACAACAAACCTAATGTGGCTTTGGTTAAAGATAAGCAATACGGTGATTACCTAACCATCTCCATTGGATCAGGCCACCGCGCCCATCCCATCCAGACCACCGCCGTTAGTAACCGTTTTTATGTGATTAAAGACACTAGTCCATATCAAGTCCCACCAGTTTTAAACCCCAATAGTGACCCCAGTGATGACGATATAGAGCGTTACAGTGACATGGTTAAGACCGAAGCCTCCAGCAATTCAGGAACTGTCTCCCCCACCAAACTTTACAATGCTACTACTTTAATGAAAGGCACGATTAACTACGACGATATAGCCCCCTATATGAACAATGGCGGTGGCTGGTACGTGACGTTTGATACCTCAGGTGAAAAAGTATTGGCCGAATCCACCACCTTTTCAGGGGCAATAATCTTTACCACGTTTTCACCCACTGCTAGCAACACCACCACTTGTGGCGCAGACACGGGTACCTCCCGCATTTACGCCATTAATCAAAAATCCGCCACTGCCAGTATCGACCTAGATGGTGACGGAAATAAAGAGTCCTCAAAGCTGCTCGCTCATTCAGGTATCGCCCCCCGGCCTGTGGTCATTTATCGAAAAGGTGGCGGTAAAACTATTGCGATTGGTACAGAAACTATTAATGACGACCGTTTCGAGGAGAGTGACCCGGACGAAAGCTGTGAAGACGATAATAGTTGTGGCAATGATGTTAAAAAATGTGAAGAAAATAGCTGTAACGTAACACCAGTCTATTGGCGTCAAAATGATATTTAGCAGGAAGTATACAATGAAGAAACGATATACTTAAATTTTAGTAAATTAATTGTGACGGCCATACCCACATTATTAGCAGCTTCGCCATACGCGGGTATGGCAAGACTGTGTGAGCAAAAAAGAATGGTATCCCTGAATTTCATGCGCACACAAGGGCACTACTTTACTAATAATTTCACCGGTACAGGCTACCTGACAAATATCAGACTATAATTCCGTAACTGCAGAAAGATATCAATGCTCTATATAAGCTTAGGCGAGTGAAATCCTAAGCCGAACTCAGTAAATTAAACGAAGCACCAGGGCAAAGGAAGGCCAATTAGGTGATGGCAATCACACCTGGGAGAGCATTAGAACTGTGCCATATCGGCAACCTCGGTTAGCTTAATTAAAATTCTATATTGAGTAATGAACGCCTTTATTACTCAACCTCCCTTCTAAAAAAATTATCTTTTAAGCTTTCCTCATAAAAATAGCCTTTCAGAATAACAAAACAATATAACTGATATATCTTTTTAGAACTTCAGTGTGTAAGCCCACCTGTTTTTATATGTACCCTTTCTTTATTAACTATTATTGAAGTAACTGCGTTACTAAGTTCTGGACATGACACATATACAACTGACACTCATTTTAATTTTATGGTGCTTAGTACCTATAAGCACGGCAGATGTCGCGGCCCGAGATAAAGCCATAGAAACAAATGGCATTCGGGTTGAATTTAACAGCATCAGTATTAGCGGCGTTATTTATGTCTATCAATGTGAGCAATGTAGTAAGTCCAATTATACCTTTACCAAGTTACCCCAAGTGATTCGTAGAGGGGCAACAATCGCTTTTGGTATATTTATGAATGATTTTCGCAAAGCCAAATACCCCACCTTAATATTAAATAAAGAAGACTTAACCGTTCTTAAAGTTATTTACTAAGTAGGCCAAACCATGAATAGATGGATAGGTGCAATCATAGGATTATGGATCGGTTTGCCAGCCATGGCAGATGACACCGAAATCTATGGCGCCTCGGCCATCGACCCTGCCAATCGAGTGAATTCCAATGTGCTGTTTATTATGGATACCTCTGGCAGCATGGGTGGCTCGGTGGACATCACACTTAACCCCTATGTCGCGACCACCACATATAGCGGCAGCTTCTATGTGGGGGACGTCTATAACAGTCTCAACGACAGTCGCTCAGACGGTCATCATACTACTTCCCTGACAAAATCTTCATCTACCGGCTGCGCCGATGAAGTCACCACCATTGCCAATGTAGGCAAGGTTTTAGGCATTTTTAAGCAATATCGCAGTGGACGCTGGCGTAGCCTAAGAGATGGCAGCGACGGCACCATACGCTGCGACCAAGGCAGCTCCAAATGGCTATACAGCGGCAACTATATGAACTGGTATCACGACACCAGCAATCGGACCTCTAGCACCCGTATGGAGGTGGTGGTGGATGTGGTTAGGGAACTTACCTACTCCCTAAGCGATATCAACCTGGGTTTGATGCGTTT
>MAAB01007587.1_pt1 | contig 14733 bp, 10 predicted proteins | sample 1115991 | NCBI WGS metagenome assembly MAAB01 (sample SAMN04961124, study PRJNA320927) | seawater metagenome | isolation source: sample BD02T18 sea water enriched with oil for 18 days | place: USA:Gulf of Mexico | collected 2013-07-27
GTGTGGGGAATCCAGTCAAATACCAAGGCTAAAACAAAGGCTGCCATCATGGCAGGAATTAAAATTAGGGTGAGTACTTCAAACGCAAAGCCATTAACGGATAGTGTAATCATGACCGCCGCCCATGAGCTGTAAAAAATAACCGTGCCTAAATGGGTGGTTTTGAATACGGGTTCATCACGTAACTTGAACAGGGTGACGTATAAGTAATGGGGAACTAGGGTAAGGGATTTAAGCATAATCACAAATAATGAGTCGCCACCTACCCAGTAATCGGGGTCTCGATCAGGGTTGTTGGTAAAGGCGTGATGGTGATCGTGAATGCGCGCCCACAATCCAAACGGTACGGCGATTAAAAACACGGACGCCAGCCAACCCACTACTCTTTCAAGCCATGTTAGATGTGTATTTTCATGCACAATATTGCCATGACCCGCTTCATGAACCACAGTAAACGACATATAGATAAAAATGCTTGAACAAATCATAGCAACGGGTAGGGGCACTGCGTCTAGGCATACCCCTGTGACAAGTGCGCTGACGCCAATGATAATGAAACCCAGTAAAAACAAGCTTCCCCAAGCAATACCGGTGGCAAAGTCTTGCCATGATTGGGTGTGAGTAGCAGCAACAGCATTCGCTCTGGTATTCATATTGCCCCCTTAAAATGACGATATAGACCGTAATTTACCAATCGGTGTCACGCAGATAACATTATCTGTCGGTTGTATATGATCGTAATTATAGCTAAGAATTCAGAAGGGGCACGTGTGAGCATTAGCTGATTAATCGTAATTTTAGAAGGTATTAACCAATCTGATAGAGCGTTATCCCGGAGACGCACTGGCATCGGGTGCGAGCAGCAGGCATTGGTTCTGTGCGTTATAGGCGTGCCTTGAACAAAAGGTGGAAAAATGTAATGAATTAACGGATTTTCACGGGCAAGTTAAAACAGCGGACATAGTCACTTTGACAGGCTCTTATCCTGATATGCTTTAATGGCTTCCATTCTGCTTTTAACACCCAGTTTTGAATATATATGAGTCAGGTGCCACTTGATGGTGGAAACCGACACAAACAGGGTGCCTGCCAATTCTTTGTTGGATAAACCTTGATCCAGATATGTAAGAATCTCTTTTTCTTTTTTTGACAAGGGCTCTTGCAGGGCAGGCTGCTGTTGTAATTTGCATGTTTCTTGAGTGGGCATAACTTTTTTAAAGTTTAATGCATTTTTAATTTCATGCACAAAATCAACTAATAGCATATTGCTGTCCGGATCTTGCTGGCCGTCATATCGCTTAAAAAGGCCGGGCCAAAGTGGTGACAGGTAATACTGTTCCTCCAGGAATACGCTCAGTAATTTTTCACTGGCGGCATACGCCATTAGTTTGTTTAATATTCGGTAGGCCTTATTTTTTTGTGTTAGCTCAAAGTAAGCTCGAACTTGCAAAATAGACAGACTCACACTCTCGCAGGCAAGCTCTTTTTGTTGGCACAGCTCAAGGGTTTTAGTGGCAGCCAAGACAGCATCGTAAAATTGTTTATTGGCCAGCAACAATCTTATTTTAAGAATCTCAATTTCTATTTTCTCGTAAGGGGTATAAACGTCTGGGTTTATCGTTGCAATGTCATAACCATATTCTGTAAATAATGTAGTAGCCTCTTGTGTTTTGCCTTCTTTGAGTAATCTGCCAATGCGCTCTACCACAATGGCGGTGGCAAAATGAGATAGGTGCAACTGGCGGCCAAAATTTTCAGCCTCGTGTAATACGGCTAAGGATTCACGGGTACCACCATGGCGCAGTAGTAATTTCGATTTAGTAAGAAACGCAATATGAGCGCTGTCTACTAGGCCGTGCTCTTCAATGGATAAAAAGCCACTGTCAATATACTGGCCAGCCTTGGTTAAATCATGGCTAACATAACAGGCATACCCTAGTCCAAGTTTAAGTAGGGCGCTGGCCAGACTTTGCTCTCCCATTTTTTGATTGCTGGTGTTAAGGGCTGCTTCAAGCAGGTGTTTACTTTCTGTTATTTGTCCCTGTTTAATTAATACCAAGGCATACAGGAAGCTGGTCCAGGATACACCGTATTCGGCCTCACAATGGCTTAATTCGTTTTTGCCTTCTCTGAGTATTTTTCTGGCGTGTTTAAAATCAAGAGTCTGGATGCAAGTGGCACCGTATATTCCTAATACGACACCTCGCTCAAAGGCGGGGCCCTGAGGCCAGTGTTGTAACCAATCACGGGATTTTTGTTGAGCCTCTATAATCCTGCCGCACATGGCATCATGCATAGCATCAAGCATATCAATGTTATATTGCACCCAATTGCTTTCGCCTAGTGTTTTTGTTTTGTCTGAATTCGTTATGTGGTCTTCTTTTAGGTGTAATAAAATATTATCCACTTGCTCTAAATCCCGGGTAAATATTAAAGACCAAGCTAAACAAATGTATATTCTGGGCTCTGTCCTTATGTATTTTAGTGGCAGTTTATCAACCCAGCGAAATAAGACTTCGTGGTGTCCTTGGTATTGCACAATTTGTGATACATTTTTGGATATGAGCTGGGCCGCAGTTTCAAAATCCTCGGCCATTAGGTAGTAGTCGATGGCTTCGTGCACGTCTCCTTGTTGAATACACCAGTTTGCTGCCAGCAGGGAGGTGGTTTTATATTGCTGCGGTGTTTGTTGTTTAAATTGGGCCAGTAAAAATTCACAAAACAAGTGATGGTATCGAAACCATTTCCGCTCTCTATCCAGTTCAAATAAAAATAAACCCTCATCGCTCAATTGATTCAGTAGGACACCAGCATTGGGATTATTGGTGATCACTTGGCATAGGGGGCCACTTAAGCGTTTAAGTACCGATGTATAAAGAAAAAAGTGTTGTACTTCTTCGCTTTGCTGGCTTAATACCATAACAGCCAAATAGTTCACAACGTCGATGTCTGAGCCGGAGAATTGTTCAGCAAATTCATTTTGATTTTTTTGATCCTGCAGCGCATGTAACGCCAGTTGGGTGGCCGCCACCCATCCTTCGGTACGTTCATATAAAATTTTTAACGATTGTTCATTAAGTTTAATGGCCTTGTCCGAGCATAAAAATAGTTCGGTTTCATCCAGAGTAAATTTGAGTTGTTTGGCACTAATTTCCAGCAGGTTCCCTTGTACGGCCAGTTTTGGCAGACAATCAAGCTTCGGTTTTTCTCGGCAGGTGAGTACTAGGGACATTTGATCTGGCATGGATTTTACTATCCATTCTATAAGCGCCAGTACCCGACCATTGGTGATGAGGTGAAAATCATCCAGTACAAATCGAACGGTGTGTGCATGGTTAATGATCTGGTTGAATAACCCAGTAAAGCGCGACTTGGGGTTGGCATTCGGGCTGTTTTGGTAAACATCCGCGGTTAGTGTCGCGCCATGGGGTTTTGAAACACTGTCGTAAGCGGCCAAAAAATACTGGGTGAACAGGTCCAGATTGTTATCAGCCTCATCCAAGCTGTACCAGGCCCACAGGCCTTGTGCGCTCTGCTGAATATACTGGGAGATTAAGGTGGATTTACCATAACCGGCGGGGCCAGAGATGATGATCACTTTTGCATTACTGTCTTTGCTTTCAAGTAAAGACAGTAATCTTGGCCGTACAATAAGTTGCACCCGAGACCTTTGAGGAATCAGCTTTGTATTCAGCAAGGTTATCTCTGCCTGGTTCAAATCATCGACCCTATTTTATTAAATCTTGTTATTCATCCATTAAGGGGCCTTTTGCGCACCCTTAAAACCGGCTTTTATTAACATTCCGCAGCCCACGATCGTTAACACCATGACAGGCGCCACCACAATATAAGCAATGGCGCCGTATACATCGCCTTCCCCAAAGCGATTGGCCACCACAGATAGGCCCCTGTTCATTGAAAAATTACCAAACCAGTAAAAAATGGTATTGCCCCACGCCGTGCAAACAAACAGCCAGTAAATCCAGGTGAGCTGGGTATTAGAAAGCGTAATGCGAGAGAGGCTAATGGCCACCACAATGACCAAAATGCCGTTCATAATGCCGCCGGAGTGGGCTACTTTCCAACCGTGGTCAGAGCCCGGAATGGCCATACTAATATCCAGTATAGGCCACAGTCTAATGCCTTCTACCAGCGAAAACCCCAGCATTACCCCGGCAATCAGGGCAACCAGGACCACTAAAGCGCCATGGCCAATGAGTGAGGCCTGGATCTTTGCCAAGTACTCTTGTTCGCCGTGATCAGTTTTATTCATTTTTATTATCCTGTTTAAGCCGGTTGAAATTCACTCTCTGGCCTGATTATCACGGGTTGGGGTCAGCCTGAAACCCTACCTAGGTATGGTTTTTGGGACTGCACCTCCATAGTTTAGCTGCAATAGGGGCTTTTAGTTCTGTGTTGGCCATTCCTCAATAAACCATACCTTGGTCGGGTTTGTGGGGGCTTTGTTTTGGGTTTACTGAGTACTCAGCAAGCCAAGATAAAAATAAGTCGGAGGAATGTGAATGAATGATTCAGCCAACAAGCCCATGGATAACATAGTGGTGAGACCCCTGCGGTTTGATTACTCCTGTATCGAAGGCCAAGACCCAGTGTGGAGTCGAAGCAGTCCGCTGTTTTCTATTTATATTAATGCTCTGGGTGTGCACATTCCGTATTTTGAGCGTTATTTAATGAAAGGTTTGCGCAATGTGCGCAAAGACATAGCGGACCCTAAGTTGGCCAAGGATGTATCGGCCATTATTGGGCAGGAAGCCCATCACGCCAAAAACTTTGTGGACTATAACCAGTTCCTTATTAAACATTACCCCGAAGTTGAAGCGCTGGATAAACGGGCCAAGGATTATTTTGATAACGCCCTGACAAAAGACTCGGTGAAGTCGCAGGTGGCTTATATAGCAGGTTACGAAACTTTCACCTTTTTAGGTGGATTGATTGTGCTGGATGGTTATGACAAATGGATGAAAGACGCCGACCCGGTTATCCGTTCGTTGTGGGTGTGGCATCAGGTGGAAGAAGTGGAGCACGGGGCCGTGGCGTTTGATGTATATAAATATTTTTATGGCAAACACGAGTGGTATCGAAAGTGGAACGTTTTAAAGGCTCTTTTGCACATCGTTCAGGAAACCTGGCTGGCCTACACACCCATGTGCAAAAAAGAAGGCTACTTTTCATCGCCGCTTAAGGCCATGAAAGCGGTTGGTTTTTTTGTGAACTTATCGTTTAAGTTAGCTAAAAATGCGCTGCCTGTTTTTTCTCGACAATATCACCCTCGTCAAATTACCGGGGATGAAAGCAATCCTATTGCCGTGGGCTGGCGAGAAAAATACAGCCGTGGGGAAGACATTCTTAAAATGAAAAACAATGACATGGACGCCATACATAAAGCGACCTAACACTGATTCATTAACACCATTCGGTTATTTTTTACGCAGTACGGATAGAGGTTAGTAACATGAGTAATTCTAAAATTTGGCAGTGTTTAACCTGTGAATTTGTCTATTCAGAGGCAGACGGAATACCAGAAGAGGGTATTCCTGCGGGCACCGCTTGGAAAGATGTACCTCAAGATTGGCAGTGCCCGGATTGTGCAATGGGCAAAGACGATTTTGAAATGCAAGAAGTGACACACGCAAGCGCTGCCATTTAACTTCCCCCAAGGATTATGTAATGAAATCGATTGTTATAATTGGCGCAGGTCATGCTGGCTTAACCTTGGCGCGCGAGATTCGAAGCCAAGATAAAGAAGTGCCTGTGACCATAATAAGTCAGGATGCCGTTCAGGCGTATTATAAACCCAACTTGTCTAAAGCCCTTTCAATGAACAAGTCACCTGCGGATTTAATATTAAAGTCGTTACATCTATTGAAACGCGATCTTGATGTGCAAGTGTTTGAGCACACCTGTGTGCTAAAGATAGACTCTGAAAATAAAAACGTTCAATGTTTGGCAAAAGAGACGGGTACTGAAAAGCCCATATCTTTTGAACTTGAATACCAAAGCCTTGTTCTTGCCACGGGTGCCTGCCCCATTGAATTACCCATCAAAGGCTCTGCGGGAAATGTGATATCGGTGAATACGTTACAAGATTATGCGCACTTTCGAGCATTAATCGAAAACAAAAAACGTGTATTGATTATTGGTGCAGGCTTTGTGGGCTGTGAATTCGCCAGTGACTTAAGTGGTCAGGGTTATCAGGTTCATGTGGTGGACAGATCAAGTTGGCCGTTACAAGCTGTTTTACCTGACATTATGGGAGAACAGATCAAGCAGGTACTGGCTTGCAATCAGGTGAACTGGCATTTTCAAACGACCGTTGAAGAGATTCAAAGGGATGCTCAGGGTGTATTGAATGTGTTGCTGTCTAATAAAACCCTTATGCAAACAGATGTTATCTTGTCGGCCATAGGTTTACAGCCCAATATCAAAATAGCCACCGCTGCAGGCCTAAATACCCGTAAGGGCATAGTAATTAACGACTATTGCCAAACCAGTAGTGACGCAATTTATGCATTGGGAGATTGTGTTGAATATAACGGGCAAGCCTTGCCCTTTATCGCCCCAGCAACGCTTGCTGCCAAGGCTCTGGCTAAAACTCTAACGGGTAACAAAACACGTTTGTTATTACCACCACAGCCTGTGGCCATAAAAATAGCCAACTGCCCTACATTGATATGCCCACCCAGCTCGCAACAAGGAGCGCAGCAAGGGGCATGGCAGGTGAAAGGTTGTGGCCTGGACCTAGAAGCGCAATATTTCTCTACAGATAATGAGTTTGCTGGCTTTGCGCTATTGGGAAAAAAAATCGCCCTTAAGGGCGAGTTTTTGTCGCGCTACTAATATCAAGGGCAGTACCTAGGGGTTTAATCTATATAGCTTGTTAAGCCAGCGGTATTTCTAGTATAGCTCTGTTCTTTAAGCGATGACAAAAGTAGGCATTAGTTGGCATTTTCATTCATGGGTAATAAATCACTTTTTTAAGCCCTACTGACATACCCTGTCAGTAGGGCGTGTTAACCTGCCTGCAATCGAAATTTTAAAAGGACCGTTGTTTTGGCCGACCAAATGTTGTTGAAAGAGGGACTTAATGTTAAGGCCATAAGCCGTATAAGTGGGGCTTTTAAAGCGGTTTATCCCGTGTTCCCGGACCAGCGTTTCCAAAAAGACTGCCTAAAGGGCCTTGAATATCTAGAATTAAAACAACGTATCCAGCATATTATTGCAGTGCTGCATCAATGCCTGCCCGATGATTTTGAACAAACCGCAGATCTATTATTGCTTATAAAAAAGGTGTGGGATTATGGCGATGCCAATGACCCTCTGCGTGGTTTTGCAGCCTGGGCGATTACGGATTATGTTGGCGAATATGGGTTAGAGCACCCACAAAAATCCTTACAAGTACTGGAGTATTTAACGGACTTGTTTTCGGCAGAGTTTGCGATTCGTTTTTTTATTATTCATCACTACGATATTAGTTATAAAAAACTCTTAAGCTGGAGTGAACATAAAAATGAACATGTTCGTCGCCTAGCATCAGAAGGGTGTAGGCCAAGATTACCATGGGGTATTCGCTTACAACAATTTTGTAAAGACCCGCAGCCGTTAGTGGCTATCCTCGAAAAACTCAATAACGACAGTAGTGAATATGTTAGACGCTCGGTGGCAAATAATTTAAACGATATTGCCAAAGATAATCCCGATTTTGTGATTGAGTTGTGCAAAAAATGGTCTATTAATGCAAGTGCTCACACGCAATGGATTATTAAACATGCCACCCGCACGTTAGTAAAAAATGGGCACCCAGAAGTCTTTGCTTTATTGGGGTATACCCATAAACCCAAACTAAAACTTAACAGCCTAAGCGTGAATAAACAGGTCATTAAATTAGGTGAATCCATTAGTTTTGAGGCGACACTCCATTCTGAATCAAAACAAGATCAAACGTTGGTGATTGATTATGCGGTGCACCATGTAAAAGCCAATGGTAAAACCAGCGCTAAAGTTTTTAAGTTAAAAACCTTAAACATCGCAGGCGGTGAAACCGTAACACTTAGTAAAACCCAAAAGTTTAAAGCCATCACCACTCGCAAATATTATGCGGGCATTCATACTTTTGAGTTGTTAGTAAATGGGGTGGGGTTGGGGTCTATTGACTTTGACTTACAGTTATAAAAAGCACGAGTGCAGGCTCAGTCTTATATCGCACCAAATATTCATAAGCATTGCCGATACCGGTAGTGCTACCCCCTTTAATGGCCAAACTGCTATATCTTTCCCGCCCCAAAAAAGTAGGTAAATACACTGTGCTACACCCGCTCCCCTTAAATTAATAAACCCCGTTAGCCTTTAAAAAATAGCAGCCTAGTTAGGTCGTTTAGCGCTGAATCAGTGACCATCAAGGCTTTTACTTACACAAAAAAGCATCACCTGTATTGATAAATTCTTCGTTTATTAATGAGTTTGCGTGGATATTTTTTGAGCAAACCCTAATTGGATTGGCTGATTTAGGGGATATTTTGCTTTGGTGAATGTAATGAATGTAAAAGTACTACACATTTCTTAGTTTTTAATGATAATGACACGCATATGAGAATTAATATCAAATGAAAGGCGTTTCAGTATGAAAAATAAACAACTTCTTGCCGTGGCAGTGTCTGCAGCCATGAGCGCTCAGGCTATGGCGGAGCAGGAGCAACATAAACAGGTTGAAGCAAAACTCGATATGGTTCAGGTGGTCGGTCAGGCTACGGGTGGTATGAATAACCTTATTACTTCACAGCAATTAGAAAATACACAAGTGAATGATATGACGGATATTTTTGCGTTGAACCCGCAAGTAAGCGCAGGCGGTGCAGTTGCGTTAGGTCAAAAGGTGTACGTTCGTAACGTGGGTGAAGACATGCTTAACGTGACCGTGGATGGTGCCGCTCAATCAGGTGGCGTATTTCACCACGCAGGCCGTGTTGTAATTGAACCTGAGTTATTGAAGCAAATAGAAGTTGAGGCGGGTGCCGGTAGTGCAACCGCAGGCTTGGGTGCACTGGGTGGCGCTGTGCGTTTTGTAACAAAAGATCCAGAGGATCTATTACGCGGCAACGAAACTGCGGGTGGTACGATTAAATCTACCTATTTTAGCAATGGCGAAAGCCTGAAAACCAGTGTCATGGTTTATGGTAGCGATTCAAAAGGTAAAATTAGCGGTTTGGCCAACATCGTACACGCTGACTTTAAAAATCGTGAAGATGGTGCAGGCCAAGAGATCGTGGGATCGGAATCTGAAAATGTAGTTGGATTTTTTAAAGGGATTGCAAATATTACCGATCAACAGAAGCTTTCAATAAGCTTTGAAACTTTGAACCAAGAGGGCGACATGTTATATCGTCCTGAATGGATTCCATCTAATAAAAACCCGCTTGCAAAAACGCAAGCAAATCGTAAAACCGTTATCGCAAACTATAACTTCAATGCAGATAACGATCTTATTAATTTATCTGTGAATGCTTACCAATCTACTGTTGAGCAGCTTCGAGGCGACAATGGTGAAGTTGACGGTAGTGTTGAGACAACAGGGCTTACCATTGAAAATGTAAGTGCATTTGGCCCAAGTAAATTAATATATGGAATTAATTATCGCGAAGATGAATCGCAACTGACTGAAAGTGGCACGCCTTACGACCCTGAAAATGGTGAGGTGATGGGATTGTATGCTCAGAGTATTATTTCCGTAACGGATCAGTTAACGATGACCACAGGTTTACGCTTTGACGATTATTCGTTGACAGATTTAGAGGGTCAAAAACTAACCAGTGATGGCTTATCTGCAAACTTAAGCGCTAACTATGCCATTACACCTGAAGTGAGTGTTAGTGCTGGTTATGCTGAAGCCATGCGCGGAGCTACCGTGGCAGATTCATACGTGGTTTATTTTGTTGAGTATACCGATGAGGAGGGTAACCCAGCTGAAGCACAAGGGTATAAAAATGACCCTGATCTTAAAGAAGAGCGCTCTAAGAACATAGAAATTGCAGCTGAATACAATTCAGGGCCAATTACTGCGTCTATCGGTGTCTACGATAATACAATTGAAGATCCGATTGGGCATGTATATCCAGAGATTTGGAGCAAAACGAATGTAAATGCCTCTGATATCGAAACCATTGGTTATTTCTTAAAAGGTGGGTTTGAGCAAGGTGCTCTAAGTATTACTGCTGGCTTCAACAGCGCTAAAACCGAGCAAAATGATATACAAGTTATTCGTTACGCACATGGATCTACCGGTACTTCGATTGGTGATACCCTAGTGGTTGACGTTAATTATCAGTTAAATTCGGCTTGGACACTGGGTTGGACTGGCCAAATGGTGAGCAGTTTAGATCCTGTTCATTATGTATTCACATGGAATGGATTGCCTGATGATGGTTACACTCTTGAAAAAGAAGGGTATACCACTCACGACCTTTACGCTCGCTGGTCGCCAATGATTGACGATACCTTGGTTGTCAATCTAACCGTTAAGAACATGCTGGATGAAAATTACCTCAATCACGCGAGTCCGGAAGACTTTAGTGAATTGTATGCTACCTCCAGTGGCCAGAATGATCCAGGTCGTGATATTCGTGTAGCGATTGCGTATAAATTCTAAATCTCCAATAACGTAAACACAGAAACAAACCCTTATCGATTTTAATCGGTAGGGGTTTTCTGGCTTTAATAAAGTGATAAAAAAATGAGCAATAACATACTAATTATTGAAGACGATCATGCGGTTAACGTTTTGTTATCGAAAAACCTAACAAAATTGGGTTATCAAATTGATACGGCCTTTGATGGTGAACAAGGCTTAAAAAAAGCATTACATGAGGATTTTCAACTCATTTTACTGGATGTAATGATTCCAAAAATAGATGGTTTTAACGTACTGAAATCATTGCGTGAAAAAAAACTCACGCCGGTAATAATGTTAACGGCCAAAGGGGGGGAGGAGGACCGTATCTGCGGATTTAAAACGGGCGCCGATGATTACCTACTCAAACCATTCAGCATGGCTGAGTTAGAGTTACGCATTCAAGCTATTTTACGTCGTACTCAAATGCTTCAAACCTTTGAGGCATTAAAGTATCAAGAAAATTTAAATACCGCTGAAAATTCCAGTAAGAGTATTCAGTTTAATAAACGTATCGGTCAGATCGTTATACGCAATCAACAGGTTGCGTTTACCCCCATAGAATTTGATTTACTGTTTGCACTGGTAGCTGAGCAGAGTGAGATTTTGAGTAAGGCGCACCTTTATCAAAATGTATTGCTTAGAGAGTTCAGTCGCTATGACAGAACGCTAGATATGCACATTAGTAAGATTCGTAAAAAAATTACCTCGGCCGGTATGGATGTGAACACCATTAAAACGGTTCGTGGGCAGGGTTATTGTTTTGAAGAATAAACCGCTGATTCGTTTACGCTTATTTACTAAGTTGTACCTTACACTCGCATTTACAACTATTTTATTACTTTGGTTGGTAAAACTGGTCAGTGATTATACCGAAGTACAACTGAGCACCATTGCCACTGAACATCAAAATACTTTGAATACTTATGCGCAGCAGGCTTCACATTTTTTGAAACAAGATAATGTGGTGGCTTTAAAGTCTTGGGCAGACAGCTTAAAAGAAAAAGAAAATACTTGGTTATCGGTCATGAAAACCGAGCCCACTTGGTTGGTGGGGGAATATGATGAGGTGGTGTTTTACGGGGAAACCGACTTTACAATCGGTCGAGACATGAAATATCCCATTCATTTATATTACAGTCAAAATCCTGTAATGAAAGTCGCTATACCGGACACAAAATATAACCTACTGATTCAATTGCCTCAACGAATGCGCCCAGGGGCGTACTGGCAGGTATTAAATACCTGTATTCGCTTAGGTTTCCCGATTTTGTTGCTGGCGTTAATCTGCGCCGTTATTTACCGCCATATTATTTCACCCATAAAAAGTATGAATAGGGCCACTCACCAGGTTAGCTTGGGAGATTTTGACGTGCGATTAGCCGCTACCGTTTCAAATCGCCATGACGAACTAGGGGAGTTAGCCAATAGTTTTAATACCATGACCAAACGCATAGGTGTATTGGTGGGACGTCAACGACAGCTTATTCAAGATATATCTCACGAATTACGCACACCTATTACGCGAATTAAACTGGTATTGGATGGTGAAGATAAAAACCCTGCATTTAACCGTGTAGAGCAGGAAGTTAACGGCATGCAGCGGTTATTAGAAGATACCTTAACACTGTCATGGTTGAACAATGAAAATACACAGGTGATAAAAGAGTCTGTGGATTTAACACTGTTAATAGACAGTATATGTGAGGATGCAAACTTTGAATTCTCCCGTAAGGATATCATTCAAAATACACCTAAAAGCTGTGTCATCCATAACAGTAATCATCGGGCTGTTGGGCAGGCTCTTGAAAATATCATTCGCAACGCAATGAAATACACAAATATTGGAACGCCAGTGAATATCGGCGTGAAGAGCCTAGATGATGAGGGTCTGCCTTCAGTGCAAATTAAAATCAGTGATTGTGGCAGTGGAATTGAAGATGAATACTTAGAAGAGATATTTGAACCCTTCTTTCGCATTGATTCATCGCGGGATAAAACCACATCTGGATACGGCCTGGGATTAGCGTTGACTAAACGCCAAATAGAGGCGGTGGGTGGGGTGATTTACGCACAACACAATAAACCGTGTGGTTTATGCTTCGTTATTACCTTGCCTAGGGGCTAGTTTTTCTTCGCTCTAATTAAAGGGAATTAAAGGTAAAGAATGTAACGTTTTTGTTTCATTTTTATTATGTGACTATTAATTCAAACAATGTACTCGTGAGAAATAGTCACTATGTTATCTTCAAAAGCACGAACCAGTTTAATTTGCGCAAGCCAATGGTATTTATGACGGTTGGATCTGTGGCTTTAGTAGCCGCCTATTTAATGAGCGAGTATGATAGCGCGAGTAATAGATGCCCTTAGGTTAAACGGTTTTGTACTATCAATATGATTGACATTAAACACCCACAAGATTTGGCGCGCCTGCGCCGTTTAGCCTTGTCTGCACAAGGTTTATTGCAGGCTCAGCCCTATGGGCTGGGAGTGAAGGGAGCCCGTAACGCTATTAACCACCTGGGTTATGTGCAGCTCGATACCATTAGCGTAGTTGAGCGGGCACACTATCATGTGTTGAATACTCGAGTGCCTAATTTTAAACCCGATATGTTAGATAAAATGTTGTTAGACAGTGACATTTTTGAGTATTGGTCACACGCGGCGGCTTTTTTGCCCATGGCAGATTTTCGTTTTTCACTGCCCTACAAACACGCTATTAAAGGCGGTCAAACCCATTGGTATAAAAAACCAGATCAGAAGCTCATGAGCGAGCTGATGGTTCGCATCCGCAGCGATGGCCCACTACGATCCCGTGATATAGAGAAAAATAATGAAAAGCGCGCAGGGTGGTGGGATTTGAAACCCGCCAAAAAAGCGCTAGAACAACTGTATATGCAGGGCGACCTAATGGTTAGCAAGCGTGCCGGTTTTCAAAAAAGCTATGATCTCACCGAGCGGGTATTGCCATCATATGTCAATACAAACATGCCCAGCATGCACGAGTTTGCCGAGCACTTGCTTAACCAGCAATTACGTTGCCATGGTTTGGTAACACTTAAGGGGTTAACTTATTTGCGCCGAAACGCTGAATTACGCAAAATCATGAAAACCTTAGTGAACGAAAAATTGTCGAAGGGCAGCTTGCAACAAGTACAATTAAGCAGTGGCGAAGTATATTTATTGCAAGCGGGGGCATTTGAGCAATCGCTTCCCAGGCTTAATAATCGTTTATTGATTCTTTCGCCATTCGACAACAGTGTTATTCAACGTGAGCGGCTTAAAAGTTTGTTTCAATATGATTATCAAATAGAATGTTATGTGCCTGCCGCCAAACGCCAGTTTGGTTACTTTTGTCTGCCGTTACTTTACCGTGGTGAATTCGTTGCTCGCATGGATTGTAAAGCCCATCGAAACACGGGCCAATTAGAGATTAAAACCCTGCATTTAGAAGCACTTGGTTTTAAGGATGAGTTATTTATTCTAGAATTCGAGAATGCCTTTGTAGAAGCTATTACCCTGTTCAGTGGTTTTCAAAACTGTGATTCAGTGTTGTTAAGCTGTGTACAGCCAAAACAGTTAAGCCAGCGTTTTCGTAACGCCTTAAAACATCTGGCATGATGTCAACATTGTAGATACTGCACTTGTATTAATGATCAAGTACAAAAATGGCCTCATTAACCTTTGCTGGAATTAGCAAACAGCCAATGAAGCCGAGGTATAAATTGTGATGGCTAATTAATCAATAATGTTTATTTAAAAACGCCACTTGTAACTTATTTGGCTAATTGTTGCATTCATTTTAGCAGCATCTGACTCTCCTGTTTGTTGGTACCTTTCAAGCCTTAACGATAGCGCTTGACCTGGACTAAATTGCCAACTTACTTTTCCCCCTAAGGTTTGTGTGCTCAGTTCGCCTAAACGGTAATCGGCCGAGGCAAATACGGGTGCATTGTCGATTACGTTTAAACGGTTTACGTAAAAATCGCTGGCACTTTGTTTATACCATCGGTAATGGGGTTGTATATAGAAGTGACCTAAGTTTAAACGGT
>MAAB01007622.1_pt1 | contig 14719 bp, 10 predicted proteins | sample 1115991 | NCBI WGS metagenome assembly MAAB01 (sample SAMN04961124, study PRJNA320927) | seawater metagenome | isolation source: sample BD02T18 sea water enriched with oil for 18 days | place: USA:Gulf of Mexico | collected 2013-07-27
CCGCTTTGTTGACAGAGACTATCGCAAGTATCAGGTATACCATCCAAATCTGTATCCGTTAAGCCCGCCGCGCTAATATAAGGATAAGCATCGTTGAAGTTCGTTACGCCATCGTTATCAATATCAGCATCATCACCATTTACAGTTCCATCATTGTCTGTATCAATGACAAAATCGCCAAATGAGTAGGTAAATATTGCCCCTGTAGCAGAAGCTTGGCCTTGGTGACCATAATCTCCCACAACAATTTCAGGAAAGTTATCACCAGTAATATCGTCTATTACCACGAGAGTTTGTGCAAAATTACGGCTCGCAAAAAGACTATCGCTATAAACTCGACCAATTGTCTTGTTTTTACTTAGTGAATAAAAAATAACATTAGTGATATTTTCTTCATTGATATTACCAGAATCGACGATAACCAGTTCATTGCTTCCATCACCATCAATATCACTTACTGAATACAGTTCTTTACCAAAATCACCCAAACCAAAAACATCAGCGTTTAGCTGTTTAATTTGACTGCCATCTGTACCTGAAACTAGACTTATAAAACCTCTTTGTTGACCTTGAACTTCAGCTGTTGTGTTGTTCGAATAAGCAAAATCTCTAATGCCATCATTATTAATATCGTCTATCGCAACTAACTCATCACCTATTTTTTGACGATATTCATCACCATCAATTTGATATAAAATTTGGTTATCTGCATCGCAACTAACTCATCACCTATTTTTTGACGATATTCATCACCATCAATTTGATATAAAATTTGGTTATCTGCTCCAGAAAATACATAAATACGCCCATCTTCACCGGCTTGTGCGTCAAAACTTGATGCGCTCACTATGAAATCAGTTATTTGATCGGCATTTATATCCCCGATAGGAACAAGTTTATCTCCAAAATAGCCCCCTGAACCCTCTATACGGCTTAGCTCTGAACCATCAACGCCTGAGTAGATAAATACTGCCCCAGCATTAGTTTGATCATTATCAAAACCAGGTGCTGAGATTAAAAGATCATCAACTCCATCATTATTCACATCGCCAGTAAAAGTAAAATCATGGCCAAAAACATCGTGTTCGCTGGATATACTGTAAATCAAGCTGCCTGTTCTACTGGAGTACAACTCTATTGCATTATTGGTATCCTCCCCTCTGCCTGCGCGATAAACCAAAAAATCATTTACATTATCATTGTCCATATCTGGCGCTGATCTAATATATTTACCTAATTCGTTATCAGTGCCATCACCGTATATTTTATAAAGAGTTTTTCCCGTTTTAGCTGAGATAATAAATACAACACCATTATCGTCAAAACCATTAGCACTATCTTCAAATGCACCCGTGACAATATCATCAACACCATCACCGTCAACATCACCAACATTAGCAATACTATAAGCAAATCGATTGTCTGCATTGTCAGCACTTTGTTGGCGAATTGGTCTTAATCCGGGTAATAAAGGATTTAAAGGAGCACTATCTTTGCTGTCGATATAACCATCATTATCACTATCGTTATCGGCATTATCTCCTATACCATCTCCGTCAATATCAGCCGACTCTGACGCATCGAAAGGAAATTCATCTTGATCATCATTAACGCCATCGTTGTCATCATCCAAGTCGGCATTGTCACCAATGCCATCTAAATCATTATCAGCAGACTCGGTACTATCAAATGGAAATGCATCACTAACATCGTCAACACCGTCGTTATCATCATCGGTATCAGTATCTAAGCCCGTAGATAAACAAGCTGCATCACAGTTATCAGGGATCCCATCACTGTCATTATCTAACAATGCACCAAGAGCTATGCTTGGAAAAACATCAACTTGGTCACTAACACCATCGCCATCAAAATCAGCTAGAAAATAGGCTGAGGCATTTTGCATTAATGCTGGAAGTTGATTGTTAGTGCCAAATTGCCAAACTGGCGTTGAATCATCCCAGTCAGCATAAAAGATTTGATTACAAGCGTTATCTCCAGCATTAGTTGGGCAAGATAAATCAACTAAGTTAGCCGCGGTTATTGCAATTGGTACGTTTCTATCATAAAAAACGGCTGTTTCTGCAATACCAGTTAACCAATAACTGCTCGAAATACCCGCGTCAGGTGCAAATATAGAGCCGAGAATAGCCCCTGTATCAAAGTTACCTGTTATTTTAGCAACAACATATGACCTATCTATATGCGCAGAATTTACTCCAGAAGTAATACCACCTACGCGCTGATCGCCATTAACATAGCCAGCAACATAAACGTCACTTATGTCGCTATCACTTGTACCAGCGATGCCACCAACACGATCACCACCGACAACACTGCCTATATTAAAAGCATTTTCAATAGCGCTATTGATACCCGCACGGCCTACAATGCCACCAATAAATTCATCAACACCTGTAATATAGCCAATATGACGAGCAGTAGTAATCGAAACAGTGTTTGCCCAACCGATCAGACCACCTACTTCATAGTTACCGCTAACTTTACCAGTGCTATAAACATTATTAACAACCGAATTATCAGCCTTACCTACTAACGCACCAACACCATTATTACCTTCCACTCGTGTATGAGTTAAACCAAAATTATTGATTATAGAGCCAGCTCTAGTAAAACCAAAAAAGCCAATACCATCTTCTATACTGCGGTTAATGGTTAAGTTATTGATAGTAAAATTATTACCTTCAAAAGTCGTTTGAAAAGCATTACTACTTGTACGACCAATAGGCAACCAGCCTTCTCCTGCATTCCAGTAAACACCATTGGCATCATTTGCATCAACAATGCCATCACCAGAGGTATCAAAATCTAAGTCTTGGGTGAGTTCAAAACCGTTGCAGCCAGTGTTACAACCCGTGCTATTGCCAAATAATGCTGTACCCGTTAAGTTATTTCGAACTTCATCCAAATCAGCCAAAGTTGAAATTTCAATTAAGCCATCACCGTCTTTATCAATATCATAATAATTAGCGACGCCATCGTTATCCGTGTCTAAAGCTGCCCCTAAGCGAAGCGCTGAATTAGGGATCCCTTGCTTAGCACCTATGCCATTGGAGCTATAACTGACATTCAAGCTATAACTGGAATCGGCGTTGTCCGCTCCGCCATTATGAAAGTACTGCACTTCTATAAAGTGCCACCCATGGCTTAAAGCTACAGAGCCATTATTTTCTTGCGCATTATGAACGCCATCGTTGTTTACAACTAAATTTCCATTGATCCATAATTTACTGCCATCTTCTGAGTTCAAATAAAAAGTGACATTTTCATCCGCGGGAATATATACATCGCCAGCAAAGCTATCAGCAAAAGTTTTCCCACAATTACTATTGGAACTGCTTCGAATGGCAAAGTCATTTGCTATGTAGTTGGACACCTGATAACCAGAAACATTCGGGTTGGCAAAATTGATATTAGATAAGTTACTGGGCAAGTTTTTACATTGAGCGTCACCTAGGTCATAAATGGCAATATTACTTAATCGCTGATTTACCAAACCATTATCATTAGCAGAGCTTGCCAAAGTGTTAAATGAGGAAATCAACCCAAAGGTTAGGGTAGCCAATAAAATTAGCTTTTCAAATAATACACACTTTAATTCACTGTTCGACTCTATCAATTTATTCATAATTACCAACCACATAGAAAAATCCATTTATTTACAACAACAACACCTCTTTTCCCGAGCAAGAGGCAATTCCCAGCTATACGGAATAATGTATCTAAAGAGTTAGGAGAATTTGTGGAGAAATAACATTTGTAACTCGATTCAACCTCACATATGCCATAGCATACTTAGGCCAATCGATGCTAAAGAGTAAACTTAAGGTATGCGGCCTTATTGCATTAAGTTGGCTATTCTTAAGTAAGTAAAGAGAAGAATTGTAGTCTTTAGAGACTTAACCAAGAGTGGATTTTCATGTTATCAAAAATATTAAAAGCCTATGTTTTGCTTGTGTTTTTCTCCTGCTTGCCATTGCAAGCCACAGAAGAAAAAATAGAAAGCTTGATAGTCGGCTTATCTGCCAGTACCGGAAGTAATAGATTAGTTATATTAGCTGAGTTGACCGAATACTATGCCAGTGAAGCCCCTAACAAGGCGGTAATATATGGAGAAGAAGCAATTGAATTATTCGATGAGTTTCCTAATGAACCGCTACAACTTGATGTTATGCATAACCTTTTTGATGCTTATAGAGAATCAAGTCAACTAGACAAAGCATCAACTCTTGTTAAACAACACCTTGCACTAGCCGAACAGTCTAATAATATGGCTGCAATAGCAAACGCGCATGTTGATTTTTCTAACCTTCTATCTGAAAAAGATAATGATTTCACCGGTGCGTTAGTTCATCTTGATAAAGCATGTTCAGCTTTTAAAACCCTTAACGACTTACTTTCGTTGGGCTCTTGTCTTAATAACCAAGGGCTAGCACATTACTACAATACTGACTATGAATTAGCACTTCCATATTACATTGAAGCACTAAAAATAGATGACTATGTCGCAACTAACTCAGCAACACACACCCTTGGTAATATAGCTTTAATCAATATGCAATATGGCCGATGGAGTGAAGCCTTAGTGTACTATCATCAAGCATTAGAACACGCAAAGTCCTTTAAAAAGAAATCTATGATTTCTGAACAACTCATTAATATTGGCGTCGCTTATTCATTTAATGATGAATTAGATAAGTCCATTGAATACTTTACCAAAGCCAGTGAATTACAAAAAGATATTGGCAATATCAATTCTTTGTTTACTATCGCCAAACGCTTAGGAGAGGTTTATGTGGATAAAAAACAATTTAATCGCGCGATTGAGTACTATGAACAAGCGCTAACTCTTAGTGAACAAATAGAGTCCGATGGCGCTTATATATCCATTCAAATGGCCATTGGGGTATTAAACAGTAAGTTAGAAAACTATAGCCAAGCCTTAGAATATATTCAGGCCGCGCATGACAGAGCCATAAAATCAAAAAGAAAACCTTACATTTATGAATCATATATGAACTTATACCGTATTTATAAAAAAACGCACCAATTTGATAAAGCGCTGGAGTTTTATGAAAAATATACAACGCTCAAAGGGGAAAAAATAGAGGAAGATAGACTACAAAAAATTAGTGAGTTTGAAGAAAAATTTAAAGCACAGCAACGTGAATCACAAATTGAATTATTAACCAAAGATAAAGAATTGGAAACCCTTAAAAATCAGCGGTTACAGTATGCGGGCACCTTAATTATCCTAACTGTGATATTGCTTACCATCTTTATCATTTATAGACAAAAACAGAAGTCAAAAATAGCGCACGAACGTTCAAAACTGATGGAAGAGGTAGTTGAGAAAAAGAATCAATTACTCGCGGATGTTTCTCATGAATTAGCAACCCCTCTTACCGTATTAAAATTACAAGTTGAATCATTGAAAGATGATTTAGAGGACGATGTGCATGCAACCTACGATGCGCTTGATAATAAACTGTCTGATATAGATCGTTTAATTACCGATATACATCAGCTTGCACAATCTGATGTAGGCGCCCTTAATCTTAATATAGAGCCTTTTGAGCTAAATAAATCACTCGACTTATGGCAAGATGAGTTAACCTTATTTGTAAACAAGAATAAACTTGCATTTGATATTGATAGACAGTTACCAGAAAAACTAACGGTAAATTTTGATCGAGACAGAATTAAACAAATATTTATTAATCTACTCACTAATAGTATTAAATATACGGACAAACCGGGGCAAGTTAAACTGTCTGCTACAACCAACAATAAAGCACTTTTGTTAGCTATTGAAGATAGCGCACCGACAGTGCCAGACAATGACTTAATTAATATATTTGACCGCTTATATCGTGTAGAAAATTCAAGAAGTAGGGAAACTGGAGGCTCAGGTTTAGGACTAGCAATTTGTAAAAGCTTGATTGAAGAGCATAATGGAAAAATATATGCTGAACATTCAAATTTAGGCGGTCTAAAAATCATAATGGAGTTGCCTATTACTTGATAAAGTTAAAATTTCATTTAATGGGCTAAATAATGATTAAATTTTTTTACAGCTTTTGTGTTTTCTGCTACTTACTTATTAATATTGCCATAGCGCAATCCTTTGATGAACTGGAGAAAAATTTATCCTCGCAAAGCAATGTAGAAGTTAAATTAGCAGACCTAAATAAAGCGAAAGCATCATTTTTGCATGCTAATGTTACAGAGCAAGCGTCTTATTGGAATTTATTGGCCCTTGTACAACAGCAAAACAGCTTGTTTCAACAATCTATAGACTCTGCTAGTCAATCAATTCGTCTTATTGAAAATCATAACAAAAAATTACCGCTGCTATTAGCCCGCAACTACATTGTACGCTCTAACAGTCTCTATAGAGTAGATTCATCACTATTAAGCTATTGTGATGACATTGATAAAGCTGTAGATATTTTGCTAGAAATTGCAACGGAACAAGCAAGGTTAGCAACCACCTTAAGCTCACAAAGTACTTGTGTATACGAAAAAACTAAAGATGTTCCGCAAGCGCTCGCCATATTAGATCAAGCCATTGATTTAGCGCAGCAAAGTTTGCTCAAAGACGAAGAGCAAGCAACCATTTATAATGAAACAGCATTGATCTATAGAAAACTCTCTATCTTTGATAAAGCATATCAATATAACTTAATTGCCAAAAACAAGTGGCTGCTTGCAGCAGATTATCAAGGTGTTTATTTCATGCTAAGAAACTTGATTGTTGCTGCTACTGATATGGCAGAATATATATTGGCACAGCAGCATATTGACGAGTTACTCAGCTTTGCGCAACAACACCCAGAATTTACTGATTTACCTTTTTTTGCTAATTATCATGCAGCTGTATTAGCAAGAGCGCAAAATAAATGGCCATTGGCTATTTCATATTTTCACAAAGCAGTTGAATTAAGGACTTTGACTTCTCATTCTGCTTATATAAGAGCTGCCTATGAGCAACTGAGCTTAATGTATTTTCGCGACAACCAGCTCACAGAAAGTTTTGAAACACTCAATTTATTAGAAAAAGAATACCCCGGCTTGCCTCCAATTAAAATTGAAGCTGAGCCATTAATTTTGATGAAGAGTGGCCTACAACAAGCTTCACTGAATAAGGCCTTTGAGTTACTTGGAAAATCTGAATATGCAAAGCGAGAATTCATCAAAAAATCTACTGCCATTGCCACTCAAATCCATAACGGTAACTTGGAGCAACTCGACAATCTATTGTTAGAGCAACGTTTTAATTACTTAGCCGTTATTGCTTTTTTAGTGGTTGTATTACTTATTTCTTTTTCATATTTACAAGTTCAACGCCGAAATACATTAACTCAAGAAAAAGAAACGGCGGCTGCCTTACTTAAGCAAAAAAACCAATTGCTTGCAGATGTCTCTCACGAGCTTGGCACACCACTAACCGTATTAAAATTACAAGTCGAATCACTAAAAGATGATTTAGAAGAAGACATTCAAGTAAGCTATGACGCCCTTGATAATAAATTAGACGATATTCAACACTTAATTGATGATATTCATCAACTTGCGCAGTCAGACATTGGGGTTTTGCAACTCAACAAAACCACGTTTGAACTCAATAATACCTTAAGCGATTGGAAGTTTGAGCTAAAGCAACTTGTCAAACAGCGCCAACTTACCTTTGAATTAAAGAAAGAACTCCCTGCTGATTTACAGATTTGTTTTGACAAAGAACGCCTTAAGCAAGTACTGACTAACCTACTTATGAACAGTGTTAAATATACCAATAAACCTGGCCGCGTTATTTTAGAGGTTGTCTATAAAAAGGATTGGCTATATTTCTCAATGTCAGATACTGCCCCTGGCGTATCAGAAGAAGAACTCAGCTCTATATTCGAGCGCTTATATCGAGTAGAAGCATCAAGAAGTAGAGAAACCGGTGGCTCAGGGCTTGGTTTATCTATATGTAAAAGCTTAATTGAAGCGCATAGCGGCGAAATTTACGCAGAGCACTCTACGTTAGGCGGACTAAAAGTAGTATGCAAGCTGCCAACGCAGCCCATACATTAAAAACTTGCCCAATAAATGCAGTAAAAGCGCTAACGACTTTATTTCATTTATTGTTCGGCATTATTTAAACCACTTAGTCCCTGCCAATCTTCAAGGTCTTGCGCTGGCTTTTCCTTTCTAAATTTAGCATACAATGCAATACCTTGGGCATCTTCTAAAATATCAACTTGCACACCTTTTTTCACAAGCAAAGCTTCATTACCATTAGCATTGGTAATATCACCAACAACAACACGATTAAAGCCCCTCATATACAATAATGTTGCACAAACATCGCAAGGACTAAGACTGGTAAATAGCGTAGTTTTACTAAAATCTATTCGGCCTGCATCCCGTATGGCAGAGGTTTCACCGTGATTATAAGGATGGCTTTCTTGAACAAGGGTATTATGCCCTTTACCAACGATTTGTTGACTTGAGTCATCAACGATTACTGCACCAATTGGGCAACCGCCTTCGTTATAGCTTTTTTGCGCTAACAAAACAGCAACTCGCATATAATCGACATCGGTTAATGTTTGTTGAAAGTCACTATCCATCAATACAGGTAAACTTTTAGTCGGCATATGAGCAATAGCCGTTAGCATTGCTTCACTTTTACTTGAGTGTTTATCAAAAAGTGTTTTCATCTGCGCTTCCTTAACATGAGTAACTTAGGTTTTATTTGTTTTCTGCTTTCTGCTTTCTGTTTTCTATATAAAAAAAGAGCAAACACAAAATCATTAATACCCAAGTTGATGGCTCAGGTACATCAACAACATTTATCACTAATTTGGGGCTAAAGCCAACTTTTTCACTACTGTAAAATTTTTGAAACCTATTTTCTCCTGATCCTGCCAGCATAACGCCATTATTAATAACCTCTTCAAATAACCAGCCTTGCACTAATTCTGTGATATTCCATAAATGCCAGCCCCTCGCTTCGTTAACACCAAAAGTTAAACTCGTAACAGCATAATCGTCAAAACTTGGAACTACTGAGGTTTCAGACCAACTTTCAGTGATGTTAAACAAATTAATGGTCATATCATTAGGAAGAAAGCCGCCTATATAACGATACATTTGTAGTTCTGCACTTTGAATTTGATAACCCTCTAAGGAGCTTAGATCGGTAAACATAACACCAATTCGGCTGTCACTTATGTTTACATCATCTGTCGTTAACTCAGTATTATTAGTTTTTGCTTGGCCATTCAACCACCATATATCTTGTACGTCGTAATCAATTGTGATGATACCTGCAAGCGTAGTGCGGGAAATCAGCAATAAAAACAACAGCGAAACTAGCTTGTACCTTAACATCATAAATTTCCTATATTTTGACCGTAAGCTTAAAAGTAAATTTTAAGTCTCACTTTAGGAGAATTTATGGATTTTCATGACTTAAAGGGAAATTGAAACAGTAAGAACAACAATAAATTGACAATCATCTTTGAATAATCAAAATAGTAAACAGCGTTGAATACCTTACAAGTGTACTAGTTAAGACGAGCTCAAGCAGCTTCAAATATCAGGGCGACACAATGCAGCTTTGTTGACGTAAGAAGTTGAAAAGCTTATTGTTCGCATATAGCGATTTACGGTCGTTAACATCAAATTATTTTTCAGGGACGAATTTGATATATACATGGAAAGTTTCATATTTATTCAATTAATAGACTCCCTCAATAATACTTCTTATTACAAATTAAAACTATCACACAGGAGATAGCAGTTGAAATTCAAGCCGTTTTTGAAGGGTATTGCAGTATTGTTACTTACAATGTTCCCAATATTTGTCATTGCTAAAGATAATTCGTTTTTAGAGTTTGGGATAGGAGTTGAGTATGGGGGTATCGGCACACAATTTCATTTTCCAATAGGAGGGAAAGTTTTTGATGTTTACGGTTCCGTTGGTATTTTCAGCTATTCAAACCAAACAAATGAACAAGTTGGTGGTGGCATTGGAATGAATTTCTATTTAGATAGCAACAATTCAGTTAACTTATATTCAGGCGTGTTAAATGTTAATAAATACCTTACCGAAAACCTAGAATACAAGATAGATGTCGATTATGGTTTATCTGTTGGATACAAATACCACTTTCACAAAATGAAAGAGTCTGGCTGGTCTTTAGGAGTTAGTTACAGCGTGTATAAAGATGATCATTACCCATTCTTTAGTATTGGATATCGCTATTGATATACAGGTAGTTGAAATTTATCGGCTACCTGATTACTACCGTTTTCGCAACTGAGCAACAAAAGAGTATGCTCTGACTTGCCTTTCAAATGACCACTTCGCTGGCGCAGGAGCCAGTCACAGTAATGTTCAATCGCTTTTTTGCGATGTCCCCTGCAAGCTCATTGCCGTCAGTGGCGTGTTGTCTCTGTACTATCACTTTTACCACACTACGGACCTAAATTAGTCCTCAAAATTAGACAAGTTTATGTTCACTTAGATACGAAAGCGGACACTAGCTTTGGGTTATCTAGCGACATTTGAACCGATGAAAATCAGCCCTGCGTTAGATAATAGAATTGTTCTAAATTTCATCAAGAATTAATAAAGTCAAAAATTATAATTTGATTAGAAAATACTAAAACGGACATTAGATTAGTATAATTTTAGGTATTAAATTCTATGACGCTTCGGGGCACAAAACGCGTTAGAGTTTATGATCACTTTGAGCTGTAAATGCTACTGAATTTCGATTTAAAGTAGGTTGTTTTCTTAAGTATGCACTTAATAAATTATGAGTTCGTCATCGCGCAAAAATGGTCTGTTATCTATAATCTCCTAAAATTTAATGTAGCAATTAAAAAAATTACCACACCAGATTCTGCAACATTAAGCATAAGGGACTTCCAGAGAAAAACAGCTACCTTCGCCAACAGTCGAACTTATCTTCAATTCTAATTCCAGTAAATCGGTCATGCGCTTTACAATCGAAAGGCCTATTCCTCGGCCTTTTCTATTATCTCGATGCGGGTTTTTAAGTTGGTAAAACTCATCAAAAATATTATCGAGTTCTTTTTCAGGAATGCCTAAACCGGTATCGAAAATTTCAATTTTAAGTTTGTTGTTGGCAACTGTTTTTGTTACTAATCCAATTTTCCCTGTTTTGGTGTAGCTTAGTGCATTATTCAATAAATTTCGAACTATACGTTGTAACAAAATTGAATCAGTATTAACCATTGCTGATTCAATTTCACATATGAATTCTAGGTTTTTACTTTTAATTGGTAGTTCGAATTCTGTAGAAATCGGATCCAGTATATTCAGGATATTAACCGTCTTTGTTTCTGCATTCATATTTCCAGAATCGAATTTAGAAATATCCATTAAAGATGAGAATAAACTACTCATGTTTTCAACACATGCATTACTTTTAGCTATGTATTCCTTTTGTATTTGATCATCGTTTTCATCTTCCATAGCACTTAAAAATAAGCCGATAGAATAGAGAGGCTGTGATAAGTCATGACTTGCGGCAGCGATAAATTGAGATTTCCGTTTGTTAGCATCAATTGCAATTTCTTTACTTTGTTGAGCCAGTTTATGTTTCTTTATAAGTTCAATCTGTTGTTTTTTTAATAAAGAAACCAAATCAGTATTTTCAAATTGCAGCTTAATTTTATCGATATAATTTGATTGAAGATTTTTGACATAAAGAAGGTTAATAACTAAAAATAGGGGCAAGGTAAAAGGAAGTATATGGCCATATATCGAAGCGGTGAATTGTAATTTAGCAAAAATAATCACCACCATGGGAACTGTGTAGTACAAATAGGCAGAAAAGTCAGATGATAAAGGCCCAATACTGCCTGAGACCAATACACAGATAAACAGCAAGAGTATCAATGTGACTTGAATGTTATCAGGTGTATAGAGCACCCAAAGTCCAGTACCCCAGACAATACTTGAAAGTAGCAACAATAACCTAGTGACTTTCAACCATTTAATAATCAGGGCGTCTTCTTGCTTAGCTAAGTCAATATTTCGATAATGTAGATAGCGCAAACCTGAAGCGGCTATTGCAGTCAGATACCAACAGAGCATTAGTAGATTATTGACACTATTCCAACATATGAGCACTATGATTGTTGCCGCTGTTATGCCACCAAGCAACGAGCTAGGAACTTGCCTGTGCATAATACGTGTTTGTTCAGCCAACACTGAGTTTGTTGTAGGTGGGGAAAGTTGAACCTTATACATTTTCAATCATAAATAATAAGTCCACATTTTGCTGCTTTTGCAACACAGGCTGTTCGATTATTAACTTTCATAATTTCAAATAATTTCGTGACATGCCATTTCACAGTGGCCTCACTGATATTTAATATATCGCCAATAACTTTATTCGCTTGACCTTTAGCCAGTAATTGGAGAACTTCAGATGTTCTGGGAGAAATAAGTTTAGGGTCTTTGTTAATACTCTTATTCAATACCTTGCTTGTTTGTGGAATGCTGGGGTCAAGATAGTTTTCTCCTGCTAGTAATTGTCTTGCGGCATAAAGCATGGTTTCAGGTGAAGTAGATTTAGAAACAAAGCCATTCGCTCCCATAGTAAATGCGTCATCAATAATATTGATATCTGTTGCTGAAGAAATTACCAGAATAGGTGTTTGCGCACCTCTATTTCTGAGAGCCGATATTAACTCAATACCATGTATATCAGGCATGAAGAGATCAACAATGATTAAATCAAATGATGAGGCAATATCGACTTTACGCAAATACTTAGCTGCATCAGCATATATTGAGATATCTACTGCCCCAGCCAAATTTGAGAGTTGCGCTTTCAAACCTTCCGCGAACAATAGATGATCATCAAGAATCAGAATTTTCAAGGATAAGGCAGGCTGTACCATTTAATTTCCGGTGTTTACTCAGTCGGATTGTAATTTTTAAAGCATTCCCCGACTTTTGTATAGGTGTTTTATAGTGTCACACAAAGTAGGCTTAAACAATGAAATATAAGGCAGGCTAGTTAATACCCTATTTGAAATTAAAATAACAAATAGAAAAAAGTAACCAATTAACTAACGAGTATAATATGAATATTGTCATTAGAAATATCATCCTGTTTAGTTGTATTTTTACTCTAACAGCGTGCAACACCATCCCCGAAACTAAACAAAGTGTTTATCATATTGATGGAATTGATCTTTTATCTCGACCTGTTGGGGAACAACTTATAGTGTTTCAAACACCTGACGATGATGAGCTTTTGTGTATGGTTTCCTCTCCGGACACTGTTCCTACATTTACGCAAAGTTTGTCAGGAGGAATATTAGGAAAGGATGCAGGCATTTCACAAGGAGTGGGGGCGGCGTCTTTAGGAGGAAGGGATCGAGCCGTTCTATTAGGTAGGGATTTATTATACCGTACATGTGAATTCTCACTGAACTACCGTTTGTCGAAGGAAGAGGCAAAAGCTCTTTATATCAAAACCTTAATACATATCGAAAATATCGCAATTAACTATAATTATACTTCCATGAAAGAAGAAGAAAAGGAAGAGGAATAAATTCGGGCATAAAAACTTGAATCCCATCATTCAAATGAGTTACGGAGAAGATACAGGCTAAACTACAAAACAGTGGCCAATTTTACTTGACCACTACTCTCTGTCGAAAACTTAGTTCACCCGATATGTACTGCCAGCTTCTACTTTTACATGACCTCCTTTGACGAGACCAGCAGCAACAATCATTGTACTTAAACTAGTTATCGAACCACTTATTTTTGTAACATAAGAACCCTCAAGACGAAGCGTACTTCCAGCTTCAACAATTGCTTTTAGATTGTCGTATTTAACAAGTCTCAAAATAACTGTACTCCCAGCCCTAACAGTAATAGTCCCTTTTTTGCAATGCTTTGGTGCATTGTCATTAATGGTTGAACCTGCTGTTACAGTAAATGTACATTTTGTATTTGCAAAACTATTTATAGAGCAAAAAGTTGCCACTACAAAAATAAAGGATAGTAATTTTTTCATTGTATATTCCATTTATAAATCATTCCAAAATTGAATGTGAATGATAGCGCTAAAACTGTCTAACATTATTAGACATTATTGAGTTAACGTTATAATTTTCATTGCCTTAGTTACCAAATAGCGTATAAGTTACACTACCAATGAAGCGTATAACCTTTGGTAACGAACTTCTACTAGACAAAAGTATAGGGGTTGCCGATTAAGTGAATTTGGGAGTGCAAATAAATAAAATTTTTTGTAGTTGCTCCGATCTGTTCTGCCGTTAGTAACTCAAAAGCTAACTTCTGCTTTTGGCTAGCTCTTGACCTAAAGAGGAACTAGTAGATAACGTCTTCTGTGCGCACAAAGTTAGCATTAGCGGTTTTATGATGAATGACTACTGTGGTGGGTCTTACGACAGCCAGACACGTTAAATTAATATCTAATCCAACTTAAAAATAGGCTATTAATATTCTCGTTAATTATGAATTTATGATAAATTTCCTCATTAAATCTGACACTACAAATCATAAATTGATTCATTTACTTATCTAGAAAACTTATCAAGCCTGAGCACCTACTCTTGAAATTTTCGAAGAATCACATTTGCGTGTTAGTTCACGACATACAGGATTTGAAAACATAATTGAAAATGA
>MAAB01007588.1_pt1 | contig 14661 bp, 10 predicted proteins | sample 1115991 | NCBI WGS metagenome assembly MAAB01 (sample SAMN04961124, study PRJNA320927) | seawater metagenome | isolation source: sample BD02T18 sea water enriched with oil for 18 days | place: USA:Gulf of Mexico | collected 2013-07-27
TCTTTCGGCTATGGTATGTCATCAGCAAATATAGACCCGATCGAATCTACGAACGTTATTCATTATTTCTATTTTCAACCGTCATACTAGCCAGATGTTATTCTATTCCTATTGTCTATGAAATTAATGATTCTGCGCAACTGAAACGTTTAAGGCCTCTATTCTTCAAGAGGTTTGCTAGTTATATTGAAAAAAGAATTTTTAGCTATGCGAGTGGCTTGGTTTTCGTATCAAAACGCTTAGAGAATATAATTCACATAGCCTATCCAAGCATTACTTCGTTATCAATAGTTAGTCATAATGCAGCCGATAAAACAATTTTTTTCTCAAATGAAGAGTCAAAGACAAGAAGAAAAGAAATACTTAACTTAACCCATAAACATGTTTGTGGATTCATTGGCTGCTTTGCACCTTGGCATGGTGTAGACAGGTTCATCTCTCGTATTGCACCACGTTTGAAACAACATCCAGACCTTACCCTATTATTAATCGGTGATGGTAAAACATTAAACTACATTCGAGGTATAAAAGAAAAATACCAACTTGGTGACCAAGTCATCATCACCGGCAATATACCCCATACACAAATCATTGATTATATTCGCGCTATGGATTTTTCAGTATTGCCTAGTTCAAACGAATATGGGTCTCCTATGAAGATGTTTGAACTGATGGGGGCAGGAGTCCCCTTACTCGCAGCAAACTACCCTCCCATTGCTGAAGTAATAGAAGATGACAAAGATGGCTGGCTATTTCCTCCTGATGATTTTGATACTTGCATAGAAAAATTATTCTCTATTTATAATCAGCCTGAGCTGATTGAGAATGCTGCGTTATTTGCAGAAGATAAAGTCCACGCTTTGTACCAATGGTCCAACAATGCTCACCATTTAGAACAAATATATTTGGCCTATACGAATAATATTCGTCAACAAAGTACATTAGGTTAGCTATGAAAATTAGAATTTTACATGTCGTTCAATCGATGAATACCGGCGGACTCGAAAATGGCATTGTAAATTTAATAAATTATTCAAATGATAGTGATTTCCTAATAGACATACTATGTTTACGTGCCGGCGGAGACCTAGTACCACGAATCGATAATGTTAATAGCCATGTCTATTTTGATCACAATTCTAGTCATAACAAGTTAAGCGCGATAAAAAAAGTCTACTCGCTGTGTAAAGTTAATAATTATGACATTGTCCATAGCCATGGGTTTGCGACTATGCTGGCGGCTTATGTCGGCGGTAAGCTCGCTCAAAGTCCCTGCATTATCAATGGCGAACATGGCACCCTATATTATTCGTCCCTTAAACAACGCTTAGTTCAAAAGTTCCTATTTAATCAAATGCAACTCAACCTGACTGTTAGTGCGGCGTTAAAAAGCAAAATCTGTCAGATATATTCAACATCACCCAAGCGTTTTAAAACCATAATCAATGGCGTAGATAGTGAACGTTTTTATCCATCCAAATCTCATATTCAACTAAAAGAATCCTTAGCCATCCCTCATGATGCAATCATCATCGGCACCGTTGGCCGCTTAGTAAAAGTTAAAAACTATCCGAGTTTGATTCGAGCACTAAAATCAGTACGACTTAAGCACCCCAAAATTATTTTACTGTTCGTCGGAGATGGTCCAGAAAAAGAGAGTTTATTTGCTCAGGTCAGACAAGCAGAGCTTATAGATAATGTTAAATTTTTAGGCCGGCGTGATGATATTCAAACATTAATGAATCTATTCGATATGTTTGTTTTACCCAGTTTTTGCGAAGGTTTATCAAATACACTACTTGAATCAATGGCCTGTGGCACTCCGGTAATCGCATCAAGTGTTGGTGGCAATAGTGAAATCATCGAAGATGGGGAGACAGGTTATTTATATCCATCTGATGACTCAGATCGACTCGCTGACATTCTTATTAGCTTAGTAGCCGATGAGGGTAAGAGAATTCTATTGGGTCAACAAGCCAGACGCCATATTGAAACAAATTTTTCAATTAATTCCATGGTCAAAAATTATGAAGAGACTTACTACGAGTTAGCAAACGCTGGAGCGGACTACCGATGATTATCGCGATAGTTTATTACATCATTAGTTTTCTGATTAGTTTAGTTAATCCATTTTGGGGCTTTGTTGGCTTTATTTGCAGCTTAATTTTACGCTTTCAGGACCATTACCCTGCATTAGTTATTTTTAAACCTTTTACCTTTTTATTTATCGGTATGATTATCGGTTGCTTTATAAATAGGCACACATTAGCAAAAGGGTCCTGGTTACAGGATAAGTTACTGTTTGCTCTTTTTTTAATTTCTATTCTCGGTCTTGCTATACTGGCTCCTGGAAATTTAATCCATGAAAGCTACTTATTTATTTGCTCAATAGCAGTTTATTACTTCGCCAGCCGTATATTACAAACCCCGAATCAATTTCTAATACTTTTTATATTCATGGCGGCCAGCATAACTTTTACCGGTATTCTAGTTATTCAAGATATCACCACGCTAGGTATAAAAAGTAGCTATATAGATCCTCGCAGTGGCCGCTGGCAAGGTTTAGGTTATTATGAAAACTCCAACGAATTTGGTCAGTTAATGATATCTACTATCCCATTTTTAATTACCGTATTAATTATAAATATAAATCGTGTATTAAAACTTATGGCACTGGCAATGATGGGAGTAATGATCTACGTAATGATTCAGTGCGCTTCTCGTACGGTAATGGTCATCCTTGCCTTAATGATAATTACTCTCTTTATGTTGCGAGGTCACGGCCACATAATGAAGAAGATAGCCATAGGTGGCATCATTGCTATGGCCTTGCTTGCATTACTCACATTTATGCCTGACAGCTTGCAAGGGCGCATGGAAACAGTACTCAATGCCAATGATGATGCATCTTTTCAAGGACGAACCCGTTCTTGGGGTTATGGCTTTGATATGCTTTCTTGGTACCCGTTTACCGGTGTCGGTAAGGGCCAGTGGATCAATTACCACGGTTTGATGCCACACAATTCATATATTCAAATTATGGCGGAATTAGGTATCTTTGGTATTTTAATTTTTCTCTGGATACTTAAGCTGAGCTTTAATAATTTCTCCGAGATAGTTAAACCAAAGGCTCCTTTTTCTAACCAAAGCACAATAATATTCAAACCAACAAATATGATATTGGCTCAATATTCTAAACCGGTTGCTGATAAAGGAAACTCGTTTTCTCGATCGATTATTATCGCTACCTTAATCACCTTCTCGGCTTGGCTGTTCTATATATTTCTTGGCAACCAGGGCTACTCAGTTTGGACTTATTTTTATATTGGCCTATGCGCAGCAATACAGAACTTTTCAAAAAAACAAACGGCTCAAGATTCAATAAGCCTTAGCCAAAAAACTAACGAGGCAGGCGAATAATGCTTTTCTATATCATCATACTAGGAGTAGCAGCTCTTTTGACAGTGCTATTCTTTATTAAGAAAAAACGCATAGATCGCTGGCTTTTGTCTTATTGCCAAGGACTGATCAATCCAATTAAGACCCCGAACAAACCTATTGATCTTATGTTTATCTTTGTCGATCACTTTGAACTTAACGGTCATGAAGAACGATTAACTTCTTGGACACATGGCTACCCAAGGATTGCGGCTAAACATAAAGACAGTGATGGTCGTCCTCCAAGTCATACCTTCTTTTATGCTTTAGATCTCATGCATGAACATGAATTGGCTGCAATGCAACCGGTGATAGAAAGTGGTTTTGGCGAAATGGAGCTTCATTGGCATCATCAGCATGAATCTGAAACGACTTTTATTGCTAAATTAGATGATGCGATGAAGTTATTTCATCATTATGGATATATGCGCCCTTATAAACCGGATCAAGATGCTTGCTTTGGTTTTATCCATGGCAACTGGTCCTTAGCCAATTCCCGCGGCGATGACTTCTGTGGCCTAGATAATGAGGTGAAAATTTTAAAAAATAAAGGCTGCTATGCAGACTTTACTTATCCAGCATTGTTTAGTGAAGCGCAGCCTCCAACAATTAATAGCATTTATTATTGTAATCAGTTGGATAGTAACTCTTGCTATTTCAAAGGCCGCATCTCTCAACTTGGTTATCAAGAAAAAGAGGATGAATTCATGATATTTCAAGGGCCTATGACTATTAACTGGTTGGATTGGCGTCATAAATGGCACCCCACCATTGAAGATGGTGATATCAACAATACCAATACACATAGTGATCCTAAGCGTATTGATGCCTGGGTTCGGCAAGCAATCCATGTAAAAGGTAAACCCGAATGGCAATTTGTAAAAGTATTTTGCCATGGGGGTCAAGATCATGAATCTGTCGTCAGTACGATTACTGATGATCTTTTTTCATATTTGGAAAAACACTATAACGACGGTACAAAATATCGATTGCATTATGTGAGTACCCGCGAAGCATACAATATTGTACGTGCAGCTGAAGCAGGGGAAATAGGCAACCCCAACCTCTACAGAGATCACATAATCCCTCACCCATTGAAACGTAATAAGGTATCGAAAGCATGTGTGGAATAGCGGGCATCTATCGGTATAAGTCGGATACAATCGTTGGCCCATCTGAAATCAAAAAAATGATTGCCGTTATAAACTACCGCGGTCCAGATGGAGAAGGTATTTATACTCAAGGTAATATCGGATTAGGCCATAAGCGGCTGACAATTATTGATACTTCCATTCGCTCTAATCAACCGATGACCTCTCCAGATCAAGAGTCTACTTTATGCTACAACGGCGAAGTCTATAATTATCTTGAGCTGGCTCAATCATTATTAGATCAAGGAGGACAGCTAGATACTAGCTCAGATACTGAAGTCGTTTTACAGCTACTAAAACAAGAGGGAGTGAAAGCATTAAGCAAGTTTAATGGCATGTATGCATTTGCTTTTTGGGACGCTAGCCAACAAGAACTACTATTAGTCAGAGATAGAGTCGGTATTAAACCTTTATTCTATAAAGAAACACCCGCAGGAATTATCTTTGCTTCTGAAATAAAATCCATATTGGCCATTGATCCATCCCCCTGTTCAGTCAACAAAGCTTTAATCGATAGCTATATGAGTCTTGGCTACTGTCCAAGCAATGAGACATTATTTGAAGGTATTAAAAAGGTACCTCCAGGTCATTATATAAAAATATCAAATAAAGAGCTCATTGAAACACAATATTGGGATTTCTCAATCAAGCGAGAGAAAGATCGAGGCGAAGGCCATTACATAAAACAAATTCAAACGTTATTTGAAGATTCGGTGAAACTACAACTTAGAAGCGATGTGCCATTAGGCGTCTTTTTAAGTGGCGGTATTGATTCTTCCGCCGTTGTTGCCATGATGAGTAAGCTGGGTAACGACAATATAAAAACCTTTTCTGTCGCTTGGGATTATGGCGAAGACTTTAACGAAACCCGCTATGCCCGCCAAATAGCTGAGCAATATAATACCGACCATACCGAATATTTTATGACAGCAAATGATTTTAAAAATTTCTTGCCCCAATTTATTAAACATATGGATGAACCCGTCGCCGAATCAGCAGCCATATCCTTATATTACCTCGCCTTAAAGACAAAAGAAAAAGTGACTGTTGTATTATCTGGGGAAGGTGCAGACGAAGTGTTTGGTGGCTATTCTATATATAAATACATGGACCTAGTCGCCAAATATAAGCGCCTACCAAATTTAATACGTCAGGTATTAACTCCACTTCTTAAACCACTAAATTCTAAACTCAAGAAGTATCTTAATCTCAGCCAACTACCTTTAGAGCAGACCTATGCAGGTGTTTCATTTTATGACGAAAACCAAAAGAAGCAGCTTTATACTCAAGAGCTGTTAAAAGAGACTGAATACTATTCAAGCTTTAGCAAACTTAAACCGTACTACCAGCAAGTATCACATCTTGATGATCAGGGTAAAATGCAGTATCTGGATGTAAAAACATGGTTGGTTGATGACTTACTCGTTAAAGCTGATCGCATGAGCATGGCAGCTTCTTTAGAGTTAAGAGTTCCTTTTTTAGATCACAGATTTTTAGAGTTCGCAGGATTGCTGCCGCTTAAATATCGGAATAAAGGTTTCGAAAGTAAGTATCTATTAAAAAAATCTTTAGAACCCTGGCTAGATAACAGTATTCTATATAGAAAGAAGCAAGGATTCCCAACCCCTCTTGCTCTCCTGTTTAAAACAGAACTTAAGGATTATATTTCAAGAATATTGGATTCAGATCTTGCTCATAAGCGTGGGTATTTTAAACCAAAAGTCATTCGTCGCTTACTTCAAGAACACATCTCTGAAGGTAAAGATCATCATAAAGTCATATGGCAACTGCTTGTACTAGAATTATGGCATAGAGAATATATCGATTAATCGATCAGCCATTTTAACTTCTGCGGTAATATACCTCTTAACAATTCTTTTTCTTTAGCCATTAATGATCGATTACGCCTAACGAGAAGAATATAAATAACGCTATAAATTAGCGCCATTATAAGCAAATTAACCCAAACATTGATCGCTGCCTCTAGCAGTAATAAAACAGGTAAAGAAGCAATAATGGCGGCTATTAAACTATGGCCCAACGCTTGCCAAGGAATTACCTCTATCATTTTAACTTTTAAATAATAAGTAATACCGATTAAGTAAGCGTAACGCATTAAACTTGTAGTTATTACTGTCGCAATGGGTGCTCCGATCAAACCCCACATTTCAATAAAGGCAATGGTTAAAAATAGATTTAGAGCTATTGAAAATAAGCTAATCCATAAGATAACTCTCGTTTTCCCGATGGCCCGCATAATTACATTAAAGGTAGAGATTCTCGTTAACAGACCTAATGTATAAATTTGAAAAATAATGATACTGCCAATATATTTATCTGAGAAAAGCGCGGGTATTAATAAGCTGGCCGAGGCTATCAAAAATAAGCAGCATGGATAAATAAATACCGCCATAAGCCGTATCATACTATGCCAAGTATCTAAAATTTCATCCGCTCGTTTATTCTTATACGATTCAACAAATCTAGGCATCATAAGGTTATCTAGTGTATTCGCTAAAATACTAACCACGGGTATTTCCATTGCACCACGAGTATAGACAGCATAATCTTCTGGATTTGTTTGATTACTAACAATTACTCTATCGGTATAGCGGGAAACTTCTATAACCCCCATAGATAAGCCAATAGGCAAAGAATAATCTAGTTGTTGTTTAAACTTATAATGCTCACCTTCTTGATTCTCAGCATAAGAAAAAGCTATTTTGCAAGCATAGTAAATCAATACAGCATTACGAAGACTAAAGAGTACCGCAGTAGCCAGTAAAATATCACTGACAGTTGCATTGTAGATCACCGCAATAGAGACCAAAACAAATAGATTGATATTAAAAAATATTTCTACCTGAGAAAACTCTTTTACTTTATTTGCCGTAATCATTAAAGGTTCAAATAAAGATAGTGGAATCTGAAATAGCACCATTAGAGCTATGACATAACCGAGCTTCAGTAAATCTGGATTGGATAACAGCGATGATAAAGCGGTTGTATTTGCAAAAACCAATAGACTGGTAAAAAGCGAGATGAATATGATAACGACTAGAGTTGTAAATACAAATTTCTTTTGCTCAGCAACTCGGGGAAGAAAGTAATAAACACTATGCGGTAAGCCTAATAAAAATGCCCAGGTAGCAAAGTTTACAATCAACTGTACATGCAGATATGTTCCATATTCATCTTTGGTAAAATATCGGGATAATATAATACTTAAAGCAAAGATACTGATCGAATGGGTTGTCTTACTAATTGTTGTTATCAATAATTTCGTCGATATATTCACATTAGTATTTCTTTAAACACATGGCTAATATATTCAGCATTTCTATCCCAGCCATACCAATCAAACGTTACTGGCTTATTGGTTTTAATTTTCAATATATTAGGAATTTCACGAGCCAACTGATCGGCGGACTGTGCTGATACAATCATGCCATGACTTTCTTCTGTTATGATTTCAGGTACAGCGCCAACCCTAGATGCTAATACCGGAGTTCCACAACTTAACGACTCTAATACAATATTAGGACAACCTTCTCGAATACTCGGTAGGCAAAGTGCGTTTACCGCATTAAGATAGCGAGGAATACAACTATGAGGAAGGCAGCCTAAGAATCGCACCACTGATTCTAGACCTTGATTAACCACTTGTGCTTTCATCTCCTTCTCAAGGGGCCCAATACCAATAATAATTAATTCAAAGTCACAAGATTTCATAATAGCCAATGCTTCAATAAGATACTTTAAGCCTTTTTCTTGCTGAATATTGCCGACAAACAATAGGTACTTTTTAGTGGGATCTAAGCCAAGTTTTAACCGACTTAATTGCATATCCTGTTGATAGAATTTATCTTGATCAACTCCATTCATAATGATTCTTAAGTTATTTTCATTGGCTCCTAACTGAATTGATTTCTTAGCCAAATCATTACTTTTAACCACAATTAAGTCACTATTTTTTAGCGCCGTTGAAATTTGAATTCTTCTCATTAGGTATTTACTATATTCATTAATATCACAACCTAATGCATGAATGACTACAGGCAAGCCCATATTTCTCGCCGCTTTTACCGCACCAACACCATCAGGGTAAACCCAGTGTGCTGAAACTAGATCAATGCTTTTATCCTTATGCAATATTTTTAACGCAGGCAGTAGAGACAAGTACATTAACCAGCCATAGCTAGCTCTTAATAATTTGGGGATAATCAAATGTCTCGGATAATAGACGTTAATACCGTTGATTACATCCTTAACAGGTATCTGCTCTTGTTTGCGTATTAAGAACTCTGGTCGCCAAGGTATCGGACAGATAACACTGATATCGAATTCATCCGTTAAACGTTCAACTAACTGACGAATGAAAATCCCTCGATTCATCTCGCGGTGATTTGGATAAAGATTAGTAACGATAACCACATGTTTTCTCATTGACCAGCAACCAATTAACAATGAATTTTCGACAGTGTGAACAAAAATTTTCCTGAAGGACTCGGCGCAATATTCTCTAAATAATTAATATTTATATTTACCTCATCCTCCATAATTTGATTGATTTTCGCCTTAATATTTTCAACCGCGAGCTGAACATACTCATTCTCATCAGCGACTAACTTAAGCTCAAGATCATCCAGACTGTGCTGAATTAATTGAAACTTCTTAATTTCTTTAATTCCATAGAATAAGTGGGTGAAAAACTCACCATGAATGAGTTTCCCCGCCTTGCTAACAAAGAAGTCACTGCTTCTACCTTCAATGCGCTCTAATAAAGGTAAGTTAATAGGACAAGAACATGGCTTAACAGCTAATACTCCTCTGTCACCCAATTGATAGCGAATAAGTGGCATGCCTTTATTAGTAAAATCAGTTATGACAATATCCCCTGCCTCACCCTTTTTTACACCTCGTTCCTCATGTGTGACTTCCAGTAGAATGTTATCTGCATTGATATGAAGCCCTTGATGCTCTTTGCACTCACTTGCAATTAAGCCGACTTCTCTAGAGCCATAGCGATTGAATACATCGCAGCCAAACGCTCTTTCAATAATCTTCCGATTTTCCGCAGTCAAGGTTTCCGCAGATGAAATGATTCCCGCTAGCTTGATTGAATGATCTGGATGGTTCTTCAGTATATATCTTGAAAATTCCCCTAGAGCATTTGCATAACCCAATATCATAACGGGCTTTATTTTTTCTAATAGCTTAACAAAACGATTCATCTTACTATCCGTTAATTCAAAAGCATCAAGCTCCCAAATACGGGCAATAAATCGCGATATAATGAACTCCCTCAGCGACTTCAAAGCTTTTAAGTCTCTATCGGCGCCCCAGATTAAAGCACTACGTTTGCCAATGTCCCAACCGCTCCAACGGTCATGACGTAATTGGTCTGCTCTGCGTAAGTTATGCCGAGATAAATCTTTATAAAAAACAGTGGGTTCTCCGGTTGATCCTCCTGAAGCGTCTTGAAAAAGTTCTGTTTTATTATATTGATCCGAGACTAGTTCAGCGCCGTGTTGCTGAATGATTTTTTTTGTCAGCAAGGGAAGTTTCTCTACATCCTGTAAACAGCGTATATCAGCCGGAGTTATTCCCCTAGCGTCCATAATACGACGATAGTATTGTGTATGCTGATAAGCATAAGTGATGATATCTTGCAGTTTTTTGAGCTGTAACGCGGCTAAATCTTTAGGTTTTAAATACTGCTGGCTTTCCAAATCTTGCAATCGACTAAGGCGCTTATCACCATTCTTCCAGAAGTATAAAGGGTATAGAATATTACGATTAATTAGCTCAATTGGATCAAACATTGCCGATTCCAGACTTGAAGACTGCTATTTCAGAATAGCACAAATCAACTATTCAACCGTCCTAAGCTATTATTTTTCGATGATAATATTGTGTAGAAGATAGCCATCATCATTGTTATAGCTTTCGTAATATATAGATAAACTTTTTATATTTTTTGAGTCTATAACGACAGAAAATTTGTTTAATGGCACGCTTATAGATTGCCAGCCGGTTTTGGTTAATAGCGTACTTTTTAAACTCGAATCCCCACCTAACGACGTTATCTTTATATCTAGTTCTAGATTTGGCTTTTGACTATAGACATTGAAGTGTAATGTCAGATCAGGATCAAGCAGTACCGGTATTGGCCAGTCATAACTCACCCCTGTCCATGGGTACGTTAAGGATTTACCCTGCAGTACTAATCCATAGGGCTCTTCCAAGGCTTTTAAGATCAATTCTGGCCGAATGGAATCATCAATATTTCGCCAGCCATACATTGTCTTTTGATCACTAAATTTACCAATCTGATTCGGCATTAGCAGAGCCGAAATATGAGGATTTAAGAAATATAACACTCCAATCGTATAAGCTGTCACTAATATGCCTGCGACATATAGTAACGGTTTTTTTCCGCTAAAAAGATACCAAGCTACAATACCAGCCCAGCCCAATAGGGCATCAAGGCTATCCATTGAGCGCCCAACAAGTGATTGTATGAGTTCAGAGAATGGCACAAGGAGAAGTAATAATATTAAGCTCAATCGCCTATTCAAGAGGCCCGACAAAATCCAACCGAGTAATAGAAACAAAGGAAAGTGTAATAGATCGCATAACAGGGCAAGCAGTGGCGAAGAGAACCAAGAAGGAGTAGGAATAAACAAGCCTGCTATCAAACTAAGAAAGAGAATCGTTTTAACAGCCACCTGTTATTCCTTATTCAAACATACGTCTACTCAATCATTAACGTCGGAGCTAAAGGCGCAGACAATGTAACTGGCTGCCCTGTGGCAGAGAATGCATAATCGCTCTCTTCATCATCATCGCGAACAGAAGTAACTGCTAACTGTATCTGCTCGCCATTAACCAAGCCAGTAACGTTATACTCATTAACATTACTCGTAACATTAGCCAAAAATGTAGGGCTTCCCGCTCCTAATTGATAAATTTTATAACCACTAATACTACTTTGATAAAGAGGGGCTGAAGTACTCCAAAGAAGCTTTATCTGCTTATCCCCAGGCAAAATTGAAACATCAAAAGGAGGGGTAGGTCGACCCAAATACGCCCACACATAATTAGTCAGTGTTTGGTTGGGCAGAGCAAAGCCCCTCGAACCTTGTATTCCATCTGCACCGCCATTCCTATCCGTTCCAGTATGGGTAAAGCTGGCAAAGTATTCATGGGCAAGTTGTTGATTAGGAAAAGGCCACATAGGAATATTCGTATCTTCATCATAACCCGCATCACCATAAAATATTCCCGAACGGCCTAGCATGGTCATTAACTCTGCACCGACTCGACCTTGGTTCTCACCACTGCTATGCAAAGCAGATTCACGTGGAAGCATAGTGAGATACTGAAATTCAGGTTCTATCGACATAGTATTTGTTTCAATCGGACTTCCATTGCCAGAGCTATCAGCAAGATCCCCGACAAAGCCGACTAAGTTATTATCACTAAGGTAGAAGCTTCCTCCACTGCCCCTTCTAACCAAAGCACCTTGATCAACGACATTAGTCCCATTCCAACCCACTCGATAGAAGATTGAATTTTTAACAGTGGAATCTAGCTCTCTAGAATACATAAAGTAGCTACCTTCCGAGTTCACTTCAGCCAAAGTCATGCGATCCGTGATGGTAGCTCCTACGCCTGATAACATAGGCACGACCGAACTATTTCCTCCATTGTGCCTGGCCGGCTTTAAATTCCAGCCAACAATATCCTGCCATAAAGTAGGATTGGGATTTTGGCGCGCATCAGTATTCATCAAGCCCATATGAGCATTCAGTGCCAGGCTCTTTTTAAACTCGTTGAATTCTGGGTATGATTCACAATTGGTGGCCGGCACCCCAAAAGCATTGATAATTTCATTATGACTACCCCAGTAGTGAGAGTGATCCGAGTCAATCAAGATATTGTTTTGAAATAGAATATTGCGAGAACAATAAGAAATGAAGCCACCAATGGGCTCTCCGCCAATATAATCATCAATGCGGACAATGCTTCTTCTGATAATAGTTTCTGAGGAGTTCTTAACCTGTATCTTATAGCGACCATGCCCCCACACATACATACCTTCAATCAACACATATTGTGAGCGATAAATATAGACGTTGGCATAAGCGCCACTATCCCTTGACGAGGGACCAATACCGAGGTTAATCAGCTTTATATACTTACTATAATTGATTCTTAGTGCTTCAGCATCTGAGTTGATAAGCACTAGTCCTTTAATCGCCAAATAATCGGTATCGATACTTGAGCCATTATTATCTAATGGCCAGTCGGGATGTTTTTCACTACCCCAGAGGCTAATTAATTGCTCTTCATCATTGCCATCAATAATTACCTGACCTGGATCTTCAGCCATCAAAGTTGTGAAAGCATTACTTGTACCTGCAGGTAACGTCTGCGACTTCTTCTGATTACCAGGGATGGTATTATCTTGGTCTGCATGACTCCAAGTACCATTTCGCATAACGAGTGTATCCCCTGATTCAATAGCAGACATGCCATCTTTTAAAGTATTTATCGCTTCATTGGGTCCTATATACACCACATCCCCAGAACCCACTGTTACGATCCAAGTTTCATCACTAGAACCATCGCTATTACTTGCTCTCACACCTAAATGATAACTTTCACTCACCGCATCATTCGCTAGTACCCAAGTTACCCGACCAGTCTTTGGATGAACGACCACCTCATCTGGACCGAATATTTTTGTCCAGTATACTTTTTCACTTGCCACTAAGCTGGGTTGGTACAGATAGGTTTCTCCCGGTAAGGTTCTTTGATCTAAAATAGTATCAATATTAGGTACGGCAGAATTAACCTGAGCACTGAACACCAGTGAAAAGAATAGTATTAATAATTCAGTATATTTAACTGATACGTAGGCTAAGCTTTTCATCTAATTCACCTTTTTATGGACAATATTAGAGGGCTCACTCTTTGTCCCATAAATAGTATTCACCGCAACAGCAAAGTAATAATCACCACTCTCAGTTACCGTAAAAATATAAGTTTCAATATCAGCTGATGGAATCTCGATTTGTTCTAATACACTGCCCTGCTCTCTACCCCAAAAAAGTGTATAGGATTCAATTTCAGCAGGCTGAAAACTGCTTCCATCTTCTAATACAAAATTTGGACTCCAGTTTAAGCTAATGTTTTGAGGCTCAATGGGAAGTATCTCGGGATCACTAGAACTCTTTGTTGCCTCAGGTAAGCAACCCGAAATAACAGAAAAGCATATCAAAAGCACAATTTTCACAATGTATTTCATGAATCACGTCCTTAAGTGGAGAATTATTAAAAACAAATCTTTATCGTGAACGGCTAACAATTACCACGTATTTATATAATAGATCAGCTGCCATTATTTAGGGTCAAGATCAGCTTTCAAGCAAGCATGATAATTGAACTTTGTATGATCTTATTTACCTCCACTAAGCTTCACTCGTATACTACTCCTAGTTTGAATATGGGTGAGAGGCTACTCACATCATTTCTTCCAAGCTCCCGCTTGCCGCGAAAGAAAATAGTTAAAAAAAGCGAGAAGACAAAACCAATTCAATAATATAAAAGACTCCACTAGTTTTAATAACTTAAATTTCCGAACAGCTGGAAATATATAAGCTAAAGGAATTAGAAGTAAACTAGATAGCATCACGAGCAAATAGCCAGTTGCCATAATAGGGTAGCGATCAATAAGTACTATGGCCAAGGCTATGGAGATTAAAAGGACAAATGGAACGAGTAAACGAGCAATCTTATGGCTAAAAAACTGCCAACTTATGGGATGACCAAAGGGTAAAATCCACTGAGGAAAACGCACCAATAGTTGATAATTCCCGCCCAAAGTTCGGATTTTACGAGCCCTTTCTTTTATTAAAGACGTTGAGGGTTCATCCCAAGCAATAGCTCTATCATCGAAGCCAACCCGATAGCCTTGACCCGCGGTGATCATAGGGATCTGCACATCATCCAATAAGGTATTATTCGGGATAGCTTTGAAGGTATTTGCTCTAAGCATATACAA
>MAAB01038496.1_pt1 | contig 14657 bp, 12 predicted proteins | sample 1115991 | NCBI WGS metagenome assembly MAAB01 (sample SAMN04961124, study PRJNA320927) | seawater metagenome | isolation source: sample BD02T18 sea water enriched with oil for 18 days | place: USA:Gulf of Mexico | collected 2013-07-27
GATAAATTGCTACCACTAGGTGATGCTATACAATTTATTCCAGGCCATGGCCCGATGTCTGATTTAGGCACGCAGCGAAAAACTAATTCACACTTAATTGGCATTTGAACGCCGTTCATAAATGCCCACCAGGAGCTGAAGCTTCGGATGCTCCTGGGGCAGTTAGCGATATAGTTTCAATATGAATTTAAAGAATTGATAAAAAAATTTTGCCAAGAATTTTGCTGCGAAGAGGCCTGATTATAAGTTAACATGATCTCTGGGCTGTGTGCCGAGTCTCGACACAATGGGCAGAATTGAAGGCTCTTTGAATATCAATTTAAACTATTTCTGAGTATTAGCGAGTGCGCTTAATGGTGAATCTATTGGGACTGTCGATAGTCGTAGATTTAGCATGGTGCCGACTACTAGTCACTTTGTCTATCAAGACTAATTGCAGTAATTGCTCAGTGAGGCTGCCATCACCTTTGGAAAAACCTGGCACTGTCGCGTCTGTGTGACAAAAATCGGCTGGGTTACAGAAAGTTTCTAAAGTCGGAGTCCAGCTCTGGCCGTTCTTTAGGATTACGCGGTTGTTATTGGTCAGCTCAATTTCTAAACTGTCCGCCGCCCCGGTAATTATCTTGTCTGTAGCAAACAGATTATTGTTTAAGTACAGCTTCCACTGCTCTGAATCAGCCCCTTGCACTATTGCAGTATTTGTCAAAGAAATTACCTTGCCAATCGCAATCATCATCACACCTTATTTTATAGTTAGCCCTGAGGTCTCTGGCTCTAAGTAGACACAAAAAATAACTATGTTAATCTTCAGTTCATGATATATGTTTTATTTATTTTTACCATAGTTACGGTAAAACATAGGAATAAGTCTTAGAAATACCAAGCTGTTTTTCTGCTATAAATGACTGATTATATGGAGTTATTACCTAAGTGTTGAACTCTCTGCTAGCTGCGAAATTCAAATTGATAAGAGATCATCAAATTGACTTGCAGCCGATTCGGCTCGCAGCTGATTTGCCCCATGACACTTAGGTGGGAGAATCCCTGAATCAGTGACCAGAGCGCATGTTCAGTTGCTTGAGGACCCAGGGGGTCATGTTTACATAGGTGTCGCACAATGCTGTAACTCTACTGGGCCACTTGCAGGTTGAGCATTGATAGTAGATCGGAGAAATTGACTTGCAGCCGATTCGGCTCGCAGCTGATTTGCCCCACTTAGGTGGGAGAATCCCTGAATCAGTGACCAGACAGCATACTCAGTTGCTTGAGGACCCAGAGGGCCATGTTTAAAAGGCGCACATGTAGAAACCAAAATATTAAAGGCAGTATTAGTGCTTCTCCCCTTGGTGGATTTAGTCATCAATTCGCTTTTTTGATTAAACATCAAGTTGGACAGGGCTTGGTGCTCTATAAAAAAGCTCAGATAGCCCTCGCACATCGCGTACAACCTGGGAAAAGGCGAGTTGTCAGCAGCATCAATTTTATCTTGCATAGCAGTGGCAAACATCGACATGCCGCGATTAGTGATAGCCCTGATTAATCCCTGTAGTCCTTCGAAATGATGTGCGGGGGCCGCGTGAGATACTCCAGCGCGCGCCGCACATTTACGCAGTGTCAGTGCAGTGACGCCACCCTCTTCTAGCAGCTCGATTCCCGAACTGATTAAAGCTTCACGTAAGTTGCCGTGATGGTGTGATTTTAGTGTTGTATTAGGCATAAGGCCATTTAATAAGGATTGCTTGACACTGTCAAGTTGGTCGTGTTTTAATTTCTATCTTTACACTGTCAAGTTTGGTCAGAAATAGGAACCGATATGAATTTTGAAAATAACAAACTAGAGTTTTGGCTACGCAGATTGAGTTGGGGATTGATGAGCTTACTGGTGGTGGCACTGTGTGTGTATTCTGCAGTGTACTTTATGCCGGGCATGCCCTTTAGTTTTAGGCCTGAGGTATATCCAAGCAGCAGTTTCACTTGGCTATTACTGGCACATATAGGTGGCGCAATTATCGCGGCGCTGGCGGGGCCGCTACAATTTTGGGGTGGTTTTCGCCGCAAACACAAAAAGTGGCATCGTTTATTGGGTTTCAGCTATCTGCTTGGAGTTTGTATCGCCGCGCCAGCTGCGCTGATGATCTCGCCAATATCCAAAGGGGGCTTAACTACCCATATAGGTTTCGCAATCTTAGCTGTTCTCTGGGCTGGGGCGACAGTCATTGCCTATTATGAAATCTCCAGGAAAAACTGGCATGCCCATCAACAGTGGATGATCCGCTCCTTTGCCCTGACATTAGCTTTTGTCACTTTAAGGTTATGGCTAGGTGGGTTGGCACTCACGGGGGCTCCCTTTGATGAGGTTTACCAAACAGTGGCCTGGCTGTGTTGGGTACCTAATTTGATTATTGCCGAATTGTATATCGGCTGGGTGGCCAACAGATATGCAGTCTCGACATTGAGCAATAATAGGGTAGTGCAGCAAAGTTGATTAGACACAACAGTGCAGCTATCGGTTCGCAAAGGTCAGAGTCTCATCCAGATGGAGAATATCTCAGAAATCAAAGGGGGCTATATTTTTGCCGGAACCTGGGCGCAGACTATTTTGCAGGGTTCTGCACTCTTATTGGAGAAGCGGTGAGGCAGTTTAGCGCAGAATTTATAGCTATCGCCTGGTTTGAGCTTGTGTAAAGTGCCGCCTACTGTGAGTTCAATGTTACCGTCCAGCACAGTACCAGCGACTTCTCCTACGTGGCTGAGCATTTGAGTGCCTGAGTCGGCTTTCCCCTGATACTCAGTAATAGCGAAAGTAAGATTGGATCTCTTGTCAGGGCCACCAACCAGTTTCAGTTGAATGCCTTCACTGCCAGTGTCTTCCAATTGCTCTGCTCTAAACACTACTTGAGATTGCTGTTCAAAATTGAGAGTAAAGAATTCGGGAATAGACATAGAGACGCCGCTTAAAATACGTTTTAATGAGCTGATAGATGGACTGACAGCGTTGCTTTCAATCATCGAAATGGTGCTGTTGGTTAAGCCAACTCGCTTGGCTAACTCACGTTGAGATAAGCCGTGCATTGTGCGTATTGTCTTAAGTTTGTCGCCTACTTCCATCGCTGTAAAACCTACTTTAAATGCCGGTCAGGGCTAACAGGTTAAACCTGCCAGTGTTTGGTAGTAATTCTTGTTTGATCAAAAATTATACAGCAGCTCGTGTGTTCCAGCTAGTCTGTTTTGCTGCAACATCCACCCGCCTGCCCCGAGAGGGATTATCGGAATTCGGGACTATTGCAAACTGTCATTTTTGCCTAATAGCAGGCTAGGACTAAGTAAGTGTTCTGCAATGAGTTGTTTAGCCAGGGGGATATCTCGCTGTAACAGTGCAGTGATTAAATCTTGGTGTTGTCGCTGGTTGGTGGCAAAAACTTTTGGATCGGGCATATTTTTATTTAACCAGAGATTGCGATACCTTGAAGCTTTCTCATAGAGGGAGCGGCGCACTTGCAGTAGTGTCGGTGATTGGCAGCCACTGGCAATAGCCGTATGAAAGTCTTGATGGCGCTTCTCCCATTCGTGCGGATGGCTTTCTATGCAATCGGAGAATTTCTGCATTTTATGAGCACTGGCTAAAATGCCTGCCTCCCATTCGTCGTCACCGCGTTCAATCGCCAGACTAATGCATAGCTGTTCAATCAGCGCTCTGCTCTGGTAGATATCGTGCATCTCCTGTAGCGATATAGGGTGTACTTTGAAGCCGCGCTGATTCTCAACCACGACTAACTGCTCGACCAACAGCTGCGATAGGGCTTCGCGTAACGGGCTTATACCTACCTGGTAACGCTCCTTGAGGCGCGACATCAACAACTTTTCGCCCGGCTTAAAAAAACCAATTAATATATCTTGCTTGAGTTGAATCATCACTTTCGAGGCAAAGTTATCTTTACTGTCGCTGGTGATTTCGTCTGTTGCTGGCATTAAAATAGCTATCTCTGCAAAAAATTAAAATTCCAAGACAGCAGTTTAAGGCAAGCAGAATCATTAGTTAAGCACTGACAAAAAATAGTTGACGAAAGGGCATAATGTCGACATTATTTGTTTTTGTCGACGATGGCTAGCTGGCTAATAGTAAATTTTACAGTGGAGTATGTGGCCGCTTTAGCAGCACCGCGGTATTTTGTTGCGCTTTATTGCTAAGGCGACGGTTAATGTTGCTAACTTATGCTGCACAATAGGTGCAGTTTTTTATCAGCGCAGTTGTACAATAAGCAATGCAAGGGCTAGATAAAAACTCTTCCACTCTACAATTGCGGATCTGCAAATCGGTATAAATTTAATCAAGAGAAAATTAATGATTTACGACTATATTATTATCGGTGGCGGCATTGTCGGTGTCTCTACAGCTTGGCAATTACAGCAGCGGTTCCCGAATAAAACAATTCTATTGTTAGAGAAAGAATCCGCCTATTCAGTGCATCAAACAGGTCACAATAGTGGTGTAATTCACGCCGGTGTCTACTACGCACCCGGCAGCTTAAAAGCCAAGTTTTGTAAGCGGGGGGTAGCGGCAACCACCGATTTTTGCGATCAACACAATATTCCCTATCAGCGCTGCGGGAAATTACTGGTGGCCACTAACGCCACAGAAGTCGAACGTATGCAGGCACTTTTTGAGCGGTGTCAGAAAAACCAGATAGCCGTTGAACTACTGGATGCACAGCAGCTGAAACAGCGAGAGCCCAATATAACGGGGATGGCGGCGATTTTTGTTAAAGATACAGCAATTGTTAACTACCGCCAGATTACTGCAGTGATGGCTGAATGTTTCAGTCAGTTGGGGGGAGATGCCCGTCTTGAACATCGTGTAGTTGCAGTAACAGAGAGTAGTGAGCAAGTTGAGGTTGAAGTGCGCCATGCAAAGGTGAAGGTGAATTTTAGCGGTCGTTTTTTAATTAGCTGCTCTGGTCTGATGGCTGATCGCATCACTAAAATGCTCGGCATTAACACAGACTTTCAAATTATTCCCTTTCGTGGCGAGTACTACCAGTTAGCCGCTAAGCACAACAAAATAGTTAAACATTTGATCTATCCGATTCCAGACCCTGAACTGCCATTTTTGGGGGTACATTTGACGCGAATGATTGACGGCAGTGTCACCGTGGGGCCAAATGCAGTACAAGGTTGGAAGCGCGAAGGCTATGCTCGATTTAATTTTTCTCTGAGGGATGTCTGGCAAATGCTCTGCTTTAGTGGTTTTTGGCGAGTGCTAAAAAACAATTTTAAAACCGGATTGATCGAGACAAAAAATTCGCTGTATAAGCCCGGTTATTTAAAATTAGTGCAAAAATATTGCCCACAGCTAAAGACAGCGGATTTGACGGTGTACCCTGCGGGTATAAGAGCGCAGGCGGTGATGAGTGATGGCTCGCTAGTGCATGACTTTTTATTTGCCAGCAGCGCAAGAAGCTTACATGTTTGCAATGCGCCTTCACCGGCGGCAACCTCGGCGATTCCCATTGGTGAATATATATGTGACAAGGTCGTGGAAGCGCAGGCTGTACATTCGGACTAATTTTTTGGTTGTTAGTGCATGGCTGTGTTTTTAGATTGTTAGCAGCTCCCAAGCCTTTTTAACAGTGTTTCGATTAAACTCTTAAAACAAATTGGCTTGCAGCGAGTACTTTCTTTATTGTCGAAAACAGCTCTGCTTTCTGGCAAAGGAAGCGGCTAAGGGGAGCGTCCATCTTGTCATTCTGCTTCGATAATTTAGCAAATAGCTCCGGCAGTAATTTCATGGGGAGTTGCAGCGTTGTAATTTAGTCCAGCTACTCGCTACTCACGCCGCCTCGACAGTACAGCTTTGTTCTACAAAGGCGATTAATAGCTCGCGACTGGCAGCTGTGTCTGTACAAGCACTGCGGATCTTCTGCGGGTCGCCAGAAAATTTTCGAATATCGTCGGCAATTTCATCGATGTAATATTGGGTGATCTCACGGGTGAACTCGGGATGAAACTGCACCGCCCAGATATTGCCGAGACGAAATGCCTGGTGTGGCTCAAAACTGTTAGCCGCCAATAAAGTAGCCCCTGGCGGGAGTTTAGTAACGGTTTGTGAGTGGGCGACATTAACCGGGAACACGGTCGGTGCTAGGCCCAACAGTGAATCTTCTTTTCCCGCTGTCGTCAAAGACACGTCCACTGTACCAGGTTCTGGCCCCAGAGGATGAAAGCCGACTTCACCGCCCAGGGCTTTGGCAATTAACTGGTGTCCGTAGCAGATGCCAAAGACCGGGATTTGCTGTAGCTGCATCTCTGAAATGTAGGGTAATAACGCCTCACTCCAGGGCTCACAAGCAGTGACCATTGAGTGTGAACCTGTGACTATAACCCCTTGAAACTCACTTAGTTGGGGTTGAGGGAAGTCGGTCCTGGCGTCATAGACGCTGATCTCAACATGAATGTCTGAAAGACAGTTGCTGATCATGTCTTCAAAATCCCCTTGCAAGGCTTTTAGGCCTGGGAAAGTGTCGCCCATTTTGATAAGTAATATTTTTCGCATATATTGGCGGTGTCTCTGTTGCATACTTCGCTAGATGGGGCTGCGTGGCTTCATTGGTGTCAGGCCCTCTATGATAAGGGAATATAGCTGGATGCTAGCATGCATATTCCAATTAAAAAATTGATTGTTTTGTAGAATATCATTATGTCGCTAATAGTTATGTATTGCCGCTTTGTACTATTGCAAAAGCCCGCTAAATCACTGCTAATATCTTTTAACTGATTGTTTTTTGTGGCCTTTAAAGTAATGTTTAGCCTTGAACTCGAGAAAAGCCCGTTTCAGAACTTCTCTGGTTTTTCTCGAGACTCCGATTAAAAAATCCATGCATAGCCTGGTTCTGTATAGGGGGCTGTTTACCAAGACGTTATTAATGCTCAGGCGATATCAGAGCAAGACTAAAGACTGCTCAGCATCGGCTTTTTGCAAAAGGTAGCCGCCGATCGATAGATCTTGCAATGAAATACCGGAGCTATCAAATACAGTGATTTGGCTATTTGAAGTTCTGCCGACAGTGTTATTCAGTAAGACATCGCCGATCATAGTCAGCTTCTTAGTCCCTTGGGCTACTAAGTTTTTGATGTGCTGGAACTCACCGATACGCGAAGACTGTGAACTCAAATCACAAAAAAGTTCGGCATTTTCTAATAGTGCTACAGGTAATTCCTGTTTACCTTCAGAATCAGAGCCCATACTTGCTACATGAGTGCCAGCTTGTACCCACTGGGACTCAAACAATGGCGCAGTTGCGGTGGTGGCAGTAACGATGATATCGGCGGCTTCGCAGGCCTCTTGCGCGCTGGCTACCCTGGCATCGATACCATCAGCCATCAGTGCCCGGGTAAAAGCTGCAGCTCGCTCGGGGTCCCGACCTACCACATAAACTATTTGCAAGTTGCGGATTTTAGCGATGGCCCGACACTCATAAGAGGCCTGATGTCCGGTGCCAAAGATGGCTAGTACCTTGGCATCTTTACGCGCCAGCTGATCAGCAGCTACAGCATCGGCAGCTGCGGTGCGATAGGCATTGACTTTACTGGCCTGGATAACCGCACCTAACTGCCCGCTGAGCTGGTCAATTAACAAGATGGTGGATGAGTGGCAGGGCAGGCCACGCTGGGCATTGTGTGGCCAGTAACTGCCGACTTTTAATCCCGCCACTGCGCTGTTGGCCGCCGATTTTATGCTAAAGCGGTTCTGCGGATGGCTGCCATGGGCATTGACCACAGGGAATGTAGTGGCTGATTGCGCCGCTTCAATAAATGCGTCACTGACCGCTTTAAATGCCAGTTCATGGGAAATTAGTTTTGCAGATACTTTTTCAGAAATATATTTCATTGATTACCATCCTTTAATGCGTGGCCAAACCGCTTGCACTGCTAATTGTTGAGTTTCGGAATCTGTTTTTTGTTCGCTCTGTGCAGCGCTAAATACATGATATTGACTGTGCTGTGCCCCGGTGGCGCAGGCGTGATTAGGTAAGATACGCAACCTAGTGCCTATCTTCAGTTGTGGCAGTTGGGCAGTACTATCAGTCCTCAGGGAAATTTGACCGTGCTCTTGGCTAACATCCCCAACTATCAGCCCGGGTATCGGTACCCCTGCTAAGTCGCAGACCAGACCATAGCCCTGGTCAATTTTTTGTCTGGCGGTACCGCGATCACGGGACAGTGCCATCCAACCAGCATCTATCATGATCCAGCCTTTATCTTCTCGATGGCCAATCACTGTAGTAACAACACTTAAGGCGATGTCTTCGATCTGGCAGACACCTATTCCGGCCATGACCAAATCAAAGAACACATACACCCCGGCGCGCACTTCTGTAACACCTTTTAAGTTTGCCGAAAAATGTGCCGTAGGGGAGGAGCCAATACTGACCATCGGGCAATTAAAGCCAGCCTTGTGCAGATTTTTAGCAGCGGCTACAGCGGTGGCCCGCTCGTTTTCAGCACAGGCGATTAAGTCTTGGGGACTGTCGCAACTGTATGATTCTCCGGCATGATTTAACACGCCTCGCAATAGCTGGCGCGGCTCTAGGATTGCGGCAATTTGCAACAGCTTAGGATCGTCAGCGAGAATACCGCCACGGTGGCCGTCGCAATCAATTTCAATCAGAACTGGGATGTCGATATCAGTTTCAGTACAAGCATCTATTACTGCCTGGGCCTGATGTTCGCTGTCTAAAAGAATAGCGATATCAACCCCCTGGCGGCGCAGTGCCATCACCCTTGGCAGTTTACTCGGATCGATGCCGACGGCGTACAGTAAGTTGTTAAACCCAGCTGCGGCCAACTCTTCGGCCTCTTTTAAGGTCGAAACCGTGGCACCTGCACTCTTGTTGGCCAATATACGCTCGCTGGCATCGATCGACTTGACCGTTTTAAGGTGAGGGCGAATAGCTGCGCCCAATGCGTTGAGCTTATTGGCGAGTCTGGCGACATTTTTATCCATTTTGTCTATATCCAGTGCCAGAAAAGGGGTGTCTACGTCTGCCAGTGTTTGACGGGGTAGTGTTAGCTGCGGGCTGATCATACAAAGATCCTCAAATTGTGATGTATTTAGATTGTGGCAATTTTTTCATTAGATTAATATTAACTAAAACTAACTTTATAATTAAGGTTGATCTTAATGGTGACTAGCGAAGACTTACGGTTTTTCATGCAAATAGCGGCTAACAACTCGCTAGCGGCAGCCGCCAGAGCACTGAATGTGACCCCTCCGACTGTCACCCAACGCCTACAAGCGCTAGAGGCAAAGCTGGGGATTAAATTGGTTGACCGCCGAGCGCGAGCCGCCACACTTACCGACGAAGGAGAGTTATTGGCTGAGCGAGCACGGGGAATTTTAGACGAGATGCAAGACTTGCAAGAGTCACTGGCTAGTCGCGCCAGTGATGTATCTGGTACTCTAAAAGTATTGGCACCACTAGGTTTTGGCAATGACTATGTGGCTCCGTTAATTGCGCAATTCCAGCAGCGCTATGCCAATATCAAAGTCGAGTTGACCTTATCTGACAGTCCAAATTACGCTAAAGGCAGCGCCTGGGATCTGATGATCTACATTGGCGAGCTGCTGGACTCTTCTCTAAAAATGGTCCCGCTGGCGGCGAATCGGCGTTTCATCTGCGCATCCCCTGAGTACTTAGCCGAATATGGCAGACCGCGAACTCCCGCAGATTTAACTGAGCACCGCTGTATATCGCTTCAGGAGAATGCAGAAGATGTGACTATGTGGAGGTTTGTGAATACTCACACTAAGGCGGATGAACCAGTGAGAATCAAGCCGACATTGATCTGCAATGAAGGGCGGGTCGTAAAACAGTGGGCGCTGGATGGGCAAGGTATTATTGTTCGCTCGGAATGGGATGTGGCGGCGCAATTACGCAGTGGAAAATTAGAATTGTTGCTGCCCGATTATGAATTGCCAAGCGCCAATATTGTGGCGCTGCTGGGGTCTGATTACCGGGGCAGATCAGCGCGAACAGTGATGTTTTTGCAGCAGCTGCAAGCGCTGCTAACCAGTAAGCCCTGGCGGCGATGACAATATACTTCCAACTTCCAACTTCCAACTTCCAACTTCCAACTTCCAACTTCCAACCTCCCAGCTGCTTTTACGTCTAAATCCTAGCTACAGCTAGGATGAAATCCGATTCTCTGCAAAATGAGATAGTTTTATTATGAATAAGATCACATTGTTGCTGTAGTTGTCTTATTTTGTTCCAGCTAATCCTATGTGGTCACTTGTGCATAGGAGTGCCACTATGACTTATGTTTTTTCTCAATTCCTTAAACTGATAGCTTTATCGGTTACATGCTTTATCTGTTTATCGCTAATGTTTGTGCCGCTAGTTCGTGCTGAAGCTGTCGATGTGAAGATTGAATATTGGATAGAGAAGATGCAACCTTCCGTACTGTCAAAAGCCGAAATGAGAAAAGAATTAGAATGGTTTAAACAGGCTAGCAAAGATTTTCGTGGGAAAACTATTAAGTCAGTCGCCGAAGATATTAAGACCCATCACTGGGAGAGAGATGTACTGGCGCAAGCTTTTTTTGATATTACCGGTATTAAAGTTGAACACAAAGTCATTGGTGAAGGGGCTGTGGTTGAAGCACTGTTGCGGCAAATGAGCAGCGGCAAGAATAGATATGATATCTATGTCAATGATGCGGACTTGGTGGGTACTCACTTACGTACTAATGGGGTTGTTAACTTAACCGACTACATGGCCCACGAAGGCAGAGCATATACCAATCCGCGGCTGGATTTGAAAGACTTTTTGAACCTTGAGTTTGGCCAGGACTACGATGGATCACAGCTGCAATTGCCTGATCAGCAGTTTGCCAATTTGTATTGGTTTCGCTATGACTGGTTCAGCAGGGCAGATATCAAAGCTAAATTTCGTCTGTACAGCATCGAAAAATACGGCGTAGAGGGAGCCTATGACCTAGGCGTACCCCTTAATTGGGCTGCTTACGAAGACATTGCTGAATTTTTTACCAATACCCTGATTGATGGCAAGAAAGTTTACGGGCACTTGGACTATGGGAAAAAATCACCGTCGCTGGGTTGGCGCTTTACCGACTCCTGGTTATCTATCGCCGGAGTAGGTGATAAGGGGTTACCCAATGGGATTCCGGTGGATGAATGGGGTATCCGGGTAGAAAATAGAGTCCCTGTTGGGTCTTCTGTTAGGCGTGGTGGGGCGACAAACGGGCCTGCCGCTGTGTATGCGTTAACTAAATACATTGAGTGGTTGGAAAAATACGCACCCCCCGAGAGTAAGGATTGGCGATGGTTTGATGCCGGTCCTAAAGCTGCCAGGGGGGATATCGCGCAGCGTATCTTCCAATACATCACCTGGTTATCTGACGATGACTTCACCCGCCCGGATAGCAAGATGCTTGATTCACAGGGAAAACCCGTTTGGCGTGTTGCACCGACGCCCCATGGACGCTACTGGGAAGAGGGAATGAAAGTCGGCTATCAAGATGCTGGAAGCTGGACTATTCCAAAAAGTGTCAGGGGACAAAAGCGTTCAGCTGCCTGGCTGTGGGCGCAATTTTGTGTTTCCAAATCGGTTAGTTTAAAAAAGTTTTTGATCGGCGGAACACCGATACGCAAATCTACCTTAGAGTCTGAATATGTTCAGAAGCATAAACAAAACTGGGGAGGGATGATTGATTTCTACACCTCGGGAGAGGAGAAACGCTGGACAGATAGCGGACTAAATGTACCTCACTACCCCCTATTATCTCGCATCTGGTGGCCTTATCTGGATAGGGCGATAAAAGGTCAACTAACGCCTCAAGAGGCGATGGATGCGATAGCGAGGGCGCAGGACCGACAGATGAGCAAGATGAAACTGGTCAAGTACTCGCCGCAACTCAATGTGTTGCGAGAGCGATCATATTGGTTGAATCGTCAGGGCGCACCTAAGGCACACAGAGAGCGACAAAAGCCTAAAACTATGTCCTACGAAGATTTGCTTAAACAATGGCAACAATAAACAGTCGACGCTAAAGTTTTAGAGGGTTATAAAATGCGAGTAGCACTATTATTTATTTGTTTCTTCTGCACAGGTATGACTCTTGCTGCAACAGAGCCAACTTATAATCACCTGCAAGTTCAGTTAGTGATGTTGGATAAAGCCAAAGATGTAGTTGCCCTGGCAGCCAATCCAATCATTATTGACGCCGTTAAAGCGCACAACAAATTGAAAATACCTCTGGCGCTAATTAAGCAGCGAGATAGTCAATGGCTAGCCAGCCCAGCAAATTCTGCATTCAAATTATCCTTGCAGCGCAATAGGATAGGAGTACTGCTAAAGTCTACAGTACTTAGAAACCGGGCAATTTACAGTGAAGCATTTGTAACTGATAACCAGGGGGCCAACGTGGGGGCCTACCCGGTAACCACTGATTATTGGCAAGGGGATGAGGAAAAGTTTGCTATTGCCTTTAATGGTGGGCGCGGTCAGCTATTAATAACACCGGTTAGTTTTGATAAGAGTACCTTCACTTTTGCGGCTCAAGTAGCTGCTCCGGTGGTCAATGATAAGGGAGAAACCATCGGGGTTCTTTTTGTCGGTATTAAACTGAGTTATGCACAAATAAGGTAACGAAGGAGCCCATGTAAATGCCGAGACTATAGCTGAGAACAGCGTTCTCTGAGGGCCAGTATGAAGTCTGCACCAAATTATATAGGGATCAGCCGGCAGATTATTTTTATAGTATTGCTGATAATGATTTTCATAACATCAGGTTTGTCGATAGTGATTGGAGTCACCAGTTTTAATAACCTGGCGACTATCACTTTGGATGAACTACAGAGAATGTCAAAAATTTACTCCAGTCAAATGTACCAATTGCAGCAAAATGCGGTTAAAAGTGTCGATGTGATTGAAAAAAGTAGGTTACTGTCTGAGCGTTTGGAGCAGTTGACTAACCTTGGCCCCTATTATTACAGTGATGATTCTCAACAGGGACAACCTATAGAAGAAGCGGATAAAATTTATGCTCTGCAAGCCCAGCTTGAGATTATCCAGGCCCTGGAGCCATTACAAAATTTGCACCAACTATCATCGATTAGTTTTTATCACCTCTCCCCCTTTAACCAAATTGTCGACATAGAGCCAGTCTTAAACCTGCGCATGGATCAGCAAGGGCTTTGGGTTGGACAGTTCAAGGCTAAAGGGCGTGCAGACAAGCGGCTTTATTATTACGTCAGCAGAGAGGATTATCAGCCTCCCTCCTTAGATTTCTTTGATGTCACTTCTGTCTATCAATTGACGGTTGCAGATTTTTATCAAGCAATACGCTTTGAGGAAGAAGAAACGGTAGGTTTTCAGCAAATGTTTAGTGCACAATCCTTTAAAGAATTGTCCAGATCGCAGCAAGGTAATTCGAAAATTGTGATTGACGACGGTATTCCGATAATACGTACTTGGGCTGTGCTGCAGTTGCCAGTATCCAATCCAAAAACCTGGGAAACGCAGCGGGTATCGGCAATGCTGGTGGTACTGGAGCAAATTATTGATAGAAAAAAGTTATTGGCATTTCAGGCCCAGCTCGGTATAGATGTTGCCCTTGCAAGGGGTAATAAAATATTGGTCAGTAGTCTGGCGACTTCCCTACCGCTGGGAGAGTTGCAAGCAGATCAAACAGTGACATCAAGTACCCAAGGTTATTATTATGCAAGGCAGATTCTGGAGTTTGACCCCAGTGCAGAAAATCGGCTACAAAGCGTGGTTTTGAGCCCAATTTCAGTACTTGAAAAGCTGACAAAAGGGCTTTTTGTGCAAATGAGTTTGCTGGTGGTTTTTTCGACGCTGCTGGCAAGTATCGCTATTTTCCTGGCGATCAGAAAACTGGTTATGTTGCCGCTAAATCGGTTGATGATAGGGGTAGAGAAAGTTTCTGCAGGTGAATTGCAACACAAAGTCCAGGTTGTTTCACAAAACGAGTTGGGCCAACTAGCCTCTGCTTTTAATGTGATGTCTCTAGAGCTGGCGAAAAAAAACAGCCAACTGCAAAGTAAGATTGAAGAGCTAAAAGAGCTGGACCAGCTAAAAGATTCATTTCTCGCCAATACTTCCCATGAACTACGTACTCCACTTAACGGCATATTTGGCATTGCGGAGTCTATGCTAGATGGGGCGACGGGTAAACTCAGTAAAATTCAGAAAGAAAATTTGGCGATCATTGTCTCCAGTGGCAAACGTCTATCCTCTCTGGTGAATGACATACTGGACTTTTCCAAATTACGTTACGATACCTTGCAGTTGCAGCGAACAGTTGTCGATGTAAAAAGTGTCACCAATGTAGTGCTGACGTTGTCACAAACACTTCTGGCTCATAAAGATCTGCAATTGACCAATGCTATGCAGGATGACTTACCCGGGGTAAACGCCGACGAGAACAGGTTACAGCAAATTCTGCATAACTTACTGGGAAACGCACTTAAATTCACTCAAGTGGGCCTGATTACCATCGACGCAGATGTTATTGGTGGGAAAATGCAAATATCAGTCGCAGACAGCGGTATTGGTATTGAACTCGATAAGCAAACATCTATTTTTGAATCCTTTGAGCAGGCAGACGGCTCTATC
>MAAB01030452.1_pt1 | contig 14635 bp, 13 predicted proteins | sample 1115991 | NCBI WGS metagenome assembly MAAB01 (sample SAMN04961124, study PRJNA320927) | seawater metagenome | isolation source: sample BD02T18 sea water enriched with oil for 18 days | place: USA:Gulf of Mexico | collected 2013-07-27
TAAACATTGTCATAAAATATTGATTTCATTGTTGCGCTCAGCTACTAATAAAACAAGCGGTCTGTCGTTAAATTTGATAACAAAGTGTGTCTGATTGCTTTTTTTAGGTTGAAACATTACTATATTAAATATCATGACAGCGCTGTCTTTGGTGCGGATTATTTTAAACGATTCAATAAAGGAAAATATGATGAGTGCAAGTACCTCTCAAGTAGAGCCTACAAAACCTAAAAAAAAGCGCCTATTATCCATTGATGCCCTGCGCGGCTTTGATATGTTTTGGATTTTGGGCGCAGAAAGTTTATTCGCAGCTTTATTTGTTGTTACGGGCTGGCCAATATTAGCGTTTTTTGCTGAACAAATGGAGCATACCGTTTGGCATGGCTTTCATGCTTACGATCTTATTTTTCCATTATTTATTTTTTTATCGGGCGTTAGTTTAGGTATAGCCGCCAAACCCCTATCAAGCTATCCACCAGAAAAGGCTAAATCTATTCTTCATCATGGTATTAAGCGATTAGTGCTGTTGATAAGTTTCGGCATCTTATACAACCATGGCTGGGGAGCGGGTATTCCTGCATCATTTGACGGCATTCGGTATGTTAGTGTTTTAGGACGTATAGGTATCGCATGGTTCGTTGCCGCAATGCTAGTGTGGTATGTCAGCGAGAAAACTCAGTGGTTAGTGGCAGGGGGAATACTCATTGGCTACTGGTTACTCTTAAGCTTTGTTTCTTTAGGCGGTTATGGCGCAGGAGATTTTACCGCGGATGGCGCGCTAAATGCTTGGTTTGATAAAAACCTTTTACCAGGCATAACATACCGTAATTTAGCCATCGACCCTGAAGGTGTATTATCGAATATAACTTCAATAGTGAACGCTTTAGCTGGGGTTTTTATTGGCCGGTATATGATGAAGAATATAACTGCTCCTAAAAAGTTAATTACCGGATTGACCCTTATTGGTCTATCTGTTTTAGCATTAGGTTATATCTGGGGAATGATTTTCCCAATAAATAAAACGCTTTGGACGAGTTCATTTGCTTTAGTGACAATCGGTTACAGTACCCTTTTACTGACATTATTTTACTGGTTAATTGATGTTTTAGATTTTACGAAATGGGCTAAATTCTTTGCCGTAATTGGTACAAATTCAATTATTGTGTATCTCGGCTCGAGTATTATTGACTGGAAGTATACTTCGCAAAGCATTTTTGGTGGTTTTATTAATGTTGCTTCAGCGGGTTGGCAAGACTTTATCCTCTTTGGTGGCATGGTGTTTTTACAGTGGTTAGTACTCTATTGGTTATATCGAAGAAATATTTTTATAAAAGTATAAATATTGGTTAAAAATACTAACTCATAAAAAAGCCTCATTTATATGAGGCTTTTTTATGATTTGAGAAACAAAACAATACTTCATGTGACTCCTTGTTTTTATGGGATATTTACTTATATTTTGAATAGTTTTAATAGATAAATCATTTCCGGCTCATATCTTGTAACAAGCATTTACAACTTAATTAATTGCGTATAAAGAATATTCGCTATTCTATACATAATTATAAAAATTATTACACTCGATCACACTTTTATGAGGACATAACAGTGAAACATAAAAAACAAATTATAGTACCTATTGGCATTCTAGTTGCTGGCATTTTATTATTTGTTGGATTTTCTAGCATGAAGAAGCCACCAGAAGAAAAAGAAAAAGTCGATAATACGCCTATCGTTGCTGTTGAGTCCATTCATGTTGCGCCAATGAATTTAACTGTTAAGTCATATGGTGTTGTACAACCTAAATATGAAACAGAATTAGTCGCTCAAATCAGTGGTCAGATTGTAGAGCTTTCGGAGGTTTTTGTACGAGGTGGCTTTGTTGCTAAACATCAACTATTAGCACGTATTGACCCTAATGATTACCAAGCTGCATTAATAGAAGCTGAAGCAACAATGGCCTCAGCTCGTGCTGCTCTTGAAAAAGAGCGGGCACAAGGTCAAGTTGCCGAGCGTGAGTGGAAACGTATTACTGATACATCGCCGACTGAGTTAAGTTTACGTAAACCTCAACTTGCCCAAGAAATAGCTCGAGTAAAATCAGCGCAAGCCTCAGTACTGCGTGCCAAACGTAATTTAGAACGTACTGAAATAAGAGCCCCTTATGACGCCATGATCGACAGCCGTACTATTGGTTTAGGTTCTTTTGTTGGTACAGGAAGCCGTATAGGGAAGTTATTAGGAACTGATGTTGCTGAAGTTCGATTACCGGTAGCTGATAATCAATTGCAATTTTTAGCTGATGAAGGCAAAAACTCACAAGTAAATCTTATTGGTACCTATGCAGGAAAAGGTGTTATTTGGCAAGCAAATATTGCCCGTAGTGAGGGGGTTATTGATAATAAAAGCCGCATGAGTTATTTAGTGGCTGAAATTAAAGATCCGTATGGTTTAAATCGAGAGTCTAGTGCAGAGTTAAGCCCAATTCGATTTGGTTCATATGTTACTGCCGATATCATTGGTGTTAACTTAGCTCAAGCAACGCTTATACCGCGTTATTTAGTTAACAATAATCGAGTTGCAATTCTAGATGCTGATTCGAAATTAAACTTCACTGAAGTCTCTATAACACGTCAAGAAGGCTCAAACGTGATAGTGACTAATGGCTTGCATGAAGGAGATCAATTAATTATTTCAGCATTAGATTATCCCGTCGACGGCATGAAATTAACATTACAAGGCAATGACAGTCTTGAAAGTGAAGAAAGTAGCGAAAATGTTCCTGAAACACAAATTGCTAGTACTAAGGACTAAATGATGGATGATACCAACAAAGGTTTAATTGCTTGGTTTGCCCGTAATAGTGTCGCGGCAAACCTATTAATGATATTTATATTAGTGGGTGGTGCATTAACGATTAGCACCATTAATAAACAAATGTTCCCGCAAGTCAATATCAATTGGATTTCATTTACCGCACCTTATCCTGGGGCTGCACCTCAAGAAGTTGAGGAAGGTATTACGATAAAAATCGAAGAAGCGTTGGAAACCGTACAAGGCTTAAAACGTGTTATTACTTTCTCAAACCGTAATTACTCAAATGGTTGGTTTGAAGTTGATCTAGATTATGATCCTCAAGTAGTTCTTGAAGAAGTAAAATCAGCAATCGACTCGATCCCAAGTTTTCCTGATGGCATGGAGCGTATTAAAGTTGAGCGAGAAAAGTTCCGCCAAGAAGTTATGTACATCAGTTTATACGGTGATTTAACCAATGCTGAATTTAAAGAGTTAGGTCGAAAGGTTCATGATGAAGTTCAACAGTTACCTTTCGTTAATATTTCAGAATTATACAGCGGTTTAGATTATGAAATTTCTATTGAAGTCAGCAAAGATAAATTACGTGAGTATGACTTAAGTTTTAGAGATGTTGCTCAAGCGGTTCGAGGTTATTCTCGTAATATGTCAGCTGGGCAAATTCGCGCAGAAAATGGTTATATAAATTTGCGGGTAGAAAACCAAGCATATCGTGGTCATGAGTTTGAACAAATCCCAGTTGTAACGCTAGAAGACGGTACTAAGATTTTACTCGGTGATATCGCTACTATTATTGACGGCTTTAAAGAAGGTTTACAATACTCTAAATTTAATGGAAAGAACTCTGTCACCATCTTTATTGGCGCAGCAAACAATCAAAGCATTACGGATGTTGCCGAAGTTGTGAATAAATACGTTGAAGAAAAATCAGAAATGTTACCTCAAGGCGTAAAATTAGAGACTTGGGTTGATATGACCTACTACCTTGAAGGTCGTTTATCTATGATGATGGACAACATGAAAAGTGGTGCGGTATTGGTCTTTTTAATGCTGGCGTTGTTCTTACATGTTCGTTTAGCATTTTGGGTAATGTTGGGCTTACCTGTTTGTTTCTTAGGTACTTTACTCGTTATGCCGATGGAATTTGTTAATGTAACTATTAACATCACCAGTTTATTTGCCTTTATTCTCGTGCTAGGCATAGTGGTCGATGATGCCATTGTGATGGGAGAAAGTGCCCATGATGAAATAGAGCAGCACGGTCACAGTACCGAAAATGTTATTCGTGGTGTGAAACGTGTTGCTATGCCTGCGACATTTGGGGTACTGACGACAATAGCTGTTTTCATCCCTTTTGTTTTAGGTGATGGTCCTGAATCAGCCTTTGGTAAATCGATCGGTTTTGTGGTTATATTTTGTTTAATATTTTCACTTATTGAATCGAAACTTATTCTGCCTGCACATTTGGTCAAAATGAAAGTAAAAGAGTTTAATCCTCGAAATCCAATCGATAGATTAAGAGCGGGAGTTGATAAAAACTTAAAAAGTTTTATTGAAAATTACTATCAACCAGGTCTAACTAAGTGCTTAGAGTATCGTTATGCCGTGTTAATGTTCTTCATTAGTATCATGTTAATTAGTGCGGGCTTATTCGGTGGCGGTTTTGTTCGTTACCTTGGTCAGCCCAAAATACCTCATGACTTCCCTCGCATTAGTGTAGATATGAATATTGACGCATCAGAAAAAGCGACATTAAATACTTTGTTAAGTATTCAAAAAATTGTTAACCGCATTGATAATGAAATTGAAGCCAAGTATGGCCAATCAATGATTTCAGATATGCAGGTAGATCTACGTAGTCGTACTCGTGGTCAAATTATGGTTAAGTTAGTTGATCCTGAATTGAGGGTTATGGACACCTTCGAACTGGCTGATATGTGGCGTAATGCAATTCCTACTTTCCCTGGTGTTAAATCATTTAATATTAGTGATAACCTCTTTGGTGGTGGTCGTGATGATGGTGATATCGCTTTCAGATTAGAAAGCCAAAACGATACACAGTTATTAGCTGCAGCTAAAGAATTGAAAGTGAAACTTAATAGCCTTAAAGGTGTTGGTGATGTAAATGATAGCCGTCAAACCAGCGCAAAAGAAGTGCAGTTTGAATTAAAACCATTAGCATATAGTTTAGGCTTAACATTAGCTGATATTGCATCGCAAGTAAGTTATAGCTTTTATGGTTTGGAAGCCCAGCGTATTCTACGTGATAGTGAAGAAGTGCGAGTTATGGTTCGTTATCCTTTAGCACAACGTAGTTCTGTTGGTCACGTTGATGATGTCATGATTCAAGCGCCTAACGGTGCAGAATTACCATTGTCTGAATTAGCTGATATTAAACTAACTGAAGGTGTTACTCGTATCCGCCGTGAAAATGGCAATCGCACTATTAATGTTTGGGCATCAGTTGATGCGGAACAAGTGGAGCCTTTCGAAATCACCAAAGAGATTCGTGATAATTATGTTCCTCAGTTATTACGTAAATACCCACTAGTGAAAAGTGAAGTGTCAGGTCGTATTCAAGAAGAATTGGAAAGTGCTGGCGAACAATTTCGTGACTTTATGATTTCATTAATGGTGATATTTTCATTATTGGCTATTCCACTGAAATCATATTCTCAAGCTGTGATGATCATGGTGGTCATACCGTTTGGTGTAATTGGAGCGGTATTGGGCCATATGATCGTCGGTATGGATCTTAATATGTTTTCAGTGTTTGGTATATTAGCAGCATCGGGAGTTGTGGTTAATGACTCTTTAGTCATGGTTGATTATGTTAATAACTCAAGGAAGTCTGGTGTTAAATTAAGAGAAGCCGTCATCTTTGCCGGAACTAAGCGCTTTAGAGCTATTATGTTGACATCGATTACGACCTTTATTGGTTTAGTGCCTATTGTATTCTTTGAAACAAGTATGCAAGCTTTAATTGTTATTCCAATGGCGGTGTCTTTAGCCTTTGGTGTATTGTTTGCTACCTTAGTGACCTTAATTTTTATCCCTAGTTTATATATCATTATTGAAGATATTAAAGGGCTAATTAAACGTAAGAAAAGACAGCCGAGTCAAATAGAAAATAACAAAGAGTTAAGCGCTAACTAGCCAACTTTGATTCTTGTTTCAAACAGCCATTACCAATGTAATGGCTTTTTTATTGGGAATTTTAAGCATTTAGAAAAAATTAGGTAAAAAAGAAAACTATCGTTTCCAATACTAGCTGACTATAATGCGGTTAACTCCCAATAAAAATAAATGAAGTGACTCACTATCATGAAACCTTTTTATCTTTTTTCTGCGCTAACCGCATTAACACTTACTGGCTGTTCTTCAATAGACAATAGCTGTGAAGACATCACCGTAGCTAGTGAACAAATTCAAGAGTGTCAGGCATTACAACGTCAAATTGCTCATTCAAAAGATCAACCATTAATTAGAACCGAACTAGAACGTCGCTATCAAGTTGATTGCATTGATATTCGTTATTACCGTGATGATAAACAAGCAGCTATTTGCGGAAATAAAGATCAAATGGATAATGTGATTAAGGCATTAAGCGAAGATGCTAAATAATAAGTAAGTTTTTCATGTCGTTTATCTAAAGCAAACACTCAAGGTTTGCTTTTTTGATATATTAATCACACTTTATCTAACCAAGTCATTTCTATAGGTATAAATCATATGTTTAGAAGTATTATTAGTCTTGTATTTATCACAGGCGCTTTAATGGCTTGTCAGCAAAAGTCAGAGCAGACAATGAAAAAACTTTCGTCAGAGCAGGCAATAGTTAAAGAAATGTCCTTCACTGCAACAGTAAAATATATGAAGATGGAAGGTGGATTTTATGGCTTGCTGACCAAAGAAGGGCAGCGTTGGTTACCGATGAATTTGAAAAATGAATTTAAAAAAAATGGCGCAGTGGTTAAAGTTGTAGGTCACGAACTCAAAGACATTATGACCATACAGCAGTGGGGTAAACCTTTTTCAATTACAGATATTAAATTAATAAAAATGACTGAAAAAGGTATGAGAAATAACAAAAGCTAGATTTATTGTATTATTCTTTACAAATTAATGGTTGCGTCAATAATGTCAAATGACGGTTCTTACCAGAAATAACCACTTGATATAAAGCTCGATATTGACTTTCTGAAATAGCATTAACGGGCACTTGGCTTAATAATTCAGCCATTTGCGGTGTTGTATTGCTATGACCAAATACAACTGTATTTTCTTTTGCTTTAACCAGTTGCAAAGATAGTTGTTCTAACTTGTTTGGAGCATAGTTCTTTATAGCAAGGTTTTGCTGTTGTGCAAGTGGTGATGCCGTTGCTGTAGTGCGTTTGTAGCGAGTACTATATATAGTTTTAATGTTTGCTTTTTCTAGTATGCTGGCTAGCTGTTTAGCACGAAACTGTCCACATTGTGTTAAAGTTGGATCTTTCACATCTTTTATTTTTTCTGCGTGTCGTACTAAATAAATACTAAATGTTTGCTCTTCGTTAAGCGCACTTTTTTCAGAGGCATGGGCCACTGAAAAAAGCATGCTAGATAAAACCACTATCATTCCGATAACTTGTTTCATAACATGCCTTATATTATTTTATCTTTTTTTATCGTTTATTCTTACTTTTAGAATAAACGATTCAAGCCATTTAATGCAGCCACACGGAATGCTTCAGCCATAGTTGGATAATTGAATGTAGTATTAACAAAGTATTCAATGGTATTACCACCATTGGTTTGCTGCATAATTGCTTGGCCAATGTGTATTATTTCCGCTGCATTTTCGCCGAAACAATGAATACCTAAAATTTCTTTAGTGTCACGATGAAAAAGTATTTTCAACGAGCCAACCAAACTATTAGATATCTGTGCTCTTGCTAGATGTTTAAATTGAGCCCTACCTACCTCATAAGGAATTTTTGCTGCGGTAAGTTCTTGCTCTGTTTTACCCACAGAACTGATTTCAGGGATGGTATAAATACCCGTTGGAATATCAGCAATAAGTTTTGCAGTGCTGTGATGATCTATCATCGCTGAAGCGGCTAATCTTCCTTGATCATAAGCTGCGCTGGCTAAACTTGGATAACCAATAACATCCCCAACAGCATATATACTTTCTACATTGGTTTGGTATTGGTCGTTAACTTTTAACTGTCCACGGCCATCTGCTTTTAAACCAGCATTTTCAACCTTTAAATCTGCAGTGTTACCCGTACGTCCGTTCGCAAATAATAAACAGTCGGCACGCATTTTCTTACCTGACTCTAAATGTACAACAACGGCGTCATCGGATGCTTCAACACGTTCAATTGCTTCACCATGGCGAATCACTACACCGTTATTCCATAGATGATAACTGAGTGAATCAGACATCTCAGCATCTAAAAATGACAGCAATCTATCTCGGGTATTAATTAAATCAACTTTTACGCCAAGGCCACGAAATATTGACGCATATTCAGAGCCAATAACACCGGCACCATAAATGATGATCGAACGAGGATCATGTTTAAGTGATAAAATAGTGTCTGAGTCGTAAACACGTGAGTGGTTAAAATCAATATCGTCTGGTCGATAAGGATGTGAGCCGGTGGCTATTACAATTTGTTTTGCTGTTATTTGCTCTACTGAACCATCGTCTTTAACAATCTTAAGGGTATTAGCGTCAATAAAAGAAGCTTCACCGGCAACAAGTTCGACACGGTTTCGATCATAAAAACCACTACGCAATTGTACTTGTTTACGAATAACGGCTGATGCATGTTTGAGAATGTCTGGAAATGTTAAATGTTTCGCTTTTTCAGTACCTCTAAAAAGCGGACTGGCGTTATATTCAATTAAGCGGCTAACACTTTGTCGTAAAGCTTTCGAAGGAATTGTTCCCCAATGTGTACAACCACCACCGACATCTTTATAGCGCTCTACAATAGCTACTCGCTTATCTTTTTTGGACAACTCCATAGCCGTACCTTCACCGCCAGGACCTGTACCAATAATTATTGCATCATAATCATAATTTTCGATGATTTTTTCTGTTGTTTTAGCTTTGTTTTTAGTTGACAAAGTTTAGCCTTAAATTCCTACTAAGATGGAAAAATTCTAGCAGGAATTAAGACGTCTGACCATGTAAAAGCTTGATCTACTCTTATAATTATTAAATAGGTTACGCTTTATGCAAGCTGGGTTAAGAAACGTTGCCAATGTTGCTGTTGGTCTGCAAGGTGCTGCTTAAATTCTTGATACTGTGCAGCTAATTCTGAGCTTTCAACATCCGCGATTAACTTATCACGTTTACTGGCAAGTAATTTTTTACGCACATCGTAATAGTCATTAATTCTTTTAATAAGTAAGTCATATTCTTGCTGAAGCTTTTCACGCATTTGTTCGGCATTAGGATGGGACAATAGCTTCTGTTGGCTACGTTTAAACACCATAGACAAACGAGCTTTTTCAATTTTATCATCCGAGTAACTACGAAGTTTTGAGGTCAGCTTCAAAAATTCACAGCCTTTAATTAACCACTTAGTTGGGTCAAACTGCCACCAACGAATACCATTTCGATAATCGTTTTCAAAAATATGATGATAATTATGGTAACCCTCGCCAAAAGTCAAAAATGCGAGGAAACCGTTATCTCGGGCAGTATTTCTTTCTGTATATGTTTGTTTGCCCCAAATATGCGCTAAGGAATTTATAAAAAAAGTGGTGTGATGGTTCAATACTAAACGTAAAACGCCAACTAAAAGTAAACTACTAATAAGATCACCGTGCCATAAACCAAATAGGATAGGTACACCAAAGTTCATCAGTATGGTAAGTAATAAATAGTTTTTATGTTGCCACATAACAATGGCATCTTTTTGTAAGTCACGAGTATTATCATAATCAGTATAGCGATGAGCTTGGTATTCTCGCAGCATCCAACCGATGTGTGAGTACCAAAAACCCATTTTCGCGGAATAAGGGTCTTTATCGTTATTATCAACATGCTTATGATGAATTCGATGATCAGATGACCAATGCAAAATACTATTTTGCAGAGCAAATGCTCCGCCTAGGGCAAAAATTAAGCGTAATGACCAATGTGCTTGGTATGTTTTGTGGGACCATAATCGATGATATCCCGCAGTAATCGACATACCACAATAAATAAAACAGCATAATGCGACCACAATTTCAGTCGTATCAAAGCCGTGAGTCATAGCCCGGTAAGGAATACCAATAGCGGCGACCAAAAAAGTCATTAAAAAAACGCCAAGGTTTAACCAAACGATCTTAGGTTTGTTCATGTAATAGAGGTTCCATAATAAAAAGTTTAATATTAACTTTCAGTGTACACGTGTACTCTATTTTAGCTTTGATCACTTTTCAGTCAAGAGAATATTGATTATAATTTTTCAATAAATCACGTTACGCCATGTCAAAGATGTACGTGTCTCATTAGAGATCTAGTAAATAGATGAAAATTCAGTATGATATAAACAAGCTAAAGAACAGGTCTATCAAGTTATGAGTGGGATTAGAGCACAACAAAAAGAAAAAACACGTCGTCAATTAATTGATGCCGCCTTAGGGCAGTTAAGTAGTGAACGAAGTTTTTCAAGTTTGAGCTTACGTGAAGTCGCTAAAGAGGCGGGATTAGCGCCAACATCATTCTATCGACACTTCTCTGATATGGATGAATTAGGTTTAACGCTAGTTGATGAAGCGGGTTTAACGTTACGTCAATTAATGAGACAAGCACGACAGCGCATCGCTAAAGGCGGCTCAGTAATACAAATCTCAGTAGTAACCTTTATGGAGTTTATCGAAAATAACGGTAATATTTTTAGATTACTTTTAAGAGAGCGCTCTGGAACTTCATCGGCTTTTCGTGCTGCAGTAAATCGTGAAGTACGTTATTTCACGTTAGAATTATGTGACTACTTACAACAAGCAAATAAACTGAATGCATCTGTCGCTTTTTTACAAGCTGATGCTGCGGTCACTATTGTATTCAGCGCTGGCTCAGATGCTTTAGATGCGGATAAAAAAGACCGACAACAAATTGCGATGCGAACAATACAGCAATTACGCTTTATTGCCCGCGGTGCCGCAGAGGTAAGTCAACGAAAAGAGAAAGGGAAAAACTAGCCTTATTTTTTTCGAGAAAGCACTACGCCTGTTTCTACGTGATGAGTATAAGGAAATTGATCAAATAATGCGAATTTCTCAATGTTATGCGTTTTAACCAATTCAGCTAAATTATCCTTTAGTGTTTCAGGGTTACAAGAAATATATACAATACGTTCAAAGCGGCTAACTAATTCAACACTATCAGGATCCAGCCCAGCTCTTGGTGGATCTACTAACACCGTATCGTAGTTATAGCTTTGTAAATCAAATCCTTCTAAACGACGAAACTCTCGTTCACCATTCATCGCTTGGCTAAATTCTTCACTCGACATCCTGACAATATCAACATTATCAAGCTGATTAGCAGCTATGTTAGTTTGAGCTGATTTGACGGATGTTTTTGATATTTCAGTACCTAAAACACGATCAAAATTTTCAGCTAATGCAATGCTAAAATTACCATTACCACAGTAGAGCTCAATCAAGTCCCCACCTATATTTTGTGTTGCTTGTTTTGCCCACAATAACATTTGCTCATTTACATGACCGTTAGGTTGAGTAAAGCTGTTTTCTACTTGTTGGTATATATAGGTTTTATCGCCAACCGTTAATTTCTCGGTTACAAAGTCTTTATCAAGAATAAATTTTTGCTTTTTAGCTCGACCAATAATATCAACAGGTGCAATTGAAGATAATGTTGCTTTTAACAGGGCAGCTTCAGCTAACCATTGTTCGTCTAATTGTTTGTGATACAACAAGCTAATGAGGAGTTCACCACTAAGCGTTGATAAAAAATCAACCTGAAATAATCTAAGGCGTAATGTCGGCTTGTCTTTTATTTCAATCAGTAAAGCTTTCATGGCCTTATTAATTAATTCACTTGCAACCGGGAAGTCGTCTACTCTATATTTTTCCTTGGTTTCACTGTTAAACATGATGTAAAACAGATCGTCCCCATCATGCCAAACACGAAACTCTGCTCGCAATCGGTAATTTAGTGGCTCAGAACGAAAAATGTCGAAAGTTGGTAAGTCAAATTCGCCAAATAGTTTGGCGATATCATCTTGTTTATCCTCAAGTTGTTTATTATAAAATTGAGGAGCGATGTGACTAAACATATATAAGCCTTATAATAGGAGGTAACAAGCTGAGGTTTTACTCAACTTTACTGAGTACAGTTTGAGGCGCAGAGTTTAGCGGCTACGATTACTTTGTCTAGTTATTTGTCCAATAAATTCACTACCGACTAACAGATTATAGGCTAAAGCTTTATGAATATATGCCGATATAATAGCCATCTTTAATATAAGGATCATTAGATCCTTGAGCGCATTTAATTAAACTATAATTTAATGCAAGGGGGATGTGATGAACAAAATTGATAATCCAGCAACGATGCCAAATTATTTAGGGCACGACCGCCAAGCACAGCAAATGAAAAACGATTCAGTTAAAGAACATATGCCTGTAGACTCTTTTGACAAGCTAGCTTTAAATAATCGTACTGCTATTAGTATGAAAATAGTCTTCCAATCCGTCTCAAGCCAAATTTCAGCAAGGTTTGACAAATCAGCTTATCGAGCCGATGAAAAAAATACAATACCCGCTAGTAAAATGGCAAGTCCATCTTTAGCTGACAATGACTCCGCAACAGGCTTTTTTGATTTTGAAAAAGTCGCCAAAACTATTATGGATTTCGTTGGAGGCAGTATCATTGCTGCGAAAGCTGGTGGTGCTAGTGACGAAGAGTTAAAGGAAATGTTTGAGCAAGGGCGTGCAGGAGCGAACTTAGGCATCGACCAAGCCCTCGGTGAGCTAAAAGACATGGCAATGCTCGACGAGGGTTTAAACCAAGGTATCGAAAAAAGCAGGGATATTGTTAATACAAATCTAGATGACTTGTATGAACAGATGTTTCCCACAGATAAAGCATCGAATTCTACGAAGGTAAAGTTGGATAGTGAGTTATATACAAGTAATTCGAAAAGTAGCGACTTAACCATAACAACGACGGATGGTGACATTGTTTCTATTTCCTTTAGTGAGCTACAAGAGACCGCATCTCAAGAAAGTTATCAATATGCTGAGAATGGCAAAGGAGCATCAGAGAACTATAGTATGGCGAGTAGCCAATACCATGAAGTTAATTTTTCATACAGTGTCGAAGGAGAACTTGATGATGATGAGAAAGCCGCTATTGAAGCGCTAATCAAAGATGTAAATTCGCTACAGAAAGATTTCTTTAGTGGTAATGTGGATAAAGCGTTTGAAAAAGCACTTGAACTTGGCTTCGACAATGAACAAATTGCAAATTTTAGTATGGACTTACAACACACGCAAGCGAGTTATGTCAGTCAGACCTATGTAGAAGTATCAGAATTTGATGAAAACCTCTTAGCAAATACGCAAAAAGAGTTGAAACCATTGTTTGATTTCTTAGATCAGTTTAAACAATTACAAGAAACAGCTGAAAAACTACTTTCTAAAAATAATGATAGCTTTGGTCAATTATTAGATGCAGTGTTTAAAGCCGAATTTGGTGATGATAAAGAAGCGAAAGATAAGTTTGATAAAGTAATAGAAACAATTAAACCACATCAAGCAGAATAATAAAGTATGAATTTATCGTCAAATAAAAGAAACCCGCATTGAAGCGGGTTTTTTAAATGAACTTAACGACTAACTATTATATTAGCCTTCTTCATTACTCTTTTCAGGACGATCTTTTGCTTCACGAACTTTTAACGTCCGTTGTTGAAATTCAGTATCGTTCAAAGACGAAACGGCGTTATCAGCATCATCAGCTGACATTTCAACAAAACCAAAACCACGACGTTTGCCGGTGTGCTTATCTTTCATTAAACGAACTGAATGAACTTGACCGTGTTCAGAGAATAACTCTCTTACTGAAGATTCATTAGCTCTATACGGTAAATTTCCTACGTATAATGTTTTGACTTCATCTGTTTCATTTTCTTCTGAACGTGATGAACCAATGAGAGGAGCAATAAAAGTAGCAACTAAAACGAATGCAGCAGTAACCATCGGCGCTGTATCGCCAACGAGTGCTGATAAAAAATATGCAACTACAGCAAAAACGATTGCTACAATAAATGTTAAACCTTGGGGAGACTTCATATATGAATACCTAATTATTATTTTAAATTCAAAATTAAAAAACTAAATTGCGATTCCATGGTACCTAGCTTTTAGTCTTGTGCAACAGTTGAAACAATATAAGTGTAAATTTTCCACAAATAACCCTGCTTCTATATAGCAAAAACTAAAAACTTAGCTAAACTTATTGAACTTAGACAGATGAACGAAAATTAAAACAGACTTAGACATCTAAATTGGAGCTATTTGAGAAATCATCACCCAGCACACTAGATGTTTTTTAGGCGAATAGAGAACAAATTCTACTGATTGTTTTTATTTTAAGCGAACAAATAAAAAGATCAAAATAGTACTTGAACCTTTGAATAAAGTGTCTAGAATGCGCTCCAGTTCAAAGGGGCAACCTAAAGAGCTGTTTTGATAAGTTAACTACTCCTTATAGGAGCTAAAGAGCTAACTTAGCGTTTACTTTTAATCAGGTAAGAAGCTTCAAAAGAAACTTCGAATTAAGTTGAATAAAACGTTGACATCA
>MAAB01007590.1_pt1 | contig 14629 bp, 15 predicted proteins | sample 1115991 | NCBI WGS metagenome assembly MAAB01 (sample SAMN04961124, study PRJNA320927) | seawater metagenome | isolation source: sample BD02T18 sea water enriched with oil for 18 days | place: USA:Gulf of Mexico | collected 2013-07-27
CCGGATATGGCCACCAACAAAGAAAATATGGTAATTAATAAGTCATATTGCATGGGGCCTGGGTAAATAAGCGCATACATGCCCACAAAGTGCATGGAAAATATGCCTAAGCCATAAATAGCGCCGGTTTTGAGTATGGCTAGATGGAAGGTTTTTCTGAGCCTATGGTTTTTGCGTACATATCGCAGGCAATGCCGGAATATATAATGCAGATAACCAGTGATAGCAAAACGCCGGACAGAGACCACTGAAATACTAGGTTTTCCAGTTCGGCCTCACGGCCACAAAACAGCACTTGGCCAGAGGCTTCAAGCAGAGCTTTGCATATATTCATGATTAAAAGGCCATGAGAGTGTTTTTATTGAGTATAGCAGTGCTGGAAAGCACTAAAGATTAGGTTGCTAATAAATCCGTTTAGCCATATACCGACTGGAAAGGGCTTACGGCCGCCTATTATCCAGTAACATTAATAATACAATGCGATCTTGTAAGCCGTTATTTTTTACTTCGTGTAGTTGGGTGTAATCAAAAACAATGATTTCACGCTTGTGAAAGTACTTGGTTTCCCCGTTCACTCGAATAAACGACTCGCCGCCATCCTTAAGGCATAACATGGCTGTCACATATGGGTTGTCATGGGCATGAGGTAAAATATGTCCTTTGGGGTGCAAAATAGAAAAGGCATAGGCCTTAATGCTTGTTATGGCCTCAAGCGTGGCGCACGTGACAGGCGCAAGTGAGCGATTTTTTTGGCATAGGGTGTCATTCATTACCGCCTTATCTTCTGTCTCTACCTTTAAAGGTAATACTTGCCAAGCGTTGGTCTGTATACGGGAATCATTTACCGTTACTAATTTTTCATAAGATAAATTGGCCTCACGACAAATGTGATTAAAATTGTTCAGGATGTTTGACAGCTCAGGGTACCCTGAGGCTGATTGAAAAGCGCTGGCGGTCATAGCGAACTCCGGTTCAGTCTCAGGGTAAAATCTTAGGCGCTTATTTTTTCTTGAAGTCCGTCCCACACTTCAAAGCCACCAGGAACCTCTCCTTCACAGACCACATGGGTGATGCCGTAAATGAGTACACCTGCCAAATATTGTCCTGCAGTTCCCACCACTAGTTCCGGTTTTGCTTTACAGGCCGTGACAACAAGGAAAGCAATGATGGTTTCCATCTCGGACTTATGGCCCACAGCAGAACTCACACCAGGAATAAGGTAAACCGGTTCAACCACCACAAATGCCAGTGCTTTTGCGGCGGTATTTAAGGCGGCCGTATCGGCAAAACCGGTTACTCCAAGAGCGGCCAAAGACGCCAGTGACACTTCTTCTTCGCCGTCTGCGGCCAGCGCCACAAAGGCAGCTGATAGCGCAGAACCCAGTGCAATATCACAGGCATAAGACGTGATGTAATTGCCTAAATCCACTAGGCCGTCGCCCACCACTTCAGCTCCGTCTTCAATGCCATCGGCCACGACTTCGGCGCCACTTAGAAAGCTATCACCAATAACGATACCAGTGGCTTCTACGGCATTACCGATGGCCTTAGCTTCTTTGGAGGTGGCCTTCCAAGCCGATGTGGCTGCGCTGGTAAAACTGCTGGAAATCACGGTGGCGGCATCGCTTACGCCCCCCGCGACGGTATTGGCAGCATCACTCACGCCCCCGGCTACCGTATTCGCCACATCACTTACGCCTCCCTCTACCGTATTAGCCGCATCGCTTACGCCGCCAGCAACATCTTCTGCAGCACCTGCCACAGTGTCACCGACTGTCTCTACCGCGTTACCCACATCTTTTACAACACTATTAAACCAACCCATAATTTTTCCCTGTGAATATGCTTGTTGTTTGTCTAATTAAACCTAATTTTCAGTATTTACCGCTGTCATTTAAGTTTCTAAGCGTTTTGTAATAAGCAACAAATAATATTGCTACAGGCTTAGATATAGCAGTTCATGGAAGGGTGTAAACTGTTAGTCTGATTTGACAGTATATTTCAGTCTAAGGGGTCAGACTAAGAGAGCTAAGGGTTTTGAATATAAGGAACTATGAAGGGTGCATTAAATAGATATGACTCTTGATCAAGGTTATATAGACGCCTATTTGTTGTTGAGCTAGCCTTAAAATATGTACCGGTTCACTCTAACATTCCTTGCGATGGTATTAACGGCCTCACATGTGCAGGGGTTTGAAATAAGTGTCGCCTACCAAGATATTGCTCCTAAATATATTATGAGTGACACGGGCTTGGCTGGTGGCGTTTGTGTGGAGATATTATCGGCTCTTGAAGCGGTAAATCCCGAGATACACTTTTCTGAGCCTAAGTATTTTACTCCTATAAAGAGAATTATGTATGGCCTGCAAGAAGGCTCGTTAATGGCTTTTTGTGGTGCCGCGTTTGGCAAAGAAAGAGCTGAAAAAATACTATATTCCAATATACCATTATATTCTGTAAGCACTTTATTAGTCGTATCTAAGGATAACACTAGGGAGTATTCATCTATAAACGACTTAAAGTCTGATCCTAATTTACGCTTCAGTTCTATTGCCAATACCTCTACGCATAAACGGTTGATTAAATCGGGGTTTAATATGAGCAAACATTACCTTAAAAGCGTTGAGCAGGGTTTAGGTATTGTATTATTAAATAAGAGCAACGTGTTTGCTTATCATAGTTTGGGTTTGAAATTTGTAATTGATGAAAATAAAAAGTGGAGTGGGTTAAAGTTACTGCCCATTAGTCTGCGAAATTATGAGCACTGGATGGTATTTAATAAACGAATTCGAAAGGACCATCTAAAAGTAATTAATGCCGCTTTAAAAGAGATTCGAGACAAAAAAATATTAGAAAAAATAGTATTAAAATACCAATAGCTTAGAAAGTACTCTATTTTGTTCGCAGTGAAAAAATATGATTTTAACTATAATGGACTTAAATTGCTCTTTTGGGGTAGCCACCATGACGTGTCTATGGCAGGGAGGTCCTGGGGTAGGTTTGGGTTTTTAAGGCGTATCAGATGCCTTTTTTCTAATTTTGCTTGTGTTAAAAAATCCTGAAATGATTTTAAAAACAACGCTTTATAAGACCCGTCAGCTAAGGCGCGTTCTAACCCCAGTTTAATATCATCAGCCAATTGTCTACGACGCTTAGTTACAAAAAAGTAAACGGGCTGGGGGTAGTAGAGCATAATATTGTCGGCAATTTTAAGTGTATGTTTATATCTATCCTGTTCAGACCATATTTCATTTATTCCACGATGAAAATAATCAAATCGATTATCTTGAAGCTGCCTAAACAAAGTTTCATAACTAACATGGGTTCTCACCAAAAGATTATTAGCTTTATATACTGGAAGATCCGCCCATAGGGTGCCATGTCCTCCTGTATACTGGCGAAGTCCATCTAAGTTTTTTACTCTGCTAATGAACTCAAAACTATATTTATTAACAAGTAACAGTCTTAAACCTAGCAATCCTTTGTAAATAGGGACTTTAATGGGGATCATTTTACGTTCGCGATATGGTGTAGTAGACAGCCACTGTACATCTACGTCGCCTGAAATAACTTGTAATTCGCCCCTTCCTTCATTGACCCGTTGGCTCTTTGGGGTATGGATATAATAGGGTTTATTAATTTTACTAAGTGCTAAATGCAGAAGTTTATTACCAACGGCATAACGGGCTTGCTGTTGGTAATGTTTAACCGTTATGGTGTCAGTTGCCCAAGTAAAAGCAGGCAATAGCACCAACAGTAAAAGACAAAGTAGAAGGTGCATAATAAGGTTATGCTCCTGATATGTGATTTAAGTCATCAATAATGTTTGCGGGTGTATATGACAAGTGTACTCTGTAGCCGCTCGTCTTAGCTGTTTTAAATCCTTGGCGGTTTTCACAGAAGTGCCTTACAAAAATGCCGCTTAAATTAAACTAAGCGACATTGTAATATCCATATTTAGAAAGCTTACCCCGTGACAAATTGAGGAGCAAAACCCATGCTCCATACAATAACGGTGCCTACTCGGGTTACCACTAAATAAACCAAGGCAACAGTTAAAATAGCACCGCTAAAGGGAATCGCCCGTTCTTTTTCTATGCCTAATACAATGGGCAAACCATCGTACATTAAATAACCGGTATAACCGGCAGCCGCTAAAAATACTAAGGTATTTACAATGGGCTCTGGGTATAAAAGGATAAAACCCGCCAGAAACATAGGGGTACAAGAATAGGCCGTTAAGGCAATGCCGTAGGCAAAAAACTTGTCGTGGCTACTGCCGTAATTTTTACTCATCCAGTCGATGGCCCAGCCCAATCCAAATACGCCGACCAACATAGCAACGTAGGTTAGTATCACTAGGGGAAGGGCACTTTCGGGGGTGAGTTTTATAAGTTGGCCGCTGCCAACCTGCCAGCCAAATTGAGTGGTGGATATATAGGCACAAATTGGACTAATAAGCGCTAATATCCCGACATAAGCGCCATATACTAACAAAGGACTTTTATGCTCTTTTTTAATGTGACTCCACTCTTTATCTGGGTGGGTGAACATTCCAAGTACATGACTTAATAGCATATTCCGGCCTCTTGTTAGGGATGGGACGTGATAGCGCGATGATTTTGTTATGGTCAAAGCGTTAGTCTCACCTTATATATAGTTCACAATGACGTGGTACGCGAGTTAAATGCTTGATTCACCTCACTAAATTCTATTTTTCTTAGCCTGTTTTTGAACATATTATCTGGCTTTAATTGAGAGGGAGTATTTAACGCAGGCGTGTACCCCTTAATGCATATAGTTTTCTCCTCTCATTTATTGGTATATATGAAACATAAATTATTTAGTCATATTAAATATAAAGTCTTATTTGCATCGTCACCATTTTAGGCTTGCCCAGTTTCATTTCATCATTAAGATAGTCTTAAAAATAATCGAGCTATTGTGCAACACGTATCCCCAAATAACTTTGTCCTTACCGGCCACATACTGAGCAATTTTTTAAAAATTGCGATCCCCTCAATGATTGGTTTTGTATCAATCAGTTCGGCAGCGGTGGTGGATGGTATTTTTGTAGGTAACTATCTAGGTTCTCAGTCGTTAGCGGCTATTAATCTGTTGATGCCTATGCTGACATTTGTATTTGGCATCGCCTTTATGTTTGCGGTGGGCGGCAGTGTACGCGCGGGTAAATATATGGGTGAACATGACCTTAACGCAGCCTCAAGCATATTCACTAAAACGCTTATTACCTGCTTTTTCATCGGCATTATAATTGTTGTTGCAAGTGTGATATTTGATAAGGCTATTTATCAAGCAATGGGAGCCACGCAAGATCTCTACCCGCTGATGGCACAATACTTTTTAGCGTATGTTCCATTTTTAGTGGTTGAACTGGTGGCGATAGGCCTATATTACTTTATTCGTTTAGACGGATTTGCCAATTTAGCGGCTGTAGGGTTAACCTTTGGTGCGCTGATGAATGTGATATTAGATTATATTTTTATTGTTAAACTAGACATGGGCTTAACGGGTGCTGGTTTGGCAACGGGACTTTCTCAAATATTGTCGTTATTAATTTTGATCACGTATTTTTCAAAAAAAAACCGCACGTTAAAAATACAATATCGTGCTAAAAATTGCTTTGAAATAGTACAGTCAGCCTATAACGGTTTGTCCGAGTTTATTAATGAGGTCAGTGGCGCAGTTGTAGCCTTTTTATTGAATTGGATCATTATTTCCAGTGTTGGCGTAGAGGGTGTGGCGGCGATAACCATTATTAATTATTTAATAATGATGGGTATGATGATGATTTTTTCGGTATCTGAGGCAGTGCAGGTGTTTGTGAGTCAAAATTTTGGAGCCAACAACCGACAGCGTATTGTACGATTTTTATGGCTATCTTTTATGGCATGTTTGTTAATTAGTGCTGTGTGTTTGATTTTATTGTTAGGCTTCACCGATCCAATTATTCACGTTTTTCTTGATGATGACTCCGAGCAAGCCGCAGCGTTAGCCTATGGATTTGTTAACACGCTCTGGCCGATATTTATATTCAATGGTATCAGCATTACCATTAGTGCCTACTTAACCGCCATTCACCAAGCCAAAGCGTCAGCCATACTGGCTTTGGCAAGATCGCTTATATTACCGTGTGGGTTACTGGCTATATTTTATTACTTTGTCAGCTCGGTTTCTGTTTTATGGGCATTACCAGTAGCTGAAATCATTACCTTTATGGTGGCGCTATATTTATTTTTCCGTTTCCACCCCAATAAAATGATGTCAGATAAGCATTAAGTTTGCTCACATTCGCATAAGTTAGGATATTTATGCCGTATAACCAGTATTTTCTCTGAAATTCAGATGTTGAATATAGGTATTTCTTTACCCTTAAGCATAGCAATAGCCAGTTTATTCAATTATTCCTCCCATATGCCCCCTACACTGACTGTAAATGGTGCTAAACCTGTAAATAGACCGCGCCACCAAAAAAGGGTTGTATATATGAATAAAAAACTTAAATCGGCATTTGAATCCGAAATGACGTCAGCGCGAAAGCACTACTTGCTAGCTAATTATGATCAGTGTTTTAAACATTTAGAACGTGCCCATATTTTAGGGCAACGAAATTACATCCCCCATGTTATTAACCACTTTTGGATGATGAAGGTGGCGCTAAAAATATCAGATTGGCGAGAAGCCATGGGGCAATTTACCCGCATGGTAATGAGTGTTGGATCCTTAATAGGCATGGTCCCTATTGGCAATAGCGGGCGTGCACGTATAAGCCCAATTAAACCGATGCCGATCCCTTCAGATTTACAAAAATATTTTAATCCATGAAACTATTTACAGGAAAATTTTTAAAGGCTTGGGTTAAGTGGCTAATGAGTGTGCTGTTTTTATTAGCGGTGTCATTGGCATACGTTTTTATGGCATTTGAGAACAAAAAACAGGCTATAGAATTAGAGTGGACAATTCGAGTTGTAAATGAAATTCCAGCGTTTGGCAGCACTCAAACCCTCTCAATATTGCCGTTAGTCAATTGGCACACTAGGGATGATTCATTGCAGGGGGAAGCTGGGGTTTCCTATTTAATTAAAACGGATCAGCATACGATATTATTTGACGTGGGTTTTAATCACAATAACACGTCTCCGTCTCCGTTAGAGCACAACATGCAACAACTGAACGTTGAAACAAGTGACATAGATACGATTTTTTTAAGTCATGCTCACTTAGACCATAGTGGCGGCCAGTCTTGGGTGAATACACAAACGTTTTCCATGGGATTGCAGCAAGTGGATTTATCCCATGCCAATATTTATGCGCCAACTCCTACTTATTACCCAGGATCGCACGTTAATATTATTCCCAACGCCACGGTGATTGGTGACGGGGTTGCAAGCTTAGGGTCCATTTCAAGGCAGTTATTAATGGGCAAGATTCAAGAGCAGGCATTGGTAATAAAGCTGGTAGGCAAAGGTTTGGTGGTGATTGTAGGATGTGGCCATCAAAGTGTGCCCAAGATCTTAGATCAAGTTAAGCGCGTATTTGATGAACCCATTTATGGTGTAGTGGGAGACTTGCATTACCCAGTACCTAACGGCCGCCTTAACCTACTGGGCATTAACCTGCAGCGTATGTTTGCCTCAGGTGAGGGGCCCCATAACCCCATCACATTTGAGGATATGCAAAAAGAAATGAGTCTATTAAAGCAAGCGGGTGTACAGTTTATGGCTTTGGGAGCACATGATACCAGTGATGAGGTAATTGAATACGTCAGTGAATACTTTATCAATAATTACCATTATGTACGGGTTGGTGAGCGAATTAACGTGCAGTAATAACCCTAATCCTAGGGCACTTAAATGATAATATTGCCCTTATATTCACTCTTGCCTGCGACAATTTGCCGCATGCCTATTGAGAGGGATGTGCGATACAATTCTTGCTTCATTTCTTACACGCTTGCCACTTCTTTTGAGTTCGGAGTCTCTATGTCATCGCTAAATCCCAGCATTAAAATTGCCTGCCTAATGTTGGCCACAAGCTCCGCCTTTGCTCATGACTGGAATAGCGCTCGTCCGGATGCGCATGCGCCTATTTCTGTCATGGGTGAACACACTCATAATCAGGGTGAGTTCATGGTGTCTTATCGGAATATGCAGATGGATATGAATAGCCTGCAAGAGGGCACTAAAGCAGTGTCGGCCCAAGCAGTCTTAGATGACACTAGTAATGGTTACATGTCGGCGCCCACTTCCATGACCATGAAAATGCACATGTTTGGTTTAATGTACGCTCCCACCAATAGCACCACCGCGATGCTTATGCTGCCTTACTTAGAAAAAGACATGGATATGTTAATGAAAACAGGTATGAGCATGTCTATGGACAGTAAGGGAGCTGGCGACCTCAAAGTGGGCGCATTGCACAACATACTGAGCGAAGACGGTCAAAAAGTGCACTTAAATCTTGTTATGAGTTTACCCACCGGCTCTATTGACGAAGAAAACGACAGCGGTACCGTGTTGCCATATGCCATGCAGCTGGGCTCGGGCACCTATGATTTACTGCCGGGCATTACTTATACTGCACAAAAAGAAGACTTTTCGTATGGGGCGCAAGCACAAGCCACTCTACGTTTAGGTGAAAATGACCGAGATTACACATTAGGTAATCGCGTAAAAGTACAAAGCTGGCTGCAAATGCCTGTGCATCAACAGGTATCAGTGTCAGTACGCTTAGCCTATGAAGATTGGCAAACCATTGAAGGCGCAGATGACCGCTTAAATGCCATGATGGCGCCGACGCTTGATGCTGATTTACAAGGGGGTAATGCGTTAACGGCTGGGTTGGGGATGAACATCACGTTACCCATGGGTAATCGGTTAGCCGTTGAATACAGTAAGGAACTGGCTCAAGATTTAGACGGCCCGCAAATGGCTCAAGACGACAGCCTTACATTGGCGTGGCAACTTAGCCTTTAATACCTATAAACAGTTAAGAGATCGTTTTGAGGGGCATGTGTTTTGTAAAATACTGACGTGCCCCCAAATTTTTATTAACAAAAGTCGTCGCTTAAACCTATGGGTAGAATTGTGTTTTTAAAGCTCTTGAAGTAAGCGGCTCTCGGCTTCTTCCTGGTTGCTAAATACTTCCATAAATCGAAAGGAAATACCTTTTGTCACTTCCTTCACAAAGTAATTTTGAAGGCTGTTAAAGGTCACAAAGCCGATCACCTCACAGCCATGTTTGTTGCACCATATAAGTTGATTTCTAAGGCGCTCGATGACATCTGGCCCGCAGGTTTCAAAATCTTGGTATGAATTCAGCAGTGCCCATTTTTGACCTTTTAGGGTTTTGAGTTGTTGGTTTACTGACCGTTCATAATACAGCACGCTGTCCATGTTGAAGGCGCCAATAGGCCGGCAAATAATTAAGCTTTCTTTAATGGATATTTCAACTGTACCGTGGCGCATAAACGGGCGTACCTTTATCTTTTAGCTATGAATATTATGGCTGAGATACCGTGTTTTACGAGTAAGGAATGCGTGCTATGACCTCTTGATGTTCTCCTTCGATGTGAATGATAGGGGCAGGAGCCAACTTGCACTTTTGACCGCTAATACAATGTCGAGTTTTAATATCAAACTCATAACCGTGCCAAGGGCAGGTCACGGTGCCTAGAAGTGCGTTGGTTTCATTGAGGGGGCCCAGCATATGTGGGCACGACGCTGAGTGTGCCACTAAGGTGTCATTCAAGCTGATTAAGCGAAATGCATGACCATTAAAATCAAATGTTTTGGGTAGTAGGCCTTTTAATGCGCTTAACGTTCCTAAGTTTACATATTCTGCTTTATCTAGACTTTTACCTGCTTTTACTCTGTTCAGCTCATTTTGGCGAGTAGCCATCATCCATAAGTCTTCATCATAAAGGTGTGCATAGGTTTCTAAGTATTGTTGAGCGTAAAGGGGCTTTAGAAGGCGCGGAAGCTTAGGTACATAAACATCAACAATAACTTTTATGCGATTTTCATCAATGGGAATGGCATGGGTCCAAATTTCAGTACCCTTGCCTAAGCCAGATAGAGTGCGCGTAATCCAGCGGTTTTTGTCACGGTCAAGTTTAAGGGCACCTCCATTAACTGATTGCAGCCTCTGCGTAACCTGAAGTTTGCAGTTACAAGGCGCAGAACGAAGAAAATGGTGGTTCCATTTTCAAAGGCTGCAACGCAGTAAATGTGAATTTCAGGTCACGCCCTGCGGGGCTTTACGTCCTGTCCTTACCCCGCGTTGGTCTTCCTTGAAAGGCAATAAGCATTTCTTCGAAAAACCGCCTTGACTATGAACAGGACGTAAAGCCAGAGGCTACAAGCAGTTAATAGAGGTGCCCTAAACTCTAATACCATTGAATTCATGAACGAATAAGGCTGTAAATTGCCACGTGCGCGCCAGCCCCATTTCCCCTGATCCAGTATCTCTAGTTTGGAAAAAGACGATGAATGCAACCAGGGCAAGTGTTCGCCATCGATGGCGTTTTCATACATGCGCTAAAGACTGACGGGCAATTCACGGGTGTAGGTCGTGACATGGGGCAGTTTCGTCGTGAAAGCGGGCAATAGCTGGCGGATGCGATCGAGCACAAAATTGATGAGTGTCATGATTCTGATTCGTTGTTTTTATTGTGTTGCTATCATACGAGAAAAATCAGTGCTGTTCACGGCAATATGAGGGTGTATTGTCTTTGGGAATTGCTACGCTTAATCGTATAATACCCTTTAGTTCTTTTTTGGCTGGACCGTTCATGACCGATGATATTAGTTACAAAAACAATCCCTTACATGGCCTAAGTTTAAAAAACCTGCTGATTGAGCTGGTGGATCACTATGGCTTTGAGCTTATGTTTGCCTATTTGAACATTAATTGCTTTAAAACCAACTCCAGCATTGAATCCAGCGTTAAGTTTCTTAAGAAAACCGATTGGGCCCGTGAAAAAGTGGAAGCATTTTATATGTATCAATTTAAAAGCTTACCTAAAGCCAGCGGTGCCCAGTTTAATTTACCTCCTAGAGACCGAATTGTGCCTTCCCATCAAAGTGTGGGAGAACCCGCTGAATTGAGCTTGGAAGACGCCGAAAAACAGCGTCAACAACGTGAAAAGAAAGCCGCTGAATACAATGGTGGTGCGGGTCGACGCACGGGGAGCGGTAAATACCCTGGTGGCGCACGTACCTCAGTTCTTGGCGGGCGCAATGGTAATTATAAATCTTCTAAGCCCTCCAATACCCGTAACGATAGTGGCGCCTCCAACACGACTGATGCTGATGGACCGGTTGACCCTTGGGCCAATGCCCGACGTTAGTAAAAATTGTCGCACTTTTCTTAGTGAAATAAGCATTTTCGTCTACGCTTAGACGAAGGTGAGGTGTGTGCAGTGTTTAAAGTAAACTGGGCTTGGCCAATGATTATAACTTGGCTGTGTGCCATGGTATTTGCTTTTTGGTGGTTTGAATACCGCCATTGGCAGTTGTTTGATGCTAAAAACGTGTTATTTAACGGCCAGCAATTAAGCCTTCTACAACAAAGACTAACCCCTTCACCTGTACCAACGGTTGTGCACTTTAGTGACGATACTTGCCCGTGTAGTCGTTACAGCGAGCCTCATATTCAAAAACTTCAACCGCTATTGAAAAAGGCTCGTCAAATAACCTTGGGACCTAAAGACGCATTAATGAAAAACGTGTTTATTCCTGCTACGCCTTCGGTGGCGGTTTGGGATGCTCAGGGTGAACTGGCTTATTTTGGCCCTTACAGCAGTGGGATGATGTGCGGTTCCGGACAGGACTTTGTAAGTCGTGTCATGGACAGTTTAGCAAACACAAAGAACCCAAAATGGATCAATACAGCAGCGGTGGGTTGCTACTGTCCATGGTTGATATAGGAGTATACCTATGCAAGAACGATCAGCAGTTGTGAAGCAACATGCTAAGGCTGACAGAACTATGTTAGTGGTAATTTACATTACACTGGCCTATTCATTGGCGTTGGCCAGTATGTACAGCACGTGGGGCCAGGCCATTGTTGTGGGTGGTGGTACCGCCTTAGTGGCCACCATTTTATATAAAATGCACGGGGGGCAACGCAGCACCCGTATATTTATGGGCTTGGCACTAATGGTGATGACCATGCTGCATGTCAATCAAGCGCAGGGCATGATTGAGATGCACTTTGGTTTCTTTGCATTTTTAGCCTTGTTACTTTATTACCATGATTGGTTGCCTATTTTTGCATCAGCGGCCTTAGTGGCGGTGCATCACGTGGGATTTTACGCGCTGCAACAACAAGGCGTTAACCTGTATATTTTAGACGCCAGCAACAGCAGCTGGAACATTATATTCTTGCATGCAGGGTACGTTGTGGTGGAAACCGGGGTGTTACTGGTCATGGCCCGAGACCTTCATGCTAAAGAAGAAGCCAGCCAAGATTTGGAAAAAACGGTGGACGACATAACAGGGCATTCAAGGCTGGACCTAAGTTACCGATGCCAGATGATCGGCCATACTATCGCCGACAACTTTAATGCCTTTATTGAGCAGACTCATGGACTCATCAAGAACATGAGCGGCGACAGTCAAAGCCTAGCTCAGTCCAGTACTGAGCTTAATTCGTTGATGGAAAAAAATGCCAGTCAGTTAGTATTGCAGCAAGAAGAGACCGAAAAAATCACCACTGCCGTGACCGAAATGATCGGTGCTATACAACTTACCGCCCAAAATGCCGAACAGGCCGCCGATTCAGTTCGGCAAGTAAAAGCAACAGTGAGTACCGGTAGCCAAGAAAGCCAGCGTGCGCAGCAAGGTATGGAGCATTTAGGTAGCCAGATTAACGAGGCATCTCAAGCCATTACGACCTTAGCGGCAGAAAGCGACAATATTGGTTCGGTATTGGATGTCATACGCGGTATTGCTGAGCAAACCAATCTATTGGCGTTAAACGCCGCCATAGAGGCTGCCCGCGCGGGTGAACAGGGCAGAGGGTTTGCGGTTGTTGCAGATGAAGTACGTTCTTTGGCATCCCGTACTCAGCAGAGCACAGAAGAAATAAATAATATGATCGGAAAATTACAAGAAGGCAGTAAAAGTACTGTGGCGGCAATGGAAGTGAGTCAAACGCTTATGGGGCAGTGTGTTGAAGACACAGGTAAAACTCACAGTGCACTCATGGAGGTTGAGCAATCCATGAATGCTATTTTAGATTTAAATAACATGATGGCCTCAGCCACCACAGAGCAAGAAAGTGTAGTGAGCAGTATGGGTGAAAATGTCCGAGTAATGCGCCAGCTAAGTGAAGAAAACGCTCAACGTCTTGATAATATTAAAGTGGCAGCAGATTCGGTTAATGACGTGGCGATGGATATGCAGCAGGGTATATCTTTGTTTAAGGTCTAGACGGAATGTTAATCAATGACAATTAAAGCATATGCGCAGTAGAGTAATTTATTGCTATTATGCTGCTTTATACTCTGTTAAGTAGACATTATGCTCACTCGCATTAAAAAAATGATCCTGCTAGGATTAATATCCCAGTTATCTGCTTGTATCATTTTCCCGTTAAAACAAACAGATCAAGATCGTTCTTTGCGTTGGTGCCCGCCTTTACCTAATTGCGCCTCTACTGAAGCGCTGACGTTTGTACACAGTATTCAACCGTTTGAACTGAAAATGCCTATGGAGCAAGCATGGCCGTTAATTCTAGAATCGGTCAGTCAGTTAACCGGCACAACCATTGAACATGAATATCCTGGTTACATTTATGCCAAGACTCACAGTCCAGTTTTTCACTTTTTAGATTACTTTGAAGTATTGGCGATACCAGAGGAAAAACGTTTAAACGTACGATCATCATCTTTGTTGGGGGTCAGTGATTTTTTAGCAAATTACTTACGTACCGAGCAATTCAGAGAGTCGTTAGAGGCCAAAGGGGTTATTAGCAAAAGCAATTAGTGGTGTGGGCATCGATAGTCCAGGGTGAACTATAAATGCCCAGTTAGCGCAGTGTTAATAAAAAGCGGGCTCACCCTCTGGGCGAGTTTTAAAACGTTTGTGCACCCACATATATTGTGCAGGATAGCGTCGAACGGCGTCTTCTAACTGTTTGTTCCAGTTAATGGCATCTTGTTGTTCATCTTCACCAAAGTTTGCTAATTCAGGTGAAAACTCAATTTCGTATTGTTCTGGCCCAAGACGACGCATACCCATGAATATAACCGCGGCCTTCGTTTCTCGCGCGATCCAACTGGGGCCGGTAATATTAATAGCATCCACACCAAAGAAGGGTGCAAAAACAGATGCTTTTTTGCCAAAATCTTGATCGCAGCCGTACCAAACCATGCCCCCATCTTTCATGAAAGACTGCATTTTTTTCAGTTCGCTCTTTTTAAATCCCGTCACTCCAGCCTTGGCCCGGCCGGTTTCAATCATATTATCCACGATTGGATTGTTATTAGGGCGGTACATATAGGCCAATTTTTGTACTTTAGATGAAAATAGCGGAATGGCAAAATCCACCACAGCGAAATGTCCGCCCAGTACCAATACACCATTGCCTTTTTTTTGTGCGT